>MDSV01174895.1_pt1 | contig 34661 bp, 36 predicted proteins | sample 810851 | NCBI WGS metagenome assembly MDSV01 (sample SAMN05326640, study PRJNA326480) | marine metagenome | isolation source: seawater | place: Atlantic Ocean: North East | collected 2012 | reverse complement strand
GGGTGTGGAAGCGCAGTAATGCGTGCAGCTGACCAGTACTAATAGCTCAATTGGCTTGATTTATGCACTGAAAAAAATTTTATGAAAATAGATATCTAATTTTTTAGAAAATTAATTTACTTAAAGCTTATAGAATTAATATATATATATTAAATTACAGACTTATATTTTTTGTATTTAAAAGAAATTTTTCAACTGTTGTATCCCATCCATCAGTGAGATACTTTATAATTTCTTTAGAGTCCTTTTTACTTTTGTAAAACAAATTTTCTTTGTCTGTAACAATATTTTTACTTTCATTGTTAAAATAGTTTTCATAATTATTAACAAAATCATTTTCTGCTTTTTCAGCAATTTTTTTAAATAATTCTAAAAAAGTTTCATTTTTGTTATATTTAAGTTCTTGAGATGAATACACCAATCCTTCATCTATACGATCACTTATAATTTGATAAATTGTATATCCTATTGGATGTTTATTATAAACTGACCATACAATAGGATAAATACCTCTTCCATAGGGCAGAATAGAAGGGTGAAGATTGAATATTTTTTTTTTTAAAGCATTTTCTTTAAAAATTTTGCCGTATCCATAAGAAATAACTAGATCGGTCAAATTTATATGAGGACTGTAATCTTCAAATTCACCTATATATATGCAGTCATGTTTTTTGAATTTTTCCTTCGATAAATTTTTGCAGTATTTACCAGCAAAAATAATTCTCATGTAATTTTAAACTCTTTGCCCATCACAGGACCATTCCATTTATCATTGATCAAATCTTCTTTGATTAACATAGCTTGATAGATACAATCGTCAATATCCACTTCATATCTATAGCTGCCTGCTCTACCAATTGAATAACATCCCCTTTTAAAATCATCAAAGTACTTTTTTGCTTTTTTTTGTTCCGACTTAATTGGTACAGGATAATAGCGTCCATTAGTTGAGGGTATTTCAAGACCTATAAGAGTAGTCTTAGATTTGTGACGAGTAAATTTTTTGTATTCTACAAGTCTCGTAAATTTTTCTTTGTTTGGATAATAAAGAAAAAAAACATTTTTTGGAAAAGCTTCTTTCACAGGAAGTACTATTTTATGAAAATCCCTACCTATAAAACCTAATTTTCCGTATTTAAAATTTAATATTTCATCTGGTGAAATAGTATTTATTAAAAAATCATATTTGAACTTTTTTTTATTTATGAATGCTGTTTTATTTTTAATATTTAATTTATTAATAGTTGATTTAAAAAAAATTTTAACTTTTTTAATTTTCCTAACATAATCAAAATAACCGTTATAACCATCTCTTGCATATGGGTAACACGATATATGATCATCAAAAGCAGCTCTTGACCCTTTTTTTATTGTATAACCTTTTGGAGACCAATTAAAAGTATCAATTTTTTTATTATCATTAACAAGCCACATTTTTTTATTATAATTATCAATAATTTTGGAGTACAAAGTTGGGCCAATTGATTTAAGCCAAAACTCCTCAAGATTTTTTGCTTTTATTTTTTGATTAGATCTTTTTTTTATTTCGTTTTTAATTTTTTTTTTATCAGGCATTTTTTCGATATCTTCTGTATTAATAGGATAGTTGTAAAATTCATTATCCTTTTCCACATAGCTTTTGAACTGATGATAATTACAATTTCTTAACTTAATAAATTTTTTAAGGTAATCAAATGTTGATTTTTTAGTAGTTAAAAAATGTCTTGGACCGAATGTATATGGATGCCCCCCATAAAAAAAAGTTCTAACACCTGCACCTAAAAAATTTGATTTTTCAACGATAGTTATTTTTGAACCTTTTAAACGCGATAACATTTCTGCTGCTGCGCATCCAGCAAAACCACCACCAATAATTAATATTCTCATGAATTTTGACTGTTTTAATGAATATGATGTAAAATACAAGAAAATAATGAATAATTTAGTTTTAGGTAGCTCAGGGAAAATTGGAAAATATTATTTTAGTAAATCAAAATTAAAATTTAATTTTTTTTCTTCAAGTAAAAAAAATAAAAAATATTTTCATCTTCCTATTAATACAAAAAAAATTGGTGCATTTATTAAAAAAAAAAAAATTTCAACCGTTATCATATTTACTGCATTAAGTAATCCAGAAGAGTGTAGGGCAAATTTAAAATATAGTAATAAAATAAATGTTATTTTTATAAAAGAATTAATCAGATTGCTCATAAAATTAAAAATTTATTTTATTTTTTTTTCGACCGAGTATGTTTATCCAGGAGATTTAGATCTTAAAAAAAAATATACAGAAAAGTCTCAAATTAAAACTAAAATGATTTATGGAAAACAAAAAATTACAATTGAAAATTATTTAAAAAAAAAAAATTATAAAAATTACTCAATTCTAAGACTTTCAAAAACATTTGGAGATAGAGAAAACGACAAAACTTTATTTACCGAGGTCCTTTCTAAATACAAAAAAGGCCATAGGAAGTTTGAAATTGCTAGTGATCAGTTTTTCTGTCCATTATATGTAGGTGATTTGGTCCAAATAATAGATATTTTTGTGAAAAAAAAAATAAAGGGTTTATATAATGTTTGTGGGAATGTCTGCAAAAGCAGATATGATCTAATTAAGTTATTGTTTGATTTGAAGATGATAAAAAATGTTCAATTAAAAAAATGTTCTATTAAAAAATTTGACAACAAATTATTTTTCCCCTCTAATCTTAATTTGTCTAATAAGAAAATAAAAAAAAGAATAAGCTTTAATTTTACTAACTTGTCTGAAATAATTAAAAAATTAAAATGATTAGTAATTTTAAATTTGTAAAATATAAACACTCCTTTGATTTTAAGAAATTTTTTAAAAAAAAATTACCTTTGAAAAAAAATGTTTTTAGATACAATTTTCATAAAAATAATCTAGATGAAGACCAGTTTATGCTCATATGGCAAAGAAAAAATTACTACTACCCACCAAAAAAATTTTTAGACACTTCAAAAACATATGTATTATTAAAGGGTAAACTTGATGTATTAATTCTAAATTCGAAAGGAAAATTAATTAAGGCTCATAATCTGAATCGATCCAATCCAGTTTGTAGAATTAAAAAAAATGTTTATCATTTAGATATTTCAAAATCAAAAATATCAATTCATATTGAGCAAACAAATCATTCTTTTGTTAATAGAAAAATTAAATTTTTAAATAAAAATTATTTCACTAATTTTCAGAAATATTTAAAGTGAAAATGTTATCTAATAAAATTTTAATTAAATTGAAAAATAAGTAACCTATTATTTGTTTGCATACTTTATATGAATTATAAATTCTTGAAAAAACTATATATTTCAAGTTGTTTTTTCTATTTAGGAATTCTGAATTTTTTTATATTTCTTATCTTAGGATCGTTTACTATAAATTATAAAATTATATGAGTTCTAAATTAATTCAATTCTTAAAAAGATATTTAAAATTAAATAAAAAATTTATAAAATTTAATAACTTATTTAATGACCTAAAAAAAAAAGATCCTTTTGTAATTTTTATTGATTTAAATTCCTTTGCACCAAATTTTAACTACGTTGAGTATTTGTTGTATGGAAAATATATTTCAAAAAATAAAAATCTTTATGTAGTTGTTTTGCCCAAAGACGATTTTGTTGATGTAAGTACTAAAGAAAAAAAAAACTTTTTTTTATCTTTTAGAGAGAAAACCATTTTAAAGCCATTAATTGAAATGATAATTGGCAAGGATGCAACCATAATTTTTGCAAAAAATAGAAATGACGTTAAAGAGTTTTTTGAAATAAATTCAAAAAATAAATTACCAAGAAATGCTAATTTTAATGATATTAATTTTACGGCAATTTGGGTAAAAGATTTATACCAATTAATGTTAAAAGATAAATCGCCATTAAAAATTTTAAAAAATCAAAATAATATTAGTGCCTTAAAAAACTTATTTTTAAAAGATTTAAATTCAAAAAAAATTATCACAATTTCTGTAAAATATAATTCTTATAAAAAATTTGCTTCTTCAAAAATCGAAGAGTGGAGAAAACTTGGTAAATGGTTAGAGAGTAAAAACTATAATGTAATTTATATTTCTGATATCGAAAACTTTGAAATACTTTCAGAATTGAATAAACAAGAATTTCTTACTGTATCAATAATTTGCTCTTATGATTTAGAAATGAGAAATTCTCTTTATGATTTAGCTTATTTCAATTTTAGCGTCAATGGAGGAACAGCACAAATTCTTATTCATTCAAATAATAATTATATTATATCAAGATTTAATAATAGTGATAATTCATTAACTGAAAGCACAGAAAATATTAAAAATGCATATGGGATTGATAAAAATGAAAATCTACCTTTTTCTACAAATACACAAAAAATATTATGGGATGATAATTCTGAAAATTTTGATTACCTGAAAGTATATTTTGAAAAATTGGAAAAAAAATTATCTTAAAAATTTATAATTAAGAATGAAATTAGTTATTTTTGATTTCGATGGCACACTAGTAAATTCAAAACCTGTAATTATGAAAGCTTATAGACAAGCAATTTTAAAGGTTTCCCCTAATTTAATACAAAAAATAAAAAATATTAAAATAGGACCTACTTTAGATGAAAATATAAATTTAGTTTCAAAAAATAAAAAAATAAAAAATAAAATTAAAAAAGAATTTATAAACACCTATAATAAATCACTTAAAGATACATTAAAATTTAAATATGCAGATAAAACTTTGAATTCAATATCTAAAAAATTTAAAATTTTTATAGTCACCAATAAAAGAAAAAGTACTACTTTTAAAATAATAAAATATTATAAATGGAAAAAATACTTTACAGAGATTTTGTGCTCAGACAGTAAAAAAAATTTAAATAATAAAAAAGATTTACTATTTTATTTAATTAAAAAATATAAATCTAATAATCATATTTATATTGGAGATGATTTAAATGATTATAAAGCTGCATATAAAAACAAAATGTATTTTATTAGAGCTAAATACGGTTATGGAAACAAAGATAAATGGCCTAAAAAGGATATTTATTCAATATATACAATGAAAAATTTACCAAATTTAATTAATAAGATATTTGTTTAGAATACTAATATTAGTTTTACTTACTTTATAATTTTTTAAAATTTTTTATTAAAAGAAGTAACCTTGCAAAGTAAATAATTGATCTTTCAGGGTTTTGATTAATTTTATATTTCATTAATCTTATAAAATGAAATATTTCATGTAAATAAACTTGTTTTAAAGCCTTTTTACCATATTTTTTTTTTATGAAATTATTTACAAATTTAAATAATTTATCTGTTTTAATGTTTTTAGGAAAAGTAACATAAATTTTATTTTTATAAACACGAAATTGCTCAATATCATTAAGTAACTCGTACTTGCTATGTAGTGATTGAAAAATTTTTCCCAAATCTAAATAAATACTTTTAAATTGTTGTTTTGGGTTTGGATCAATAAGATACCAAATTTTTTTACCCTTCATTACATTTTCTAAAGTTAAATCACCATGTATTTGTTCAGTCTCTTTAAAATTAAGAATTTTATTTAAGTAATTTTCATTTTTTATTTTATTCCAATATTCACTTTTGAATTGAGTATTGTTTATGTAAATTTTCGGATTTTGAAAAAAATTATGAAAATGTTTTTCAATATATTTCATATTTTTATTAATTTTATTTTTATAAAATAATTTAAAATTTTTATGTGATTTTTTTTTAGGGTTTTTACTTTTAATATTTTTATCTATGACTTTAAGTATTTCCAAAATAGCGTCTCTAGATTTGGTATAATTATTTTTTTGAATCCAGTCTGATAAATTAGTATCATTTTCATCGTAGGGCATGTCATAATATTCATAGTCATTACGAAATTTTTCATATTTAATTACTTTAGCCACAGGATAAAAATTACATTTTTTTAACCATTTATATTGTTGAAACAAATTATTAGATGATTTTATTTTATCTACTTTTCTAACAATAAATTTATCATCAATATCAATTAGAGTGGTAAGTGCCCCTGAGCCACCATCGAATATTCTTAAAATTGAGTATGAAAAGAAACTTAAATTTGAAAATTTTTGAAAGAAATTTTTATCTACGCTAAAAAAAACATTTAAAAAACTTTGGTAATTTTTTTGATTTGGAAAAAATGTGTTTGCTGATAATTGATTAATATTTAGACTAGAGGAAATATTATGGAAAATATTATAGAACGCTGGGTAGTTTTCACTATAAAGCTTAAATAAAGAGTAAAATATGGAAAAAAATATTGGTGTTATAAGAAATATAAATAACAAAAAATTATATTTTTGAAGTATTTCAAGATTATATTCGTTAAGAATAAAACCCGAAAATATATTTCCATGAAATATAGAAATTGCCTCCTCAAATAAATTTAGATTAGTAGCTAAAAAAAAGTAGTAGTAGGATAGAAAATAAAAAAACCACATTGAAATTGTAATTGCTAAAAATTTGAAATTAAAGCAGTTCTTAGAACCAAAACTAAAAAAATTCCAAATTAAACTTTTAAGATAAAATGAAAATTTACCAGGAAAAAAAATTCCAATATAGCCAATTATTTTTCTAAATTTTCCATAACTTAATGAAAATTTAAGAAGAATGGAAAATATTACTATCCAAATTAAAAAAGGTGAAATGTTAGCATCAAACACTCCAAGTTCACTTGCACCAAAGTAAAAAATAATTAGAAAAATAATGTCTGATAGTTTTTCATAAAACACAGAAATAAGAGAGTGCCCAAAGTCAATTCTACTGTTTTTTGACAATAAGTAAGAACGAACAATATCACCTATCCTTAGAGGCAATATTATATTCAAAAAAGATCCAATTGATAAATAGAACAATAAACTATTTTTATTGAATTTTGGAGGTAATAAAAATTGCCATCTTAATGCTCTTAAAATTTGAGCAGCAAAGAAAAACAAAATTCCAAAAAAAATTAGTTCAATCATTTAGTATATTAAATGCGTTGTCTAAATCATTTATATTTATTTTAGAAATTTCTAATGGTGTACCCATTGATAAATGGCTATCTAATTTGTGATTATAAACAATATCCTTATTGTTATCTAAAATTATATTTAAAATATTGCTTAAATAATATTCATCATTTGGATTTTTTTCTAAGAACTTTTGATATAAATTTATGTAGTTATTTTTATCGCTAAAAATATAAATACCAGCAATAGCATCATTAGAAATAACTTTTTTTTCTTTTACTTTTATTACAATATTATTTTTAATTAAGGCAAAAGAATAATTTGGATTAGATGATTTAAAAGTAAAAATATAATATTGATTATTATTAAGTTTACTTAAATCTATTTTATTGGAATAAAAAAAAAAATCACAATCCATAAAACTTATTGGTTCTTTATTATCAATAAAAGAGCTTGCTAAAAAAGCAGTTTCAGCCGCACCCTTTGTTACCTCTTTAATTATAATAATTTTAGCACTCGGAAAATATTTTAAAATTTCTTGATCTATACCAAATTCATCAACATGTTTGTTCAAAACAGCAAAATACAAATTTTTTACTTTAAAAGATTTAATTGCAGATTTGGCAGACCACCACAAAAGAGGAAAATTATTTATTTGAAATAATGGTTTAGGTTGTTTTATTCCTTGTTTTGAAAATCTGTATCCGTGACCAGCACATAAAATTATTTTATTCATCTATTTTTTAGATAAGGTCTTTAATGAATATTCATAAACTTTTCTTATTCCCTCATCTATGTTTGTAGATGCTTTAAACTTGAACTCTTTTACAATAAGAGAATTATCACCAATGGAATTTTTATATACTTCTTTTTTTATTCTAAGCCTACTTAGAGGCTTATATTTGAATAATTTTGGAAAATTGTCCCAATATTTCATTGGATTTTTATAAATTGGTTTTATGTTTTTTCCTGATATTTTTAAGAATTTGCTATACAGATCTGGAACTGAGTAACCTTTGCCACTACAGATATTAAAAATTTTTGCTTTAAATTTTTTTTTCGAATTTACCATTTTAATTAATATTTTATTAAGATCTTCTATGTAAATATAATCTCTTTTTGCATTAGAATTATTAAATAATACAGGACGACGGTTATAAAAAAATTCTTTTGCAATATATGAAATAAAAGGTGGCATTTTTCTATGAATATCTGCATGTTCTCCGTATATATTAAAAAATCTACAAATGATTATATCCATTCCATAATTTAATGAATATGAGACACAAACTTTTTCAGCGTTGTATTTGGTTAATGAGTATGTCAGATTAGGATTAATCTTTAAATTTTCTCTAAAAATTTTTTCTGAATTTGCCTCATATACAGCGGAAGTTGATGCAAAAATAAACTTTTTAATATTTTTTTTTCTTGCAGCTTCCAACACATTAATCACACCACTAAGATTGTTACTATAAGCATCAATTGGAGACTCTTGACAATACGGCAATGATGAAATTGCAGCTAAATGTATAATCACATCAATATTGTTTAAATATTTTTCAAAGTTGTTTTTACGAATATCTGCATTTATAAATTTACAAAAAAGTTTTCCATTTTTTCTAATATTGTCTTTATACCCATTAGACATATTATCTAGTAATGTTACATTATAGCCTTGATTACATAACTCTAACCCTAATTGGGACCCAACAAAACCTGCACCACCTGTTATTAATATATTTGTCAATTTTTTTTATAATTGAAGATTAAATTTGTCTTGTAGGTGAAATTATTTTTTTTATAAAAAATTTTATTTTTATACATATTTTTTCCTAATAAATAATAAAAGGCATATTTTAATAAATACATTGATTGAGTAAACAGTTTTGCATTTGAAATTTGACCATCCTCCAACCAAGAAATAGGAAAAAAAATTAATTTTTTTTTGCAGGCTATTAAATTTAAAATAAATGCGTTATTAAAAGTTAAATCATTTGGCATATTAAAAAAATTTTCTGGTAAATTTTTTAATATATAAATATTTAGACCTGATCCCATATCAGTAATTTTATTTAACGTTATTAATGAATATATCATATTGAAAATATAATTACCAAATACTCTAAATTTTGAATACCCAATAATTTTAGATCCTTTCATAAATCTTGATCCGAGGACAGCAGCATTTGTCTCAAAATCTATTAATTTAAAGACTGGGTAAATGTCTTTAATTTTTCCTTGATTATCACCGTGGAAAACGATCACAGCATCAAAATTATTTTTCAAGCCATAATTAAATATTACTTTATGAGAACCACCAAGACCAAAATTTTCTTGGTTAACCAAAATTTTAAATTTTGGGTTTTTTATATTATTCAAATATTCTTTTGCTATATTAACACTTAAATCACTACTTTGATTGTCTATAATTATTATTTCATGAAACAAATCATTCGAATCTTTTATTTGATCTAGGGTTTTTAAAATATGCTTTTCACAATTATACATAGTGATAGCACATAAAATTTTTTTATTTAAATTTCTCATTTTAGTTAATTAATATTATTTTCTTTGAGAAAATATATTGATCATTGGGAAAATTTAAAAGGATATTTAAGAGGTTTTTTTAATAGACTTCGATTAAATTTTCTAATTAATCGTCTATTTTGTACGATAATTATGATTTTATTCAATTTGATAAATAGAAAAATAGAAATATGTATATTTTATTACAATAAAAAATTTGTATAAAAATATATTTCAAAAGTTAAACTTAAAAAGTTTTAATTTAAATGATAAAAAATAAATACAGCATAATTTTATCTATTTCTTTATTAGCATATTTTTTATTGTCTTTAGAAATGGTCCTATGGTTTGATGAAACAATGGCAAGGAACCGTGATTGGGCATATCTTGCTGGAACAACATTTGGTTTTATTGATGAGAAATGGGTTTTCCCAAGTTGGGTTTATGCACCCTGGTATCATATGATATGCTCTTATACATTTGGGCCAATACTATTTTTATTTTATAAATTAGATTTTATTTCAATAAGATATGCAGGTACCTTAACGTATCAATATGCGAATATCCTTATTCATTTTATTGGTTTTCTAGGAATTTTAAATTTTTCAAAAGTTTTATTTTTAAATAAACAACAAACAAACTTGTTCGCATCTTTATTTTTATTATTTCCATTTATAACAAAACACACCTATCAACCGGCCGTTGAGGTACTAGTTGTAGCTTCTTTTCCATGGATCTTTTATTATTTTCTTAAAATAATTAATTATAAAAAAAATTTTTATAAAAATTTAATTAAATTATCAATTATATTTGGTCTATCAGCTTCATCCAAAATTAGCCTGTTAATACCTTTAATAATATTTTTATTTATTTTTTCTTTTAACTTTAAATTTAATTTTTTTTTTAAAGATAAAAAATTTATTTTATCACTATTAACCCCACTAATTTTTTTAATTATATTTTTATTTCTATCTCAAATATTAATTGGAAATTGGATTTGGGATAATCACGATTTAAATAATGCAAAAAGAGGTTATGGCGGTGTGCCACCCTTTGAAATTTTTTACCAGTTTGATTTTTTTGAAACATTTAAAGCTCAAATACGTCAAACTGATTTAAAAGACTCTATGTTAAATTTTTGGTTAGTTGATTTTTTTGCAGATCAATCGCAAATGTCTTTTGCAAGATATGAATTATATCAACCATCTAATTATATTTCTTTTAAATATAAAGTTGGAATTATAATTACAGTATTTTTTATTATTTATTATTTATTAAATCTTATATATTTTTTAAACAATTCTTTTAAAAAACTTTCCATGGTAGATAACAATCTTTATTTCAGAGTTATGTTTGTTCTTTCATTTTTTTTAATTTATCCTGAAACTGTTGCTTATACCTATGCAGTATATTCAAAAACTGGAGGCAACTGGGATTTAAGATATTGGTCAATATATGCATTCCCAATGATTTTTCCTATCATTTATAATTTAGGACTAATCCAAAATTTTATTATCAAAAGAACAAGTATTTATATAATTTATTTTATTTTATTAATGTCTATTTTTCAAAGAACAAATATTTTGGTTCCATTTTTTGAGTAACAGTCAATTATTAAAAAAAAATATTTTTAAAAATTAGACTTAGTGCAGATATCAATACTATAACATTTATTAATATTTGGAAAAAAAAATAATTTAAAAATTTTGAAATTTTCTTTCCAATGAAAACAAAAATAATTACTAAAACAAATATTTCAATTATATAATTTATATGGAAACTATTTCTAAAAATGAAGAGGAATATAAAGTATTGAATAGTTGCTAAAAGAAAATAAAAGAGTGATATTTCGTAATTTATCTTATTTTTTCCAAATGTAGTTCTAGTAATAAATAAAGCTAAAATGGATCCACCAGCATTAGTTAAACCGTGTATTACTCCTATAGATAAGATAAAAAATTTTTTTTTAATATTAGAGATTTTTTTAAATTTATTTGAGGATTTCAATTTAAATAATAAAGAAATTATAATTATTAACGATACCAATAGCTCAAAGTTAATAGTATTTTGATATATTTCTAAAAGCTTTAATCCTAAGAAGATTCCTGGGATGCAAATTAAAAAAAAGTATTTATATTTCTTTTTATCAATAACCATAAATTTATATTTGGAATATGTGGTAATATTTATTAAGCTTGTTAGTATTGAAATTGGAAGAAGTAAACTGATGGTTTCAATAATATTATAGTTTAATAATAATAATATTGGAGTCCCAAGCACTAGGACACCTACACCAACAATTGTCTGAATTATTACTAATGGAGGTAAAATAAATAATAATAGTGATAGTTCCATATTTTTTTAAAATCTCTTTATATTAAAATAAAGATTTTATAAATATTTTATATAATTTGAGAAAATAATATTTTACTAGCTTTTTGATACAAAGATAAGACAATTACTAATTATTTAAAAATCATTATCATAAAATCCAAGTTCATTTTGTAAATTTTCATATGCATTTATTGCTAAATCATCAATGTAGTAATGAGCGTATGGTTTACCAAATATTAACTCATCATAGGGAATTTTAAACTTCTTAAGTTGATTAGTGGTTAAGTCTTTTATTTCTTTAATAACCTTTTTGATATCCCCTTTATGTGACCTCATTTTTCTTGCAGTATAGATAATTATGTAATGTCCATTTGATTTAAGATAACGCAAAAAATTTATTTTATTTTTTATTGGGAGTACTGTTCTATAATCACCTGGGACCGTTGGGATTGTCACAAGAGTTTGATCTAAATCAAAACAAAATCTTTTTTTCTCTTGCGGATTACTCATTGAGAATTTTTTTAATTTTTTTGGTGTATCTATTTCAATAAAATCTGAATTTTTAAATTCAAATCCTTTAAATGCAATTTTTGAATTCATCATATCATTACACAATTCAAATATTGAATTTTTATTATTTTTTTTTAAGTTTAATTTTAAGAAGTAATCAAGTTCATCTAATTTTTTAAAAAAAAATGCTCCAATACCGACATTATTAGAAATTTTTGACTTTTCTGTTACTTTAAGTATTTCTTTTTTTTTATTAATTTTTAAATAACAGTAATCATGAGATTTACTATTTTTTTTAGAGAAAAAAATATTATTCATATTTAAGTTTAATGAAATATCAATTATGTCATTTTTATAAAAGTTATCATTGTTAAGAATTAACACTTTTTCATTAGGATAATTTTTTCTTAAAGAAGATGTTAAAATTTTAATTTTTTTAACGATAGATTTATTGTCTTTGATTTCACAAAAATTTATTCTTGGATAATTAAATAATACTCTTTTTTTAAAATCATATAAGTTTAAATCTTTATCATAGATTAAGTAAATTTTTATATTTGTTTTTTTTTTAAATTTAAGAAAATCTAGAGTCCAAAAAATTATTTCTTTACCTTGAGATTTTATTAAAGGTTTTGGAAGATTATGGTCTGGTTTTTTAAAATATTGACCATTACAATCTAATGGAATAATAACTATCATTATAAACAATATAAACAATTACATTCAAACTGAAAAGAAAACAATATAAAGGAATTTGGTTTTATGGTTTTGCTGGCACAGGCAAAACTTTTGCGTCTAAATTTTTAGGCAAGATAATTAGGCGCAAAATTATTTTTGTCGACGGAGATACAGTAAGAAAGTTTGTAAGTAATGATCTAGGATATTCATTGAGTGATAGAAAAATACAAATAAATAGAATTTTTGGAATTTGTAAAATTTCAATTGCATCTGAAATTTTCCCAATTGCATCAACTGTCTATCTAAACAACGAGACTTTGAGAAAAATAAAAAAGGAAAATATGATTGCAATAAAAATCACTAGAAGCATTAAAAAGATTCAATCGTTAAGAAAAATTTATAAAAAAAATATTAATGTAGTGGGAAAAGATATTAAATTAACTAAACTCAAGACATTAGTTATTGACAACACGGGAGATAACAACTTTTGCAAAGAATTATCGAAATTAGTCAAAAAAATAAATATTTAATAAATTATTCTAATATCAAGACTAAATTATTACCTCGTTTGTTAAATATTAATGATTATAAAAACAGTTTAAATAATGGTCTCCCTTTATGTTATCCGGTAGGACTTTCTTTATTTAATTATGATAAAAATGAAAATTTTAAACTTTCAAAAAAATTCATTGCAAAACATTTTTTTCTAACAAACAAAAAAAATTACATTGGTATAAAAATTTTTTTTGATAAAGGCAACTTATTCACATTTAAAGTACAACCAAAAAAAAGTTATGTTTCTATAATTAACAAAATAAGTAAACACAATTTAAGTGTAAAAAAAAAAATTGCTTTTTTAAATAAAAAGCACAAAAAAGTTTGTTCATTTCAGACAAGAAATATTCCTCACTCAGGACATGAGGCTATAATTAAATATTTATTAAAATCTTTTGATCATGTGGTTGTTAATCCGGTTATTGGACCAAAAAAAAGAGGAGATATTAAACTTCAGACATTACAAAAAGTTTATAAAAAGTTAATAAACGATAAATATAAAAATAAAGTGAGTTTTTTGCCTATTTATTTTAATATGTTTTATGCTGGTCCAAAAGAAGCTGCACATCACGCTTTAATTAGACAAAATTTAGGTTTCAAGTATTTTATAGTTGGAAGAGATCATGCAGGAGCAGAAAATTTATATAAGCCAAATCATGCAATTAATCTTCTTAAAAAAAATAAACAAAGTTTTAAAATAAAGATACTTACAATTAAAGGAGCATACTATTGTAAAAAGTGTGAAAAAGTTTTAATTAAAGATCAATGTAAACATAAAAATTTAATTAATATTTCAGGAACTTCTTTTAGAAAAAGTCTAAAACAAAAAGTTCTCTTTGATTATGCTGATAAGAATTTACAAAAATATATACATAGATATAATATAAAAGCTTATTGATGTTTAAAATCGTTTCTACCATTGGCCCAATTTCAGAAAAAAATATTATTTTAAAAAAAATAATAAATAATAGTGACTTGATAAGACTTAATGGAGCGCACAATTCATTGGATTGGCATAAAAAAATTATAAAGAAAATTAGAAAAATTAATCCAAATGTAATTATATTGCTTGATTTGCCTGGAATTAAACCTAGGACGACCAACAAATATGAAATTAATATTAAAAAAAATCAATTAATTAAATTTATTTATAATTCAAAAAATCAAAGTAAAAATACGCACAACATTTACCTTAGCAATCCATTACCGGAGGTTATAAATGATAAAAAGTTTACGATATCAGATGGAAACTTTAATTTTATTATAAAAAAAAGAAAAAAAAACGAAATTACAGCGAAAAGTTTACAAACATTTACTTTATTACCTCAAAAAGGGGTAAATTTTTTGAATTCAAAATACAACGAAAATAGTCAAGAAAAAAAATATTTAAAATTTATTAAAATTTTTTCAAAATTAAAACCTGATGCTATAGGTTTGAGTTATATACAAAATCCAGAAATTCTAAAAAAAATTAAAAAACTTTATCCAAATTTAATTTTAGTATCTAAAATTGAGAATTTTTCAGGACTATTAAATTCAGAGTCTATATCTAATTTTTCAGACATGGTTATGATTGATAGAGGCGACTTGTCAGCAGAAATAGGAAGTGAAAATTTATTTTCATCAATAAAAAAAATATCAAAGAATGTAAAGAAGTCAGGAAAACCTTTAATAATGGCTACAGAAAACTTAGAATCAATGAACCTAAAAACTAATCCAACAAAGAGTGAGGTAGTTGCTTTAGGTTTCAATTTAGATTTAGGGGCAGACTGTATAATGCTAAGTGAGGAAACAGCTTTATCAAAAAGCTGTTTAAAAATTTTAGATTGGTTAAACAATTATAGAAATAAAATTAAAAACGATTTTACCAACAAAGTAGAATTTGATAGAAAATCCTTTATATCCAGCGTTATAAGTAAACTAGATAATCAAACAATAGTTGTGTTTTCAAAGAAAGGATATGCTGTAGAGAGTATTAGTAAAATTAATGGTAATTTAAATATTATATTGTTTTCAGATAATCAAAAATTGATAAAAATTTCTAATCTTAGACGTAATGTTCAAACAATTTTTACTAAAAAATTTGATAATAAAAATTTAGAAAAATTTATCTTTCAAAATATAAAAAAAAACAAAAAATTAATATTCAAAAACTCAAAAAATGTTGTAATTATAAGGATTATTTATCCAATGAGCAATTCTAGAGCAAATAACTTAAGTTTAGTAAATTATAAAAACTTCCAAAACTCTTAAAAAATTTGAATTTTAAAATTTTTTTTCTAATTTACTTTTTAAATGTTCCTTCTATTGATATTGCTTATTAGATTAAAATTTTCGTTTAAAATTAAAATTTATGAAAAAAATTATTAAACAATATTTATCAAATGAAAACCAAAAAATTTTAAGTAATTTAAAAATTAGTTTATTTGGACTTATTACTACTCTGCATTTAAGATTTTTAAGGCCCTCATTATTCTTCGTTCCTCATTATCATTTAAAAATGTTAAATATTTTAATTAATTTAATTAAGATCGTTGAAAGATTAAATATAAATTATTTTATTATGTCTGGAACCTTGTTAGGTGCAATTAGACAAAACTCTTTTGCTGGCAAACCCGGTGATTTAGATCTTGCTATAAATAAAATTGATTTAAATAAATTAAAAAAGTTTTTTTCTAATAACAAAAAAAAATTAAAAATAACTCAAGGTCCTATAATTAAAAATGGTACTTTATGGCTAAGAATAAGAGGTGAAACAATAGATATTGTTTTATTTAATAAAGTTAAGAAAAATTTTATTGGTAAGTGTTACTGTTATTTTAAAAATAAACATATAAATTTAAAATTACCCCATGATGTATTTATAAATAAAAAAATATCACATCTTTATAATATTCCTATTTTTGTTCCAAAAAATTATATCTTTGTAATAAATAAATTGTATGGAAAGAAATGGAAAACACCTAATAAAAAACAATTTGTTTGGCGAAAAATTTATTAAAATTAAAAAATTAATTGATGTATATAATTTACCAGTATATTAGATTTATTATAATAAATTAGTTAATAAAAAATGATTGCAAAAAAAAAAATTAATCAACTTAAGAATAAAGCTTTAGATCTTAGACGCAAAACACTTAAAATGTTTGTACAAAAAGGAGAAGCACATTTAGGTGGAAGTTTTTCAATGATAGAAATTGTGTTAAGTTTATTTTCTCAAATTTTAAAAAAAAATGATAAATTTATTTTAAGTAAATCTCATGCTTCTTTTCCACTATGTATTATTTTAAAAGAGAAAGGATTAAATCCTAAAATTACTACCCATCTTGAGTTAGATGAAAAAAACGGAATAAATTGCACAACAGGAAGTCTTGGTCACGGTTTACCAATAGCTACTGGTATGGCATTTGCTAATAAGATTAATAAAAAAAAAGGAAAAATTTATGTTTTGATAAGTGATGGAGAGTGTCAAGAAGGCACTACTTGGGAAAGTTTATTGGTTGCATCCAAACATCGTTTAGACAATCTTGTGATATTAATTGATTATAATAAAATTCAAGCACTATCTAAATTAGAAGATGCATTACCACTAAAAAGTTTATCAAGAAAATTAAAAGCATTTAACTTGCATTGCTTAAATGTTGTCAATGGACATAATTTTAATTCAATTATGTTAGCGCTTAATAAGAAGATAAAAAAAGGAAAGCCAACTGTGATTATATTTAACACCATAAAAGGAAAAGGTGTAAAAGAATTTGAGAATGATCCAGTTTGGCATGCTAGGAAGTTAAATGACAAAGAGTTATTAATTGCTAGGAAAAGATTAGGAATCTTATGAGAAGAACTTTTGGTAAAGTAATATCTAAATTAGCTAAGAAAGATAAAAAAATTATTCTTATTGTTGGTGATATAGGTTATGGAATATTTGATGATTTTAGAAAAGAACACCCAAAAAGGTTTTTTAATCTAGGAATTTGTGAACAAAGTATTATTGGAATTGCAGCGGGAGCAGCCTTACAAGGACTGAAGCCATGGGTGTATACAATTACCCCATTCCTTATCGAAAGACCATTTGAACAGATTAAATTGGATATTAATCAGCAAAAAGCAAATGTTAAACTTGTTGGTTTTGCAGATTATCCTTCGTTAGGTCCTACGCATTCAGAACTTAATGGAAAAAAACTTATGAGCTTAATGAAAAATATTAAATCCTTTTATCCAAAAGATGGATATGAAACACAAAAAATGGTTGAAAAAATATATAAGATTAAAGGTCCTACTTTTCTAAGTTTGAAGAATGATAAAAATTTAAACAGAAATTGGTAAAATGAAAAACAAAGAATTAAAAATCATGACAGATAATCATGAAAAAACTAAAAGAAATTACATCCATAGAATGAATAATGATAAAATTGAATGCATGTTAGAAGCAAAAAAATATGGAAAAAATTATTGGGATGGACCAAGAAAATACGGCTATGGTGGGTATAAATTTATCCCTGGTAGATGGACGAATATAGCTAATAATATTATTAGAAAATTTAAGTTAAATAATAATTCAAAAATTCTTGATGTGGGATGTGGTAAAGCGTTCTTATTATATGAAATAAAAAATATTCTTCCAAATATTGAAATTTCAGGCTTTGATATTTCAAGACATGCAATTAGAAATGCACCAAATAAAATAAGAAAGTATCTATTTGTACATAAAGCTCAAAATAAGTATCCCTTTAAAAAAAATAAATTTGACCTTGCTCTAAGCACTGGATGTTTTCACAATCTAGAAATTAATGATCTAAAGTTTTCTTTAAATGAGATACAAAGAGTAAGTAAAAAAAGCTTTATAATGGTTGAAAGCTTTAGAAACGAAAAAGAATTATTTAATTTACAATGCTGGGCATTAACTTGTCAGACCTTTTTTTCAAAAAAGGAATGGAAGTGGGTATTTGATGAATTTAATTATAAACAATATTATGAATTTATTTATTTTTCTTAATTAGACTAGACTTATTTTTGAATAATTTTTCATAAAAAAATTCTCAAATTTATTTAAATTAGTTTTAGTATTTACAAAATGGTTACAATTAAAAATTAAGAAATTCTCAATTTTATCAACATCTTTTTTATTACTTAAAACCAATTCATCTAATATAAAATACAATTTTTTCTTTGACTTAAATATTTTTTTGTAAATAGAAAGTCTTTGTTCATAATTTTTAGGTAGAAAAAAAGTTGATAGCATAACAATCCCAGAAACTTTAGTTTCCTTTGAAATCAAAGTATTTAAAGTTATTGGAAACTTTGATTGCAAAACTTCTGTAGGTGATAAATAAAAAATTCCTTTTAAATTGTTTTCAATATAATTTTTCATAATTATATTTTGAATTGATGAAGGATATAAGACCCCATTAAGAGTTTTTAAATTTATATATCCTGCGTATTTTTTTTTCATTTTTCCTTAAATTTTTTAATGTAATTAAATCCTATCTTGGTTAGAGGTTTAATATTAATTGGCTTATAAAAATTTGGTATGTTTCTATGTGATTTTACCAGCACATCATAAGGAGATAGTAAGCTTTTAAATCTACAGTTTAGGGAAAATCTTGTTTCTTTAGTTTTATTGACTGTGTTTCCATGTAAAATTAAAGGTGAAAAAATTAATATGTCTCCATAATTTACTTTCAAGAAATTAAATTTATTTTTATTTTTCTTATACATTTCTTTAGTAGTAAACTTTTCTGTATTTAAAAGATCATAATTCATTTTTTTGTTGAAGTTAGGTTTTGTAAAAAACATAGATTTAGTATTATCAACATCAACCAAGGGTATCCAAACCACAACTTGAAATGGACTTTCTCCTGCATAAATGTCAGAATGAAGATCTAATAAAGAATCTTTATCATTTGGAGCTTGAATTGATAAATTTATTTTTTTTTGCATTGATATTTCATTTCCCACAAGTTCATCTAAATATTTTTTTGCAATGTTATAAAAAATGTTACTAAAAATAGAGTTTGAATTAATATTATTATAAATATTAAATCTTAATTTATTTAAATCTTTAAGATTTATTAATTTATGAAAATTATTAAACAATTTTTCAAAATTTTCTTTATAAACCTTAGTAAGTTTTATTTTTTTATTTTTTTTTATGTTAAGAAAAATAATTTTTCTTAAATCATCTAGTAATTTTTTGTTACCTGGTACAATTACGTAGCCATTCTTTTCAAAATTTTTTTGTAAATTTTTCATAACTAATTATTTAAGTTTCTAAGCATTTAAATAAACTTATTTATAAATTTTTTTTCATTTTAGACAAAACTTTAATATTTGACCATTGATCAGAAAAGCTATCTTGTATTTTTCCATTTTCAAAAGCATCACACAAATCCTCAATTGCGTTATCAACAGTTTTTTTAAATTCAAAACCTAAAATTTTTTTAATTTTATCTGAATTTATCATGTATGATCTTATATCAGCGCTTTCCTCAATTCTAATTTCAATGTCTTTTTTGTTTAGTTTTTTTTTCATTACAGACTTAACTTTTTCTGCGACTTCAATAATTTTTAAGTTTTCAGTACCAACGTTAAATATTTCACCATTGAATTTCTTAATATCATTATGAATTAACATTTTATAAAGATCACACATATCATCTATATGTAGATTTGGTCTTGATTGTTTTCCACCAAAAACTCTTATATATCCTTTGTTGTATGCATAATTTGTTAATATATTCACAGTCAAATCAAATCTCATTTTTTCACTAAATCCACACACGGTAGCAGGTCTAATAATTATGCCAACAAAATCGTTATCTAAATATTTTTGAAGTATAGGTTCACACAATGCCTTGTACTTATTGTAATCAGTTATAGGTTTTAATTCATTTGTTTCAACAACATTAGGGCTATCAGAAATACCATAAACCGAGCATGTACTTGCATAGATGAATTTTTTAACTTTATTTTGTTTAGAAACTTTAACCAAATCCTCAAAACAATCATAATTTATTTTTTTAGATAAATCAGAGTCGAGTTCGTATGTTGGGTCATTAGATATGCAGGCTAAATGCAAAACAGTATCTATATTATTATGAATTATTGCCTTTTTGAAATTATTTGGATTAGTTATGTCTTCTTTATAATATTTAAAATTTGGATTCTTCGGCAGATGTTTGTCACCAAATAAAGAAATATCATAATTTACTATTGATATATTTGTTTCTTTTAATAGTTTTTCGATGAGCCTTGAACCCACGTATCCAGACCCTCCAGTGATTAATAACTTTGTCATTTATTTCAGATATTTAAACCAATTTTTTGTAGCTAATTTAATCTTATGCTTAGTCCACAGAGGTGCATTATTCCAGTAAAAAATATTTTCTAAAACTTTTTTAAGTCCAGTTTCAAGTGAAATTATTGGTTTCCAACCTAAAACTTTTTTTGCTTTCGATATATTTGCATTTGTAAAATCTGGTTCACCAGGTCTTTTTGGAATAAAAATTTTTTCCCCTTTAAGAATTTTTACCATTTCAAGAATTGATCGGGGTTTATTACTTCCAATATTTAATATTTTATTTTTGACTTTTTTATTTATTGACAAATAAAAAGCATTGACCACATCTGAAACATAGATAAAGTCTCTTTTCTGTTTTCCATTACCAATAACTGTAAATGGATGATTTGACAATTTTTGTTTAAGAAATACACCTAAAGCTGCTCCGTATGAAGAGTTTGATCTTGATCTAATCCCATAAACATTAAATAGCCGCAAAGAAACAAAGTCTATTTTATAAATTTTAGACCAATGTTGAATGGTTTGTTCGCCAATATTTTTTGAAAATGAGTAAGGGTACATTAGATTTATTAATGTTTTTTCATCAGTTGGAAAATTTTTAGGAATTCCATAGCAAGAGGAGGATGCAGCATAAATGATTTTCTTTACTTTATTTTTTCGCATTGCTTCAAGTATATTTACAGTGCCCATTATATTCGTGTCTAGATATTCCAATGGTTCCTCAATTGATGGAACAACATCTGAAAGTGCAGCTAAATGAAAAACCACATCTACTTTTTTAAAATATTTTTCAATTTTTTTATAATTTCTAATATCACTTTTAAAAAAAGAGAATTTTTTTGATTTTAAAGAGTTCTTTAAGTTTTTTAATGATCCATCTTTAATGTTATCTAAAACAATTATTTTTTTAATTTTCTTTTTTGAAATTAAATAATCTGTTAAATGGCTGCCGATGAATCCAGCTCCTCCTGTAATTAAAATTTTCATATTATTTTAAAATATATTTAGTTGCCTTTAATAAATTATTTAATTTAATTACATTTGCATTACCAAAATCTTCTAATACTTGAGATGTTGCTAAAGAGGATAGAAATAAAGATAAATTTATATCTTTAGGAAAACAATTATTAATTATACTAAAAATTGACATAAAAGCATCTCCTGATCCTATTTTATCAACTATATTTTTTGCAAATGCTGGACAGTAAATAAATTTATTTTTTTTTATATTATAATAATAAGCACCATTCTTTCCACAAGTAACAATTAAGTTTTTTATTTGTAATTTTTTTGAAAGTTTAATCATCAGTTTTTTTATGCTATCGTATCTATCTCTTAATTCATGTCTTAATTCTACTTCATTAATTATAGCCCAATTACAATTTTTATATTTTCCAATTGTATGGTAACCGTGATTGGCAGAATTTAGTTGAGTATTTACAACAACTTTTTTATTTTTTGATAAATAATCAGCAATTTTTTGACTTATAAAACTATGTCCATAATCTGAAACAATTATAATATTAAATTTACTAATATTTTTTTTAATTTTATAAAAGAGCTTTTTTTCTTCATTTATAGATAATTTTTTATCATTAAATTCATATAATCCTAATAATTTTGAATTATTTGAGATATCGATAATTTTTGATTTTACAATAGTTGGTGAAGATTTTTTAGTGATAAAATCTAATTTAATATTTAAATTTAAATTTTTTAAAATATAATTTTTTTTGTCTTTATAGTCTCCCAAATATGTAACAATATTTATTTTTTTTCCAAAGCTGCTAAGATGATTGCCAATTGCTCCCACACCACCAATATATTCTTTTTCTAAATTTTGTTCTAAGTTAAGTATCGCTTCTTTTCCAGATTTTCCTAATGCAGTGCAAAATATAAATTTATCAATTATCATTTCCCCAATAATTAAAATTTTTATTTTACTTATTTTCTTTCTTAAAATAGATGAAATTGATTCAAAGGAATATTTTTTTTTAATTTCTTTAATAATTTTTTTTTGATCTTCGGTGAAATCTGAAATTTTATTTAATATTTTTGAGGAGCTATAAGTTTCCCCTGTGCTATAAACTATTTTACCGTTGTGTTTTTTAACTGCATTTACTTCTTTTCTTATAAAACCGGTAAAATCATCTGAATGATTTAAATAATCAGGTCCTTTGAAATAAATATTTGGTTTGATTCTATTAATTAATTCAACACCATTTGGAGAGTCGCTTTGAATTACATAATCAATATTTTTTATTGAAGATAACAAACTTAATCTTTGTTTTGTTGTAAAAAAAGGTCGACCAGGTCCTTTGTTAACATATTTATCTGTTGTTACGCTAACGATTAGGATGTCACCTAATTTCTTTGCTTCATTAATATGATTCAGGTGCCCAATATGAAATAAATCAAAGACTCCATGGCATAAAACAATTTTTTTTTTTGCTTTTTTAATTTTATTTAGGTTTTTTTCGTTTAGTAATTTAATTATCATTTATTTTAGTTGCAAAAATATTAAAAATGTTACGTGCTTTTTACTACAAAATATCTGTACTATATATGTTTTTAATATTTAAAAGACAAGATAATCAATTAAATTCTTTAGATTAATTAATTCAATAATTAAATAGTATATAATTAAAAAGCTTTAGATTATTAATAATTAAAAATGAAAATAGCAATAACAGGTCCAAACGGGTTTATTTCTAAAAATATAATTTTACACCTTGAAGATAAAAATGAAATAATTTTGTTAAGTCGAAAAAAATTAAAATTTAAAAATTTAAGAAAAAAACAAATCTTTAAATTTGATATGTCTAAAAATATTATACCAAAATTATCCTGCGATGTACTTATACACACTGCAGCATTAACACCTGTTAATAAAAATTTTAAAAATTATCACCAAATCAATTTTTTAAGTTTAAAAAAAATTATCAAGAATATTAATATCAAAAAAAAAATAATATTTCTCTCAACGTCTAATATATACAGAAATCAAAATAAAAATTTTAATTTGAGAGAAAATTTAAAAATTAATATTAGAAAATTAGATCAATATGCAAAATCTAAGTATAAATCTGAATTATTTTTAAAAAATTTAGATAAAAAAAAATATAATTTTAAAAAATTGATTTTGAGACTTCCGGGCATCATAGGAAAGAATAGTCACCCTAATTTTATAAATAATTTAAAAGAAAAGATTATCAAAAAAAAAAATTTTTCTCTTTACAGTCATACAAACCTATTTAACAATGTTTGTCATATTAATCATCTTGTTAAAATAATTAAAATTTTAATAAATAAAAAAATAAATAAAAATTTTGAAATTCTTAATGTTAGTGCAAAAAACCCAATACAAATAAGTGAAATATTAAAATTATTCAATAAAGGAAAAAGAATTAGCTTTTCTCCAGCTAAAAAACAACACGTGTTCACTTTAAATGTAGATAAATTAAATAAATATTATAAACATAATCCTTCTACTAAATTTGTTTTAAAAAAATATTTTGAGGAATAATAAACATAGTTATATGAAATTAGCTTTATTTGGAGGAAAAAAGACAAGATCAAAAAAAATGCCTTCGAGATTTTCTTTTGGCCCTAGTGAGAGAAAAGAAATAAATAAAATGATCCTTTATTATAGATCAAGAGGAGAAGATCCAAAATATGCTGGTCTGTGGGAAGATAAATTTTGTAAAGAATTTTCAAAATTCATGGGAGGAGGTTTTTCAGATGCTGTAGCGACAGGTACAGGTGCGATTTATGTAGCAATGAAAGCATTAGAACTTCCAAAAAATTCTGAAGTAATTATTTCACCAGTAACGTGTTCAGGTAATTTTTCATGTATAACTGAGCAAGGACATAAACCAATTTTAGTTGACTCAGAGCCTAATACTTACAACACAAGTTTAAAAAAGATTAAAGAAAGAGTAAGTAGAAAAACAAAATTAATTCAATTAACTCATGTAGGAGGTGAGCCAGTTAGAGATGTTCAGGAAATTGCTAAATTTGCAAAACAAAATAAAATATTTTTACTTGAAGATTGTAGTCAGGCAATTGGTGCAAAAATTAAAAATAAATGTGTTGGTACCTTCGGAGATATTGCTGCATTTTCAACTATGTATAGAAAGAATTTGGCTGCAAATTCTTCAAGTGGGATAGTGTTCACAAAAAAATATGATTTATATAAAAAAGCTTTAGCTTATGCAGATAGAGGTAAAATTTTGTGGAATGAAAATCTTGATTTAAGAGACCCAAAACACAGTTTATTTCCCGCTTTAAACTGGAATACAGATGAATTTTCCTGCGCTATGGGTCTTGCTAATTTGAAAAGATTAAAAAAAACTAACAATAGACGGTTAGAATTTGTTGATAAATTAAAAAAATTATTTAGAGCAAAGAATATTAAATCATGTGATATTTTTAATTTTCATAGTGGTTTTTCTCCATTTTATTTACCCATTTATTACAAAAAAAACGTATTAAAAATTTCAAAAAAAAAATTTGGCAGTGCATTGTCATTTGAAGGTATCCCAATAGGTTTAAATTATGGATGTGTTGTATCTGACTGGAAATGGGGAAAAAAGTATTTAAAGAGTAATTTTAAAACAGTTAACGCATTAAAATTTCGCGACCACTGTTTTCATCTATATTTAAATGAAAATTACGGTCTTCAAGAGGCAAAAGATATAGTTAATGCTATTTTAAAAATAGAGAAATTTTATAATAAATGAACTTATTATTAATATTATTAAATTTTGCATTATTTAAAAAAAAAAAAACATTTTATATTTTGCAATTTTTATGGGCAATTAATTCATTTGTTCAATCAATAAATATTTATGTTTATGGTTATTTCTTAATTATATTAGGTAAAGAATTTGGTGAATTAAATAAAAATTTTTCTATATTTGGTGATCATATAGAAATTTTAAATAAGATATATCTAGTTTCTTTTGAAGAATTGGTAATTTTTATAATTTTATTTGCTATTTTTTCAAATTTGTTGAATTTTTTATTAATTAAATTTTCCAACAGACATTTTTGTAGAATTGCGGAGTATATGCAATATGAGTTGTTAAAAAAATATGTGGAAATGGATTATGAAGATTTTATTAATTTGAGACTTGATAAAAAAAGTTCATCTATCTTAATGGATTCACAAAAACTTTATGGTTTATTGATATCTTTTGGTACTTTACTATTCAATTCTTTAAATCTAATAATAATTTTTTCTATTTTACTTATTATAAATTTTAAAATTTCACTATTTACTTTTTTTGCTTTGGGTTTGATGTATTTTATTTTTTCCCAAAAAACAAAAAAAAAACTATTTTCAAATTCAAATATATTTTCATCCTTAGGCACTGAAAAAATTAATCTTATAAATACATGTTTAAATGGTTTGAGGGAGCTAAAAATTTATAATTCTGAAGAGTTTAATCTTAAAAAATTTAAAGATTTAACATCAGAGATTGCAAGTGCTAAAGCAAGCACAGTAACATTGGGTATAGCTCCAAGATATTTTATTGAAAGTTTCTTTTTTATTTCTGTAGGTTTTTTAATTTTCCTAATTTTAAATTTTGAAAGTATAGATAAAACTTTATTCTCTTATTTATTGATTTTAATAATTTCTTTTTCAAGACTCATTCCTTCTTTTCAGTATATTTACTATTTTTTCTCTATATTACAGGATGGAAGTGTTTCAGTTAAAAAAATAAATGAAGAACTTAATTTTAATAAAAAATTAAATAATAATAAAAAAAAACTAATAACAGATAAAGAAATTATTCCAGTTAAACCTGACTTAATAGAATTTAAAAATATTGGATTCAAATTTTTGTCAAATGAAAAAAAAATAATACATGATTTAAATTGTGACATTAAAATTGGGGATAAAATTTTTGTATCTGGAGAAACCGGTGCAGGAAAAAGTACATTTTTAGATATTTTAGCTGGTTTACTAAAAATTAGTCAAGGTAAAATAATAATAAATAAAAAAATAGAATTTCAAACTTTAAATAAAATTTTTAAACAATCTTATGTTTCACAATTTCCATTTTTATATAATTCGTCTATTATTCAAAATATATCTTTGAAAGAGTCGGTAAATGAAGAGGAGCTTAAGTTTATAAAAAATATAATTAATCATTTGTTTTTAGATGATGTTATAAAAAATGATGAAGATCTTCATAGAATTGTTGGAGATTTTGGAAATATGTTGAGTGGTGGCCAAAAACAAAGGATATGTATTGCAAGAGCACTTTTTTTTAAACCAGATATTTTAATTTTAGACGAGAGTTTAAATGCCGTAGATGAAAAAAAAAGAATGAATGTTTTAGATAAAATAATCAAGATGAATAAAGATCAAATACTGCTTTACGTTTCACATGATAAAAAAGATTTGATTAATTTTAATAAACGATTTTTATTTGAAAAAAATGCTTTTACTCAAGAAGTTTTATAATTAGTTTTAATTTAAGTAATTATATTGTAACAAATTATCTGATGAAATATTTAAAAAAATATAGAGATGAAATAATTGAAACTTACAAAGAGATAGATTTAAAGAAAGTAAGTAAAATTGAAAATATAATAATAAAAAAAATTAAAGAAAAAAAGAATATTTACACTTGTGGTAACGGTGGTTCAGCTTCTATTTCAAATCATTTTTTGTGTGATTTTAATAAAGGAATAAAAATTTCATCAAAAAAAAAATTACTTCCTAGGGTATATTCTCTTGTAGATAACATTGAATTAATAACAGCAATTTCAAATGACATTGATTATAAAAATATATTCGAACAACAATTAGAAAATCTTGCAATTAAAAATGATCTCTTAATTACATTTAGCTGTTCTGGAAATTCAGAAAATATTTTGAGAGCAATAAATTATGCAAAGAAAAGAGGAATTTATACAATAAGTTTAACAGGTTTTAAATCAAACTCAAAAAAAAGTTCAGCAAATATCAATTTAAATATTGGGATTAAAAATTATGGAATTAGTGAAGATATTTTCCAGTCTATAATGCATATGATAAGCCAAAGCATAAGGAGAAAGTTCAATTCATTAAAAAAAGAGATAATTTAAAAATTTTTTTATTAATAAAAAAATAGACTAATGAATAAAAAAAAAAATAAATATCAAAAAATTTTAATAATAGGCTCGGGATCAATTGCTTACAAACATGCAAAAATTTTATCAGATTTAAATTTTGAAATTGTAATCTTTTCTAAAAGAAAAAAATTAAGTTTTTTTTTTAATGGAATAAAAAATATTAAATTTTTAGATAATTTGAAAAATATTTCAAATAATGATTATAAATTTTGTATTATTGCCAATGAAACATATAAACATTTTGATCACATAAAAAAATTATTGAAGTTAAATTTTAATATTTATTGTGAAAAACCAATTGCTATAAAAAAAGATCATTTAAAAATTTTGAAAAAATATTCAACAAATAAAAAATTTAATTTTACTTGTGGATATCAATTATTAAGCAGCGATATAATTTCAAGAATAAAAAGAGTAATTAATAAAAAAGTTGTAAAAAGTGTAAATGTTTATGTGGGACATAATATTAAATATTGGAGGAAGCATAACCGATATCAAAGTTATTATCTCAATAAAAATTTAGGAGGAGGTGCGATTTATGAGTTAATTCATGAAATTAATTTGATAAATAGCTTATTTGGTAAAATAGTATCTGTAAAAACTTTTAAAACAAAATCTAAAAAATATAATTGTGAAGATATTGCAATATCTGTATTTAAAACAAAAAAAAATATAATAGGATCATTAAATCAAGAAATAGTTAATGAAAATTTTAGAAGGTATATAAATATTTTAACTGAAACTGAAGAAATAATAGTTGATATTTTTAAAGGGACAATTTCAACCTATAGAAAAAACAAATTAATCAATATTGATTATTTTGGAAAAATTAATCAGAAACAAATGTTAAAAAATAATTTGAATAACTTCATAAAATTTTTGAATAAAAAAAACAAAAATAATCGATATAAAGATTTTTTAAATTCTATATACGATGCAGAAATAGCATTAAAAATGCATAATGATTGAAAAAATAAAAAATAATATATTAATTACAATTTGCGCGAAGGGAAATAGTAAAGGCCTAAAAAACAAAAATATTAAAAGATTTTATAATCAACCACTTATTTATCATTCTATTAATAAAGTTTTAAAAAATGGTTTTAAATATATTTGTATTTCAACCGAAAGTAAAAAAATTCAAAGTTTGGTTAAAAAAAAAGGAATCAAAACATTTTTTACTCGATCAAAAAAATTAACTAAATCAAATATTGCAAAAGAAGAAGTTTGGAGAGATGCAATAATAAAATCCCAAAACCATTATAAAAAAAAATTTGATTATTTTCTTGATATTGAAATTACAAACCCACTTTTAACTAGAAAAGATTTAAATAATTTTATTAAAAAATTTTTTCAAATTAAGAATTATAAAAAATTGAATGGTGCGTTTTATATTTGCCCATCCAAAAAAAGCCCTTATTTTAATATTTTAAAAAAAACAGATACTGGGTATGAAGTTTGTATAAAAACTAAAGAAAAAAATATTTTTTCTAGACAAAAAAGCCCTATAACTTATGAGCATGTTGCGGGATTTTATTTATTTAAGACTAAATATATTTTGAGTAATAAAAATAATAATATTTTTGATAAAAATGTAGTTGGTTTTGAAATTCCATTTTATAAAACAATAGATATTGATTCAAAAGAAGATTTTTTGTTATCAAAAATTATATATAAGTATTTAAAATTATGAAAAAAATAATATTAATTGGGTCAGAAGGTGTTTTGGGTTCTTATTATAAAAAAATTCTTTCTCAAAATCCTGAAGTATTTTTAGTAGCTGGAGACAAAAGTTTTAAAGAAAAAAAATACAAAAATGTTTTTCAAGAAATAATTAATTTAGAAGATCCTTCATCGATTCATAAATTTTTTAAAAAGTTAAAACAAAAATATGGAAACTTTGATGTTTTAATAAATAATGCAGCTTATACAACTGAGGGAACAAATAAATCCAAAAAAAAATTGAGCAAAAAGCTTGAAGATTTTGAACTTAAAATTTGGAATAAAACAATAGATATAAATTTGACTGGAGTTTTTTTAAGTTGCAAATACTTTATAAAATATTTTCATAAGAAAAAAATTAATCAAAAAATTATTAACATTGGAAGTATTTATGGATCTAGCAGTCCTCATCATGATATCTATGAAAATCAAGATTTTTTTTCAAATGTAGCTTATACATCAAGTAAATCTGGTTTAATTGGTTTAACTAAGTGGTTATCAACAAAGTATATTAATGAAAGAACAAATATAAATATGGTATCTCCTTCAGGAGTTTTTAATAATCATAATAAAAGATTTGTTAAAAATTATTTAAAAATTACACCTATTAATCGTATGGCAAATCCGAAGGATATATTCGGTATAATTGAGTTTCTAATGTCTGATAAGTCTAGGTATATTACAGGTCAAAACTATCATGTCGATGGAGGCTTCTCCTCGTGGTAAAAAAATTATTTTCAATAGAAAACAGAAAAATTAGCAAAAATCATAATCCTTTAATTATTCCAGAAATTGGGATTAATCATAATGGTAAAATTGATGTCGCTTTTAAAATGGTGGATGCTGCAAAAAGAGCTGGCGCAGAAATAGTTAAACATCAAACACATATCCCCGAAGAAGAAATGTCATTGGAAGCAAAAAAAATTAAACCAGGAAACTCAAATAAAAATATTTATTCTATAATTGAAAAATCTACTTTGAGTGAGGAAGATGAATACAAACTTTTTAAATATGTTCAAAAAAAAAATATGATATTTCTCAGCTCTCCTTTTTCAAAAAAAGCTGTAGATAGATTGAATAAATTTGGCGTCTCATCTTTTAAAATTGGATCAGGAGAATTTAATAATATTCATTTATTAGATTATATAACAAGATTTAAAAAAAATATTGTTTTAAGCACTGGAATGCATGATTTGAAAACTGTAATTAAAATCTATAAATTTCTTATTAAAAAAAAAAGCAATTTTTGTTTTCTGCACACTACGTCGCTTTATCCAACACCAGATTATCTTGTTAGATTGAATGCTATTCAAGAAATGAAAGATAATTTTAAAAATATTGAAATAGGATATTCAGATCATACACTCGGAATAACCGCATGTTTATCTGCCATTTCTTTAGGTGCGAATATAATTGAAAAACACTTTACGGATACAAAACAAAGATCAGGTCCAGATATAATATGCTCAATGGATGAAAAGGAATTAAAAAAAATTATTAATGAAAGTAAAAGAATTTTTGATTTTAAAAAAGGTGGAAAAAATTTTTTAAAATCTGAACAGGTGACAAGAGATTTTGCTTTTGCTTCTGTTGTTTCTATAAAGAATATTAAAAAAAATGAAAAATTTGATCAATCCAATATATGGATTAAAAGACCTGGAACAGGTGATTTCAAATTAGATCAGTTAAAAAATCTCTATAGAAAAAAAGCCAAAAGTAACATAAGTAAAAACACCCAAATAAAAAAACATCATGTCTACTAAAAAAAAAGTTGTTTTTATTACTGGCACTAGAGCTGATTATGGAAAGTTAAAATCAATAATAAATAAGCTTAACAAAAATTTTAATACATATATTTACATTACAGGAATGCACATGCTATCAAAGTATGGCAGTACTTACATTCAGGTTGTAAACGAGAATCAAAAGTCCTCAAAAATTAAATTATTTAAAAATCAAACAAACAAAGAAGAACCAGCTAGTATTATTTTTGCAAGGACAGTAAATGATTTTACAAAGTATATTTTGAGAGTAGAGCCTGACTTATTGTTGGTACATGGAGATAGATTTGAGGCTCTAGCAGCAGCTGTTTCTGGTTGTGCTAATAATATACTAGTAGGTCATATTGAAGGAGGAGAGCTATCTGGAAACATAGATGAACATTTAAGACATGCTATATCTAAATTATCCCATGTTCATTTCGTTTCTAATAAATTTGCAAAAAGGAATTTAATCCAATTAGGAGAAAAAAAAGAATCAATTTACAATGTAGGAAGTCCAGATATAGATATTATGCTTTCAAAAAACCTACCATCGTTAAATGTAGTTAAAAAAAAATACTCAATTAATTTCGAAAAATATTGTATAGCAATTCTTCATCCAACTTTTTTTAAAGATAAAAAATCTTTCTTAAAAGATATCAAAATTTTTATAAATTCATTAATTAAATCTGAAAAAAATTATTTGATAATTTATCCAAATAATGATTACGGTAGCGATTTAATAATTGATAATTATAAAAAATTCTTATTTAAAAAAAAAAATTTCAAAATTATGAAATCATTTAGATTTGAATATTTTTTAACGTTATTAAAAAATTCTGACTTAATTTTAGGAAATTCTAGTGCAGCATTAATGGAAGCCCCAATTTATGGCATACCAGCAATAAATATTGGGAATAGACAAGAAAATAGATTTTTTCATATAAGTATAAAGAATACAAAATTTAATGAAAAAGAAATAATAGGTGCTATAAAAAAGTTAGAAAATAAAAAATTTAAATTTACAAAACATTTTGGAAAAGGAAACTCATCTAAACTAATTTCAAGTATTTTAAAAAAAAGAAATGTTTGGAAAATTTCAAAACAGAAACAAATGGTAATTCAAGATATTTAATGAATAAAATAAATAAACCAGAAACATATTACGGATTGCCTAGTGAAGTTTCGTTTTGTAAGAAATGTGTGATTTCAAACCAAAGGCCTAATTCTGTAGTAGAATTTAAAAATAAACCCTCAGATACTAAAGAGGTAATAGCTATTGGTGAAGATGGAATTTGCTCAGCTTGTCATTATAATGAAATAAAAAATAAAATTGATTGGGATGATAGAGAATTACAGTTAATTGAATTGTGCAAAAAAATTAAAAAAGAAAGTAAGTCATATTATGATTGTATTGTTCCAGGAAGTGGTGGCAAAGATAGTGCTTACACTGCGCATGTTTTAAAATACAAATATGGTTTAAATCCTTTAACGGTAACATGGGCACCTCATTTATATACCGATATAGGTTGGAAAAACTTTCAAAATTGGTCACATGAAGGTGGTCTTGATAATATTCTATTTACTCCAAACGGAAAATTACACAGAGTTTTAACTAAATTAGCATTTATAAATCTTTGTCATCCATTTCAGCCATTTATAATCGGTCAAAAATTGATTGGACCTAAAATTGCAAATAAATTTGGTGTCAAATATGTTTTTTATGGAGAAAACCAAGCAGAGTATGGAAATAATATTGATGATAATAACAAAGAGACAATGGATCAAAAATTTTTTGTTGAAAAAAAAAATATCGATATTCTATATGGAGGAGTAAATAAAAAAGAAATAATTAAAAATTTCAACTTTCAAGAATGTGATTTCACACCATACGAACCTTTAACTGAAGATAGAAATTCAACGGAGGTACATTATTTAGGATATTATTTAAAGTGGGACCCACAAGAATGTTATTATTATGCTTCAAAACATACTGGTTTCAAGGCTAATATTGAAAGGACAGAGGGAAGCTATTCAAAATATTCGAGCATAGATGATAAGATTGATCCATTTCATTATTATACAACTTTAACTAAATTTGGACTTGGAAGAGCTTCATATGATGCTGCACAAGAAATTAGAAATGACAAAATTGACAGAGATGAAGGTATTAATTTAGTAAATTTATATGACCAGGAATTTCCAAAAAAATATTTTAAGGAATTTTTAGATTATATTTCAATCAATGAAGATTATTTTTATGAAGTAATAGATAAATTTAGATCTCCACACTTGTGGGCCAAAGATGTTAACGGTGATTGGAAATTAAGACACAATGTATCTAAAACTGGATTAGATGATTAATTTTTAAATATTATAAAATTTTATAACATCTTTTAAAAAACATAAACCGTTTTCACCACTTTTTTCAGGATGAAACTGAGTACCAAAATAATTTTCATGTTGAAATGATGATATATATTCTATGTCTTCATAAGATGTTTTTGATAAAATTAAATCATTATTTAAATTTTCAACAGCATAGGAGTGAACATAATAAAATTTAGTATTGTTGTACTTAATTAAAGAACTTATTTTTTTTGTAAAAATTGTTTTTTTCCATCCAATAATAGGCAAAATAAGATTTTGGGATAATTTATTTACACTTCCATTAACAAAATTTAAACCATTACTTTTTCCATTTTCATTACCAGTTGTAAACATGACCTGCATGCCAAGACAAATACCAAAAATTACTGATTTCTTATTAATTTTATGAATAAAATTTTTAATTTCATTCTTTTCCAATATTTTTGAAGCATGATGAAATGACCCTACACCAGGAATAAATACAATATCATATTTTTTACTTTTATTTTCTGAGTAAAAATCAGTTTTATATCCAATATGAGTAAGAGCATTATGCAAACTAGCAATATTTCCAAAACCGTAATCTAAAATACAAACTTTATTCAATTATCTCTTTCAATTTTTTTATATTAATATTATTATAATGTAAGGCCGAAGCTAGAGCTACACTTACATTTTTGAATTTCTTTTTCAGACTTGATACATGCTCATATTCTCCACAGCCACCGGAAATAATTAGGGGAACCTTAATTTTATCAATAACCTTTTTAATTAAGTCCATATC
>MDSV01166332.1_pt1 | contig 34664 bp, 40 predicted proteins | sample 810851 | NCBI WGS metagenome assembly MDSV01 (sample SAMN05326640, study PRJNA326480) | marine metagenome | isolation source: seawater | place: Atlantic Ocean: North East | collected 2012 | reverse complement strand
TTGAAGGCATAATGTGTCGCGTAGTTTAGGCTTTTATTAACATTTTTGCAAAACTTTTTTATGAAAACTTTAGGTATAGAAACTTCATGCGATGAGACAGCTATCGCAATCTATGATTCTGATAAAGGTATTGTAGGAGAATCTGTATACAGTCAGATGGAAATGCATGCCGAATATGGCGGAGTAGTGCCTGAATTAGCATCAAGAGACCATTGTTTAAAAATAATTGATGTTTTAAAAGAAGCGGTGGGCGAATATTCACTAGACACTATAGATCAAATAGCATATACCTCAGGACCAGGACTGCTTGGAGCTTTATTAATAGGCGAAAGCTTTGCTCAGGGTCTATCTACTGCACTTGATATACCATTAATACCCATCAACCATCTAGAGGGCCATTTAATGTCTCCTATGATGGAATTTTCTGAAATATCAATGCCTTTTATTTGTTTGCTAGTTTCTGGGGGTCACAGCATGATAGTTGATGTGAAAGCCAAAGCTGATTATGAAATTATTGGACAATCTCAAGATGACGCTGTTGGAGAAGCCTTTGATAAGGTTGGTAAATTATTGGGACTGCCATATCCCGGAGGACCACATATTGAAAAGCTAGCCTTAAAAGGTAATCCAAAAGCATACGATTTCCCAAGGCCTATGATTCATAGCGATAATTTAGATATGAGTCTCAGCGGCTTAAAGACTGCAGTTTTATATACAATTCAAAAGATTGATGACCTTAGTGAAGGCGTTAAAGCAGACATTGCAGCATCATTTCAAACAGCAGTTACAGATGTTCTTATTGCTAAGATAAAAAAGAGTGTAGATCAAACCAGAAGATCAGATGTCATTATTGCTGGAGGAGTCGCTGCAAATAAATATATTAGGAAAGAATTTAAAATGCTTGAAAATGATCTTAAAATTAAAGTTTATTATCCTGATTTAAAATATTGTGGAGATAATGCAGCTATGATTGCTTTTGTTGGGTCAATGATGACTCCACCTAAAGAAGATAATATTAAGTCTAAAGTCAGGGCAAGATGGCCATTAAATGAGTTAAAACAATGAAAGATGTTATTTATATAAAAGATTTGAGAGTTAAGACAATCATAGGAATATTTGACTGGGAGCGAGAGACTAAGCAAGAAGTTAGTATAGATATTGAATTTCCTTTTGATTGTAAGAAGGCTGCCCAAAATGATTCAATTGAAGATACTTTGGATTATAAGAAAATATGTAAAGCCGTCATTAAGTTTGTTGAGGATTCTTCTTTTCAGCTACAAGAATCACTAATAGAAGGTATTGCAGATTTAATAAAATCAAACTTTGAAGTTGAAACAGTAAAATTAAGAATTTCAAAACCTGGCGCTTTAAGAGGCGCTAAAGATGTTGGAATTAAAATCGAAAGGTAATGAAATATTTTTTATCAATCGGTAGTAATATTGAAGCAATAAGAAATATTGATTTTGCTGTAAAAGAGTTAGAATTCATCTTATCTAATACTCAAATTTCCACTACCTATAAGACCAAGGCAGTAGGTTTTGAGGGCGATGATTTTTTAAATCTTGTAGTAGCTGGAGACAGTTTACTTAATTTTGACGAATTAAATGTCAAACTAAAAAAAATTGAAGACTTATCTGGAAGGAACAGAAATGTACCAAAATTTAGTGCGAGAACATTGGATATAGATATTGTTCTACAAATTGATGACGATGAAATAATTTTCGAGAGTGATGAGATTGAAAAATATGGTTTTGTATCAAAACCATTAAAAGAACTTCTTTAAAGAAAATGCTGTCGGTTTTTATTGCTATATTTTAGTTATTTAAATTAAAGATTATTTTTAATAGTATCCCATGCAGCTTCTGATAGAGGATATACAGTCATTCCTCTCTCCTCAGCATGTTTACTAGCTGCTGTTCCATCTCTTACTCTTCCTAATATACCCTGACAAATGGCTGCAATTTTGAACATATTAAATGCCATATAAAACTCCCAGTTTGCTGATAGGTCTTTGCCAGTGCTCTCAGAATACATATCTCTATATTCTTGTTCATTAGGCACTCCCAATTCTTTTAATCTAGCATGATCATAATACGCTTCTTGCGTTCTCCAGGTTAAACAATGATAACTAAAATCAGCAATTGGATGCCCTAAAGTTGATAGCTCCCAGTCCAGGATGCCCATAACATTATTATCTTTAAGGATCATATTATCTAAACGGTAATCTCCATGAACTATGGTAGTTTCATCATCATCAGGAATATTTTGTGGCAACCAATCAATTAAGTTATTCATGGCTTCAATATTATCGGTTTCTGACGCTCTATATTGTTTTGACCACCTTGCAACTTGTCTCGCAACATAATTTCCAGGCTTACCGTAGTCTCCGAGACCTATATTTTTGTAGTCAACACTATGAAGCCTAACAAGAGTATCGTTTTTGTTTTTATAAATTTGAATTCTGTCTTTCTTTGAAACTGATGGAATCATAGGATCCCAAAAAAGGTCACCATCAAGAAAATCCATTACAAAAAAAGTAGTTCCAGCAACATCTTGGTCTTCACACAAACCATAAGTTTTAGGGACAGGGACATCGGTTTCATATAACGCGGTTATAACTTTATATTCTCTATCAACTGCATGTGCAGATGGAAGCAGTTTGCCTGGCGGCTTTCTTCTCAATACAAGATCTTTATTTTCCGTTATGATCTTATATGTAGGATTTGATTGACCACCTCTAAATTGTTCAATCGCATTAATCTTCCCTGCATTAGGCACGTGTGCATCGATCCATGGTTGTAATAAAGCAGCATCTATTTTGAGGCTCTGATCTACTTCTTTAGTGCCAGAATATTTAGCATCATCAAGAACTCTACTAGTATCGGTCATAGAGATCTTCCACCATCAACTTTTATGATTTGGCCAGTAATATATTCTGAGGAAGCCAGGAATTTTACTGCTTCAGCAATATCTTTTTCTGAACCCATTCTTTTTAGAGGAATGCTTTGAATGACTATATCTTTCTGCTCGTCCGTCCACTCTACATCGGGGGGCTCAAGCATGGCTCCAGGAGCAATAGCATTAACCTTAATATCAGGAGCAAGCTCCCTTGCAAGACCTTTGGTAACAGCTTCTAATCCAGCTTTAGCGGCAGAATATATCGAATAATTTGCAACTCCCTTTGTTAAATTTGTATCAGTTATATTTATAATTGAACCTTTAGATGCTTTTAATTTTTCTTTTAGACCTTGAATTAAAAACAATGGTCCTTTTAGGTTGCTGCCAATAAGTTTATTCCAATGATCTTCTGATATTTCTTCAATAGGAGTGGGATAAAACGTTGAGGCATTATTAATAAGTAAATCAATAGAAGGAAAGAAGTTATGAATCTCATCCAGGATTTTTTCTATATCTTCTTTAACATCAAGGTTGCCTTGAACAGTCTTAGCAGAATTAGGATTATCTCTATTTATTTCTTCAGCAAGATCATCAGCATCTTGTTTAGATGAATTGTAATGAATAATGATATTCCAACCCATTTCTTTAAAGGTAAGTGCTATTTCTTTTCCAATTCTTTTAGCAGCACCTGTTATAAATATAGTTTTGTTCATTTGCATGTACGAATTATTTGTTTGTATATTTTAGACTTTTCTGTATTAATTTTCTCTTTTGGTATATCTGCAAGAAAAGAAAAATCAGTGTTTTCAATTTTATAAGCTAATTTTGATATGTAATCTTTAGTCTCATTTAAATTGGGCAACATAATTAATTCATCAATAATCTCTTTATTTTTTTTGAAGTTTGAATTTACAAGTACTGATACCAGATCATTTTCACTAATACTTGAATCAATCTTAGAGACATTTCTTAGGATTTCTGAGACATTTTTATATCTATTTGGAATTGGTAAACTCTCATCCAAATTAAAATTATTATTTATTTGAAGCTCGGACCATCTGATTTCCTCTTGATCATGGCTGTTGCAATAAGGAATTTTAAGATTCTTAAAAAAAGGATCTTGCAGATTTAATAAGATAATTTTCTCAAAGTAAATGCTTGGATTATTACTCTTTAAGGCTCTTAAAGTTTCTGACCAAACTCTGTCTGGTGACAATTCAGATATTTCGCCACTAGCAACGATGTTATGAACACTATTTATAGTTTTCATATCAATATTAAAATTTTTTAAATGATCATAAGTATGAAATCTTGCTAATCTTATAGCCCTTAGAGGGTCCTCATAGAACGCGTCAGAAATATGTCGAAATAGTTTCTTTTCAATATCTTTCCGACCATTATAGGGATCGATAATATTACCACTCTTATCTTCAGCTATAGCATTGATAGTAAAATCTCTTCTGTAAAGATCTTCTTCAAGAGTGACGTCTTTGCCAAAGTAGAAAGTAAAACCATGATATCCAGTACCAGATTTTTTTTCTGTTCTAGCTAAAGCATACTCTTCATTAGTTTCTGGATGCAGAAATACAGGAAAATCTTTTCCAATAGGCTTATAACCATCAGCCAGCATTTCTTCTGGAGAGGAACCAACGACTACCCAATCATTGTCTATAGCTTTAACGCCTAATAAAGAATCCCGTACAGCACCACCGACTTTATAAATTTTCATCTTTTATTAATTTGAAACACTTTTTTATCTTCCAATCTTATAGCTGTTAGTTTATTACCCCAAACACAACCGGTATCTAAACCAATTATATTATCTAATTTTGTTTTACCTTCAAGTGCAGCCCAATGACCAAAAATTATATTTTCTCCATTCTTGAGATTCGGGTGAGTTTGATTGAACCAAGGAATGTGATTATTTTCTGGCTTTAAATCTTTTTTCCCTAGCTTCAAAGCTCCCTTTTCATCCAAATAGCGCATTCTAGTGAAATAATTAATTATCGTTCTATATCTTTTATAACCTTTTAAATCATCTTTCCAAAGCGTTGGTTTGTCACCCCACATGTTTCCAAGAATATTGTAAGAGTCTTTATTCATTTCAGATTTCATTTCATCAGACAATGCTTTTGCTTTATCAAGACTCCAAATAAAAGGGACTCCAGCATGAGTAATCCAAAATGTTTCTTTGGAATCTTTAATTTTGATTTTTAGCATAAGAGGGCATGCCTTCAACCACTTATAGATTTTATTAATATTCTTTGCATTGAGAATATTATTAAGAGATTTATTCTTCTTTTTGTATTCTATTAGATAAAGTAAATAGAAATCATGATTACCTAGAATGCTTTTTACTGAATCTTTATATCTAAGACAGAAATCTAATACTTCTTTAGATTTTGGACCTCTATTAATCAAGTCTCCTGCAAAAATTAATTGATCTTTATTGGGATTAAATTTTATTTTTTTACATAGTAAATTAAGCTCATCATAACAGCCCTGAACATCACCAATAACATAATGAGCCATTAAGATGAATAATCCTTTGCAAGTTTAATATAGTTCTTTAGAGAAATTTCTTCTGATCTTTTAGCTGGATTTATATCTAACTTATTCCAGTTAATGTCTAAACTCTTTAAATTATTTTTAATTGTTTTTCTTCTTGAAGAAAATGCTAAGTCGACTATTTTATATAAATTATTTTTGATAGACAGGTTATAACTTAAGTCTTTTTTTGGAAGGAATCTTATGAAAGTAGAATCTACCTTCGGTTTAATATCGAATGCCTCAGGAGGAACTTCGAATAGAATTTCGGTTTCAAAGAATGCTGAAATTTTAATGGCTAGTTTACCCCAACCTTTTGTTGAAACTCTGCTAGAAATTTTTTGAGCAACCTCTTTCTGTACTAAAAAGTGCATATCCAAAATCTCTTCATAGCTGTCAACATAGTTTAATATTATTTGAGTTGAAATGTTGTAGGGCAGATTGCCAATTATTCTGAAAGGAACTCCGGAACCTCCTAATTTAAATTTTAGAATATCTTCATTTATAAATTTAAAGTTAGCAGGACCTTTGAATTTAGTTCTTAAAGCTTCTATATTGCTTTCATCAATATCTACACCAACAACACTAACATTTTCTTTGTTTATTTGATTAGTAAGAGCTCCAAGACCAGGACCAATCTCAATGAAGTTATCAAAATGATTTGGTGAAATTGCTTCACCCATTTCAAATAAAATAGCAGGATCTTTTAAATAATTTTGCCCATATTTTCTTCTAATATTTCTCGAGCTCATTAGATAAGTTTTTTTGCAGTTTTGATTGCGAGCAAAAGAGAAGAAATGTTAGATTTATTTGTTCCAGCTATATCTAGTGCAACCCCGTGATCAACAGAGGTCCTAATTATTGGAACGCCCAGAGTTATATTGATTGAATTACCAAAACTAAGCGTTTTTAGGACTGGCAAAACTTGGTCGTGATACATTCCAAGGTATGCGTCAGTTTCTTTTAGAATATTTTGAGAGAAAGCTGTATCTGCTGAAATAGGCATCGAGACATTAATTTTACTTCTTCTTAATGCTGCTACAGCAGGTTTTATATGATCTAACTCTTCCTTACCAATTTTTCCATTTTCACCTGCATGAGGATTCAATCCTAGAACTTTTATATTTGGATTCTTGATATTAAATTTATTTTTTAATTCTTTATTTAGAATCTTTACTTTTTTTATTATTAAATCTTTTGTAATGTTTTTTGCTACTTTTTTTAAAGGAATATGAGTGGTGGCTAATGCAACTTTTAATTGGTTAGATGCAAGCATCATTAATACATCATCACTCTTTGTAATTTTTTGAATATATTCTGTGTGACCAGAAAATTCTTTATCAATTGAAATTATTGTTTCTTTACTTAAAGGGCCAGTAACTAGAGCAGTTTTTTTACCAACAATCGTCTCTTTAATAGCATAATTTAAGCTATCTAAAACATATTTAGCATTCGACTTCAGAAGTTTTCCAGCAGATGTACTTTTACATTCTAATACTTTAATTATTTGAATTGACCCAAACGTATTACTCTCCGCTTCATCAATTGTCTTAATTTCGATAATATTAACTCTTTTTTTTAATAATTTAGCTCTATCTAAAAATAGATTTGGGTCTCCAATAGTAACGATTGGTATTCTCAAATTTTCCCAAGTTTTTGTTGTAGCTAAATTAATAATTAAATCTGGTCCAATGCCAGCAGGCTCTCCAGGAGAGTAAATTATTTTATTCAATCTAGATCTTTAAATTCAACAAATGCTTCTGCTCTCATTGTTCTTAGAGTATTTTCTAGCTCTTCATCAAATTTTCTTGCATAAAGAATAGAATATGCTCTATCTTTTATTAGCTCATCAGTTAATTCATGACTTCTTTTTCCTAAGACTTCAAGAAAATGAAACCCAAATTCAGTCTGAAATACCTCGGATAGAGTTCCGACGTCGGTTTCAAGCATGGTATCTTCAAATTCAGCTGCAAGAACACCTAAACCCAACCAACCTAAATCACCACCTTGTTTTGCTGACCCAGGATCTTCAGAAAACTCATCTGCAAGAGATGCAAAATCATCCCCATCTACAATTCTTTGTCTTATTTCATTAAGTTGTTTTTTGGTCTCTTCCTCGTCTCTAATTGTTGAGGGTATTAAAAGAATATGTCTGGATTGCCATTGATCTTCAAATTTTACAAATTCTCCTCTTTTATTCTCAAGCTTTAATATATGAAATCCTGATCCGCTTTCAAGAGGGTCTGAGATAAAGCCGATTGATTGATTTTCTAAAGATTTCTCAAATAATTGAGGCATATCAATTACTTTTCTCCAATTCATAAGACCTCCAGTGGAAGCATTTGAGCTTATAGAAACTTTTTTAGCAATTTCACCGAAATCACCACCATTCTTTATTTCGGTAATAACTTCATTTGCTAATTGAATATCTTTAACTAATATTTGCCTTACTAATATTTCAGGTTCTAATGATTTAAGACTCTCATCTGTTGCAAGGAAGGCTTCAAATTCTTTTTCAGTAATATCAATACTTGAATTAACTCTTCCTCTCTGGATTCTTTGGATGCGCATTTCTCTTCGCATCTGTTCTCTTAATTCCTCGTATGAATCGTCATTATCTTCAATGAATTGAATGAACCCCTCTAAAGTCAATCCATTATTTGATGCAAGCCTGCTCATTGTAAGATTTAGCTCAGCATCGCTTATCTTTATCCCAGCTCTATCAGCCATTTGTAACTGTAGCTCTTCAATTATTAGCTTTTCTTTAACTTGGTCTTCTAAAATATCTTGGGGTGGTTTTTCAAGATTTTGATCCTCATACCTGCCCGTAAGCTCATTAATTGTAGATTTAATTTGAGATTCCATCACGACACCGTCATCAACAATAATCGCGATTCTATCCAAAACCTCAACTTTCGCATAAGAGAATGTTGAGACTAAAAGCAATATTGTAATAAGAAATTTATTCATATAATTTAATAGTTAAAAATAGAATTATTCTTCAATCTATTAATTTTTTCAAAAGATGAGTTTAAGCCCTTAAACTCAAACTGAAAATTAACTCTACTCTTGTTTTCAATTCTTATTATATTATCCCAAGCACTATTAAGATACATATAAGAGTTTGATTCAGAGTTTGGGAGATATTTTGAAAGATTTTTATCAGAAGTTGTTAATCGAAACACGAAACAACAATTTTCGTAACCTAAGCCTAATACAGATTCAATTTTAGAGTGTGAATTATCATCCCTTTTTAATTTAGCAATTACGCTTAGATTGTTTCTAACTTTAAAGTCAGCAAAAATTTCTGAATAATCTAAAGTGACATTAAAATCACCAGACATCTTCTTATATCTTTTTGCATAACCGAATGTACCAAGCTCAGAGCTTTTCTTGATAGTTAATCCAGCCATAGGAAATTTTTTAAGGTCCTTGACGTAACTCCCGTAAGCCATAAACATAGTATTCATATTGGGCATCCATTTACCCATCATCATTAATGGTCCCTCATCCATATTGCTCATCATGCCAGACATATCCATACCCATACTCATACCATTACCTGAACTCATACTCATCATTGAAATGTCTGTCATCGGCATGTCCATTTGAGGCATTTGCATGCTATCAATTAAAACCTTTCTATCTTTAAGATAAAACTTTTGAGAAATATTCACTGATATTTTATCCATATTCATTTCACGCTTTTTGTATTCAAGATTAAGAGTATAAAATTTTTGATCTCCGATTCTATCCATGCCTGTAAATCTTTCAGTATTAAATAGTTGGTTCATCATCGAAATACTATGAGTATCGAATATAGGATTTATTTCTTGTTTTTCATAACCAACATATCCATATACCAACCTTGGCTTTAACAAATGGACAGCCATCTTATCTTTTTTATAGTAGAGAGCATTTATATCCAATTTAAAACTAGGAACATTTACTGAATTTGTATCAATTACTTTATTATCTAAGTCATAGTTAATGCTTTTAAATCCTAATGATGAAGATATATTTAAACCATTTAAGCTCATATAGTTTGTAATTTTAAAGTTTGAGAAAATTCTCGAGCCTTCTGGCGGATTAGTAATTGAGTAAAGAAATTTATCCTTTTCTTTGTATCCAAGAAAGCCGTGAATATTGCTAGCTTTAAAGTACGAAATATTTAATTGCTCATAGATAGTAAAATTCTTAAAGTCTTTAAGAAATTTGAGTTCCAAGGATGGCATTTTCTTATATCCATCTGTAAGAATTGGATTTAATGTTTGGAAGCCTTGGTGCTCAATTTTAATATTAAGATTTCCAACATTACCGTTAATTGAAACAGCTTGCTCTAGGCTTTGAGCTCTTTCGTTGCCTATTGAGGTAATATCCCCAGAAATATCTCTGAGGACTAGACTATCAGATGTTTTTGCCCAATCAACATTTACCCAAAACTTATTATCATCACCATATGAATCATTTAGGCTAAAAGCCCATCTGCTATCAGCTTTATTAGGATAAAGGCCATTGTATTCTTTATCTTTGTTAAAATATATGAAATCAAAGTTACTGAGTTTGTTTTGATCTCCATGCAGTTTTCTATAATTCCCTTCGAATCCAAGCCCACGTTCAGATATATTTCTTGGCGCTAAAGTGATGTCAGACTTATCTGATAGCACCTTATAAAAAGGAATCATAAAATCTAATCCGTCTGAGGAATAAGATATCGAAGGCTCTAGAAATCCAGTCATTCTTTCGTTCGAAGTTGCAAAAGGAACGAAAGGAAGTTTTGCTATAGTTTTATTAAACACCTTTATTTCTACATTTTTTGCATGTCCTCTTTTAGATTTATCATCTAACTCAATATTTTCAGCAACAAACTCCCACCCATTGTTTATATTTGCACAAGAGGTCATTGAAACTTTATTAAGCACAATTTTATTCTTTAAGTTGCCTGATAGCTTTTCGAAATTTAATATAATATTTCTATCATTTAAAAAACCTTGTCCCTGATTTAGCTCTATTGATTGCTCATCCTTATTGAAAGACCCCTCTTTAGATTTAAAAAAATAATCTTCTAAGAATAAACTGCCGCCTCTTTTAAATTGAACCAATCCATTATTTCTATCCAATTTAGCTGTGTTAGCCTTTAGAACACCATTTGGAAAATCAATATCAACATCACCATCAAGCAAAAGGATATCGTTGTCAGTTATTTCAAATCTCTGAGATTTGATATCGATGCTCTCTATATTTTCAACAGTCCCAAGGTAGGGCTGGTAAGTTAAACATACTTCATTATTAGATCTATTTTCAGTTAATATACCTTCTTTGATCAGATCACCATTCAAGTGACCTTGATAAATCAAGAATAAAACTAAAAATGTAACCTTTCTTTTTATAAACATACTTTTTATTTTAAACCTCAATACTTTGAAAGAGTATACTGATAAAAGTTCTATTATTTTTGAGAATTTATATATTGCTCTAATTGATAAAGATGATCTTTACCAAAAAATATTTGATTGTCATAGAAAAAAGTTGGAACCCCAAATGAACCTTTTTCAACTGCATTATTAGTATTCTCAATTAATTTATCTTTGCAGGCCTGTGATGTAACTATGCCCATTATTGCATCAACATCAAGTCCGCTTTCAGAAAAAAGATTCTTTAAAATATCTACATCAGAAATATTTTTATCATCTTCCCACATAGCTTTTATAACGCATTCAAAATATTGGTCAAAAATATTTAATTCTTTTGCTGCGATTGCTCCTCTTTGCACTTGGACAGTATTAGGAGGGAAGTGAGAGTTAAACTTATAGTTTTGTATGTTGTGTTGCTTGATAAAGCGATCAATCTCAATCATTTGGTAATCAGTTTTATTTTTACAGTCAGCATAGGCTATAAAAGGAGGTTGATTATTTGTAAGCTTATGAATTCCACCTAATAAACATGGAATATAATTAAATTTCGCTCCAGTTCTAGACTCAAAGTCTGGAATTATCTTATGAGCAAGATACGTATTAGGGCTGGCTATATCGAAAATAAAGTCTACTATCATTTCTATACACAATTTTGTAAAGTAAGATAATTAAACACTGATATGAAAGATTTTTCAAAATATTCTGCAATTATTATAGGGGCGGGAGACGCCACTGGCGGCGCTTTAACTAAAAAGTTTGCAAGTCATGGTTATAAAGTATGTCCAGTTAGAAGACCTAGAAGCATAGATAAAGTTAATAAGCTTGCTGAAGAAATTAATAATTCAGGAGGATGGGCAAAAGGGTTTGGTGTTGATGCACGAGATGAAGATGCAACAAAGAGTTTTTTTAAAGAAGTTGAAGAGGAGATTGCTCCAATAGATGTTGTTATTTTTAATCCAGGTGCAAATGTTTTTTTCCCAATTGAAGACACCACCTCGAGGGTCTTTAAAAAGGTATGGGAGATGGCAGCTTTTGCAGGGTTTTTGACTGGACGGGAAGCTGCAAAATATATGAAAAAACGTAATGAAGGATCTATTTTTTTTACAGGTGCTACTGCCTCTATGAGAGGGGGTTCAGGTTTTTCAGCATTTTCTAGTGCTAAATTTGCACTTCGTGCTGTTGCTCAAAGTATGGCAAGAGAGCTAGGACCCCAGGGCATTCACGTAGCACATTTCGTAATAGATGGTGCAATTGATACAGCCTTTATCAAAGAAATTTTTCCTGACACATACGCATTAAAGGAAAAAGATGGCATCCTTCAGCCAGATTCGATTGCAGATGCCTATTGGTTTGTGCATACTCAACATCGAAGTTCATGGACGCATGAGTTAGACTTACGTCCTTATATGGAGAAATTTTAAAAAAAAGAGGTAAAAAATGAGTTTAAAAGATAAAGTAATTTTTATTTCAGGCGGAAGTAGAGGAATTGGTCTTGCTATGGCAAAAAAAGCTGCAGCAGATGGCGCAAAAATTATTGTTGCGGCTAAAACTGCTGATCCTCATCCAAAACTACCTGGAACAATATATACAGCAGCTGAAGAGATTATAGAGGCTGGCGGAGAGGCGCTGCCAATTATTTGCGATATAAGAAGCGAAGATAATGTTAGAGATGCAATTAATAAGTCAGTAGAGCATTTTGGTGGTATCGATATTTGTATTAATAATGCTTCAGCTATTCAATTAACAAATGTAACTGATACTGAAATGAAAAGGTATGATCTTATGCATCAAATAAATGGAAGAGGGACCTATATGGTAAGCAAGTACTGTTTACCTCATTTAAAAAAATCATCCAATCCGCATATTTTAAATTTATCCCCTCCGTTAGATATGGAACCTAAATGGTTTGCTGGGACAGTAGCATACACGATGGCTAAATACACCATGAGTATGTGTGTTCTTGGTATGGCTGAAGAGTTTAAAGAATTTGGTATAGCAGTAAATGCATTATGGCCAAGAACTGCTATTGCTACTGCAGCGGTTCAAAACCATCTTGGGGGCGATGAAATAATGAAGCTTTCTAGGAATGTAGACATAATGGCAGATTCAGCATATGAAATATTAACTAAAGATTCAAAGGAGTTTACCGGCAACTTTTGTATTGATGATTTAGTTCTTCATAAGGCAGGAGTCAAAGACTTCAGCAAATATGCATCAGTACCTTTCACAGAATTAATGCCTGATTTCTTTGTGCCTGAGAATACTCCAATACCCGATGAGGTAAAAAACAGTTAATTTGAAAGAAGAAGAAGTAATAAAATTAAGCAACCTATGTAATTTTAAAGCAGATTATGCCGCCCCTCTTAAGAACGAGGCTAGTGGTAGAGAATATTGGAGAGTATCTAATATAAAGGAATCATTCGTTTTGTGTTACTTGGACCCTGATATTGGAAATCATACAGAGTTTATAAATATATCTGAGAATCTTAAAAATAATCATATAAATGCTGTTGATATTCTTCATCATAATTATGAGCTTGGAATAACGCTTCAAGAAGATCTTGGAGATAATGATTTATTATTAATTTTAAATGACAAAAATAAGGAAGAATTACTTAAGAAATCCATTGATTTATTGATTCAGATCCAAGGTGCAGATGTTAAGGAGCTAAGGAAGTTTTCTGAAAATGATCTCATAAATCAGATGTTGTTATATAAAGATGTTTTTCTTAAAGACTTCTTAAATGTAGATGTAAATAGCTCTATAGATGATCTAATATCATCAACAATAGAGAGCTTAAAAAACCATCCTTGGACAAATTGTCATTTTGATTATGAAAGAAGAAATCTAATTTTAAGCAAAACCCAAGAAGTTTCAGTTATAGACTTTCAAGATATGAGAATAGGGCCTATGGGGATAGATATGGCTGGTATATTAGTTGATCACTATTATCCATTAGATAAGGAACTAATAAAGAATCTTCTCACATATTATTCAAATAAAATTAATTCAAAGCACAGTGTAAATGCATTATTTGAATTTTTGAGATATGGCTGTATTCAAAGAAATATGAGAATTCTAGGCACCTTATCAAACTTATATTTGACTCAGAATAGATCTTTCAGAATTAAAGATTTGCCAATGATACTTTCTAACTTGGCAAATATGATTCCTGACAATCACGACTCAAAAGATCATATTCATAATATAGTTCAACCAGAACTCCAAAAAAAGATTTCACAAATATGAAAGCCATGATCTTAGCTGCTGGGTTTGGTAAAAGATTATTACCAATCACAGAAACCACTCCAAAACCTTTGTTAAAAGTTGGTAATAAAAGCTTAATTCAGAGGAATATTAATCTATTAATTGAGAATGGATTTTCCGAAATAATAATAAATGTATCGCATCTTGGAAGTTCAATAAAAGAGCATGTTGAAGAAATTTTTCCTGAAGAAAAAATATACTTTTCATTTGAGGATTCGCCATTAGGAACTGGTGGTGGAATTTTAAAAGCATTACCATTGCTTGGAGATGAGCCTTTCTTAGTAATGAACGCAGACATATTCCATAAAATTAAATTAGAAAACTTGCCTGATTTTGTTGAGTATGGGCATTTAATAGGCGTGCCGAATCCAGAATACAATATTCATGGTGACTTTAGCTTGAGCAATAATTTCGTGAATATCAATACGAATTCGAACAAATTAACATGGAGTGGGATTTCAGTAATTAATCCCGTTATTTTTAAGGAGAATGCCTTTGAAAGTAATTCTTTTAATATGTGGGATGCTGTTCTTCTAAAATATATTAATAAAATCGCAATAACTGGACAAACTTCTTTTGAGCCTTGGTTAGATGTGGGAACTTTAGAGCGTTTAAAACTTGCTAATAGTGTTTATAATAATGATAACTAAACTATGAGTGACCAAAAGTACATAATAGCGCCCTCAATATTAGCATCTGATTTTGCTAGATTAGGCGATGAAGTAAAGAATGTCTTGCAGGCAGGAGCTGACTGGGTTCATTTTGATGTTATGGATAATCATTATGTACCAAACTTAACTATAGGACCTATGGTATGTAAAGCCCTAAGGGACTATGGGATTGAAGACTTTATAGATGTTCATCTCATGATTGATCCGGTTGATGAACTCGCACAAAGATTTATTGAATCAGGGGCTGATTTAGTAAGCTTTCATCCTGAAGCAACGAATCATATTCATCGTTCCATTCATGCTATTAAAGAAAAAGGTTGCAAAGCTGGACTTGTCTTTAATCCAGCAACTTCACTTTCTGCTCTAGAAAATGTTTTGGATGACATAGATTTGGTTTTAATTATGAGTGTAAATCCTGGTTTTGGAGGACAGTCATTTATACATAGCTCGCTTGATAAAATAGCGAAAGTTAGAAAAATGATTGACGATTCAGGAAAAGATATTCGTCTTGAGGTTGATGGAGGTATCAACAATGAGACAATTAATCTTGCAGCAAAAGCTGGTGCCGATACTTTTGTTGCTGGATCTGCCATCTTCAATACTAGTAATTACGAAGAAACAATTACAACGCTACGCTCTAAAATCTCTTAGTTTTTCTTTATATCTTAACTTTTCAAGAATTAGATTATAAAAGTGGATAATATAATCGTCATGTATTATCTTATTGAAATAAATAATTACTATTATATTTAGGAGATAACAAGATGTTGAGATGGGCGATTAGAGCTGTAGCAGCTAACAAATATAAAAACAAAGCTATTAGTGAATCCAGTAAAGCTACCAGTAAGTCGAGAGATGCAATAAGACGTTTTAATAGCGCTAAAAGAGAAAAGGATCTTAATAAGAAAATGGACTATATGTCTGAAGGTATGGGTTATTTAGCAGAAGCAGTTAGTCATAACTCAAATGCTATTGAGCCTCTTGCAGAGATGACTTTTGTAGGATCTTTATTGGTCGAGAGCATTCAAAACAATTTAGATCAACAAACAAAAGATATTGTTGAGAGAATAAAAAAGGCTTAGAAAATTATTAATGATTTATGAGCAAAAGATATTCGAAACTTATTCAAAAACTTTCTAAATACTACATTTTTTTATTTTTGGTATATGAGCTAGATGCTTCTGACACAATCAATATTGAAGAACTATTACCAAACATTGAGATAGTATCGACTTTTGAAGACAGAAAAAAAGGATTAATGTTTAGGCAATCTATATCAGATGATTTTGGCATGTTTTTTATTTGGGAATATAAAAAAGAGCAATGCATGTGGATGAAAGACACCTTTATACCATTGAGTCTTGCTTATATTTCAAATGATGGAGAAATTATAGATATCTATGATATGGTTCCTTTTTCAAGAAAATCAGTCTGCTCAAGCAAGCCAGTTAAGTATGCTTTAGAAGTGAATAAGAATTGGTTTAAAGAAAATAATATTAGCATTGGTGATACTTTAGAAATTAAAGGAATTGTTTTACATGATAACTAAAGAACAGTACAAAGAATTTAAATTAGATGGCTTTAATGTCATCCCTTTAATTAAAGAAATTTACTCAAATTCTGATTCTCCTACTAATCTATATTCAAAGATTAAAGACAAAAGAAATACTTTCTTGCTTGAATCTATAGAGGGTGGAGAGAAGTGGGCTCAATACTCAATTATAGGATTGGGCTGTAATGAAACCATCAAAGTATCAGGAAATTGTATTGAACTTAAGATGAATAATCAGATTAAATCTTATAATTCTGAAGACCCTTTAGACGAGTTAAATAAGATTATAGGTAAACACAGGTCACCTGAACAACAAGATTTCCCAAGATTCTATGGAGGCTATGTTGGTTTTTTTGCTTATGAGAGCGCTCGATATTCAGAAAAAAAAATAGCTACTTTACAATCAAAAGATTCAAAATTCGATGAGCATATGCCAGATATATATTTAGTTAAATCTGAAAAATTAGTTGTGTATGATAACTTTAATAAAACAATTCATGCTATTTATAATTCAGATCCAGCAAAAACTTCTTATGAGGAAGCAAACATAAAGATAGAAGAAATTGAGAAAAGCATAGATACCGATTTTAAAAATACCTCGTTAGAATATAAACCAATTTCAGGGAAGATGTCTTTTAAATCAAACTTTACTAAAGAAGAATTTATAATCGCAGTTAATAAAGTTAAAGATTACATTGCTGAAGGAGATGTAATGCAAGTAGTTCTTGGTCAGGATTTTTGTAGATCATTCTCTGGAGATACTTTTCAACTATATTCAGCTTTGAGGCACTTAAATCCGTCACCTTATATGTACTATTTAAATCTTGATGAGTGCAATGTAGTTGGCTCTTCACCAGAAATCTTAGTAAGAAAAGAAGGTGAAGATATTACTCTAAGACCAATAGCAGGAACCAGAAGAAGAGGTAAGGATGAAAAAGAAGACCAATCAAATGAGGAAGATTTATTAAATGATCCTAAAGAGTTAGCCGAACATCTAATGTTGATTGATTTGGGAAGAAACGATGTTGGAAGGGTTTCTAAAATAGGATCTGTAAAAGTAACTGAAAAAATGAGTATCGAGAAATATTCTCATGTGATGCATATTGTTTCAAATGTCGTTGGGAAAGTGGAAGAGGACAAGAGTTTTATTGATGTTTTGAAAGCTTCACTCCCAGCAGGAACACTATCAGGAGCTCCTAAAATAAGGGCGATGGAAATTATTAATGAATTAGAGCCAAGCTCAAGAGGTATTTATGGAGGAGCAATAGGTTATATAACATGGAATGGGAATATAGATACTGCTATTGCAATCAGAACAGCTGTTATAAGAGATGGCCTTATTCATGTTGGTGCTGGAGCAGGGATAGTCGCCGACTCTGATCCTGAAAGTGAGTGGCTTGAATGCAAGCAAAAATCAAAAGTCTTTTTAGATGCAATAGAAATGATCTCATGATTATTGTTTTAGATAACTACGATAGCTTTACCTATAATCTAGTTCATTATATAGGTGAATTAAATTACGAAGTAAAAGTTATAAGAAATGATGAATTGAATGCTTCAGCAGTTCTTAATTTAAATCCTGAAAAGATTGTGATCTCACCAGGACCATGCACTCCAAAAGAGGCTGGCGTGTCTGTTGAGCTAATTAAGTCTTCGACTGTACCAACTTTAGGAGTATGTTTAGGACATCAGGCAATAGGCGCTGCGTTTGGTGGAAATATTATCAAGGCGCCAGAGATATTTCATGGAAAGATATCAAGCATAAAGCATTCAGAAGAGGGATTGTTTAAAGATATCAATTCGCCATATGACGTTGTTAGATACCACAGCCTCATAATTGAAACTAATTCACTACCAAAAGAGTTAAAAATAACCGCAACGTTAGAAAATGATCCTAATATAATCATGGCAATTGAGCATAAAGAGAAGCCAATATATGGTGTTCAATTCCACCCAGAATCTATTGATACGGTTGATGGCAAGAAGTTAATAAAGAATTTTTTAGAATTATGATAAAAAACTATTTAAAAAAGATAGATAAAAAATCTCACTTAACTTTTTATGAAATGGAAGATGCTATAAAAATGATTATGACTGGGCATGTCAATCAATCTGATATAGAAGTATTCCTTTTAGGATTAAATAAAAAAGGCATAACTGAAGATGAGATTACTGCTGCAGCTTCTGTTATGAAAGAAAAGTCTCTTAAATTTGATATAGGTGATGGGACTCACATAGATACTTGCGGAACTGGAGGAACAGGACTTCACACTTTCAATTGTTCAACGGCTTCTTCATTTGTTGCTGCAGCTGGTGGAGCAAAAATAACAAAACATGGTAATAAAGCAATTTCTAGCAAATCAGGAAGCGCAGATTTTTTAATAGAAGCTGGAGCAGATATTAATCATGATAGAGAAAATCTTGCCTTGGTATTTAATCAACTAGGTTTTGTTTTTTTGTTTGCGCCTTTACATCATCAAGCTATGAAACACGTAATGCCAGTGAGACAAAAAATAGCTGAGAAAACAATTTTTAATTTACTTGGACCTCATACGAATCCTTGTGATGCAAAAAGGCAGGTATTAGGAGTTTATGATAAAGAATTAATGAAAACTTTTTCAAAGGTTTCAAGGAACTTAGATATGGAACATGTTCTCATTGTACATGGGGATGATGGATTAGATGAAATAACGATAACTAGCGAAAGCACAATCGTAGAGTTAAAAGATCATAAAATTACAGAGTATAAGATTTCTCCAAAAGATTTTGGGCTTAACTTGGCTTCATTTGATGAAATATCTGCAGATTCATCACACGATAGTTTAATGTTGGTAAAAGAAGCTTTTTCAGGTGAGAGCTCTGCTGTTCAGGATATGATTGCATTAAATAGTGGCGCTGCTTTATATATTGCAAGAATTGTTAACACAATAGGTGATGGTATTGAGCTAGCATTCGAATTAATGAACAATGGCATGGCAGCTAATAAACTAGCTGCATATATAAGGGTTTCAAATAAAAGATGAATATTCTTGATGAAATTATTGCGAATACGAAGTCTAAATTAGAAGTTCGCAAGAAAGAGTATCCTCTAGAAAAAATAAAGGCAGAGCTTAAGTTATCTGCTATAAAAAAACTTTCTTTTAAAAATAATCTAATAAATAAAGATCAAGCGATTATTGCTGAGATTAAAAAAGCATCACCAAGTGCTGGAATAATAAGCAAAGACTTTGATCCAATTGCTAAAGCTGAAGAATATGAAAAATTCGGTGCATCAGCTCTTTCAGTTTTAACTGAAGAGGATTATTTTCTTGGCAGCATTCAATATTTAAAAGACATTAGAAAGAAGACTAATCTCCCAATTTTAAGAAAAGATTTTATTGTAGATATCTATCAAATATATGAATCAAAAGTGATAGGAGCTGACTGCATTCTTTTAATAGCGAGTGCTTTAAGCGATAGTCAACTAAATGAATTTACAGCACTAGCTGATGATTTAGAATTAGATTATTTAATTGAAGTTCATGATGAATTAGAGTTGAACAGAGTAGACTCATTTTCCAACGCAATTATTGGTGTCAATAACAGAAACCTGAAGACTTTTAAGGTCGATATACAAAATTCAATAAAATTAAGAAACTTGTTTATTAAAGATAATATTTTTGTTTCTGAGTCAGGCATTAGAAACCAAAAAGATATAGATATGCTTTTAGCAAATGATATTCATATCTTTTTAATTGGAGAAAGTCTCATGAAAGGAGACTTTTTTTGAAGCTAAGAGAATGGCAAGAAAAAGCATTTCCTTTATGGTGGTCAAATAAAAGGGGAATCATTAAAGTTGTCACTGGGGGAGGTAAGACCTTCTTTGCTATACATTGCTTAAAAAAATATCTAGAAGAGCATCCAAATAAATATATATTAATAGTTGTTCCATCAATAGCACTTTTAGACCAATGGTATGAAAGTCTTTCTCAATATTTTAAGGACAAAGAAATATCCCTTAACGGCGGCGGTGAACAAACATCATCAATTACAAAAATCTGTATTACTACAATAGATTCCTTGAAAAATATTATTAGTCTTGTTAGAGCAGACAGCAGTCTTCTTATTGTAGACGAATGTCATAAGATCGGAACTGAAAAGAGAGGGGAGATGCTTACCAATGATTGGCATGCAACATTGGGATTATCAGCCACACCTGAAAGAGATTACGATGATAATTTTTATATCATCATAAAAAAGATTTTAGGAGACATTATCTTTGATTATGATTACATTGATGCAAGAGAAGACGAAGTAATAGTTAATTTCAAACTTTTATATGGCTATGCTGCCCTTCTTCCAGAAGAAGAAAACAAATATAAAAATTTCACGAAAAGTATTCAAAGAAGGGCCGCTACCATTGGTGGACAAGATATGAATGATTACCCTCTGAAGATGTTAATTTTTAATCGCGCAAGATTAGTAAAGAATTCAAAAAATAGAATTCCTTATGGTCTGGAATTAATTCAAAAATACAAAAGAGATAGCTGGATTGTTTTTACTGAGAACAAAAAACAAGCAAAAGAATTTAACAATGTAATTAATAAGAAAGGTTTTAAATCAGGTATTTACAATACAGATCTTAATGATGAAGAAAGACAAGAGAATTTGGATGCTTTTAAGACAGGAAAATTGAATGTTTTAGTAAGCTGTACTGCATTGGACGAGGGTTTTGATATGCCAGAAGCTGATGGCGCAATGATCTTAAGCGCCTCATCCTCAAAAAGACAAAGAATTCAAAGAATGGGGAGAGTATTAAGAATTACTGCAAATAAAGAGAACGCATTAATAGTAACTGTATATTCTTCTAAAACTGAATATGAAAAATTACGTGAGGAATCTAATAGGTATCAATTAGAAGGTGTGCCAGTTAAATGGCAACAAATGAGTTTATAATATTTTATGGCACTTACTTACTCCAGCATGCTAGATCTTCAAACAGATTTAATATCATTTCAACTTCAAAATACTATAACAGGCGATAATTTTTCTGATAAAGATTTAATCTCTTTTAGACCAACATTAATCATGTTTATTTGTAATCATTGCCCTTATGTAATTCATTATCATGAAGAGATAAAAAATTTAGCATATGATTTTCTAGACTGCATAAATATTGTTGCCATAAGCTCAAATGATGTTGAAAATTATCCGCAAGATAGACCAGAAAAGATGAAAGAGCTATGGATTGAATTAGGTTTATCTTTTCCTTATCTATATGATCAAACTCAAGATATAGCAAAGCAATTTAAAGCAATGTGTACCCCTGAATTTTATTTGTTTAACACAGATCAAAAACTTGTTTATAGGGGGAGGATGGATGAATCAACGCCTAGCTCCAAGACTAAGCCAACAGCTTTTGATATTAGAAATGCTATTGAAAGTTTATTAGGCAATAAGCAAATTTCTCAAGACCAATTTCCATCAATGGGATGCAACATTAAATGGAAGTCTTAGTTGAGATTCAATGATGAAAATAGCTAAATGTAGGCGCTTGTTGAAGTCATTACTTTTGCTGTGACTTCCATTACCTTCTTTGTCGGAGATTCAAGTTCCTCTGCACCAGATGCACTTGCTTGACCAGCATGAAGATCTTCATCCGCTTGCATAGTCTTTAGTATTTCAATTGTCTCTCTATCTTTTTCTGAGATTTTATCTAAATGTTTTTGCAAATGTATGACGACTTGCTTTTCAGTTTCTTCAACAAAACCAAGACTTGTTTTTTCACCCATAGCTCCAAAGATAGCACCAATTGTAAAGGAGCCTGCATACCATAATGGATTTAAGATAGAGCTCTTACCTTCAAGTTCATTTAACCTTTTTTTACACCAAACCAAATGATCTGTTTCTTCATCTCCTGCTTGTATTAAATGCTCTTTAACTTTTGGGTCTTTACAAACAAAGGCTTGACCACGATAAAGTGCTTGAGCAGCAACTTCACCTGCATGATTGATTCTCATCATTTGAATAGAAATATCTTTCTCCTTTTTAGATAACTCTTCTTTGTTTTTTTCTATTGGCTCAGGCGGGTACTGTCTCTCAGTACCACTTTTTTTATCTGATAATGTCTTTAGGGCAATATCAAACTCATTTACAATTTTATTTAAAATACTCATTTAATTCCTTTAAAACCTATGTCTTTTCTATGAAAAGCTCCCTCAAATTCTACTTTTCCTACAAGATTATATGCGTTTTCTTGAGCTTCTTTCAAATCATTACCTAAAGCAGTTGCACAAAAGACTCTTCCACCAGAGGTCATGACTTTTTCATTTTCATATTTAGTACCTGCATGAAAAAGTTTTGTATCTTCATTGCTAATATCACTAATGCTTACTTCCTTATTTGATTCATAGCTCTCTGGATAACCTGCAGAAGCTATAACAACTCCGCAGGAATGTTTTTTAGTCCACTCGATAGAATATGAATCAAGATTATTATTTATAGCTGCAAGACATAAATCAACCAAGCTTGAATTTAGTCTTAGAAGGATTGGTTGCGTTTCTGGATCACCAAATCTGCAATTAAATTCTAAAACTTTTATTTGACCATCTTTAATCATTAATCCGGCATATAGAAAACCAAGATATGGAGATCCTTCATCTATCAAGCCTTGCATAGTTGGAGACATAACCTCATCTAGAATTTTTTGGTGAATTTCTTCCGTAACAATCGGGGCGGGTGAGTAAGCTCCCATACCACCTGTATTTAAACCAACATCGCCATCACCAACAGCTTTATGATCTTGGCTGGTTGCAAGCGGGATAATTTTATCCTTACTTACTACTGCTATAAATGACGCCTCTTCACCTTCAAGAAAATCTTCAATAACAACTTTGTTGCCTGCAGATCCAAAAGTCTTATCTTTAAATATGCTATTTAGAGCCTCAATAGCTTCATCTTTATTTTCACAAATAATAACGCCTTTTCCAGCAGCCAATCCATCTGCTTTTACAACAGTAGGATATTCAATTTCCTCTAGATAGCTTAGCGCTTGATTAAAATCTTCAAAAGATCTGTAATTAGCTGTAGGAATATTATATTTAACAAAAAAATCTTTAGAAAAGGTTTTAGAACCCTCCAGTTGAGCTGCGCTCTTTGATGGCCCAAAAGTATTTATACCTTTATTTTGTAAATAATCAGCTAGCCCCAAAACCAAAGGCTGCTCGGGACCAATAATTACAAGTTCGATATTTTCTTTAATACAAAAATTTTCAACAGCTTCAAAATTACTGGAATTAACATCTATATTACTTATTTTATTTTCAAGATGTGTTCCCGCATTACCTGGACAAACAAATACATGCTTAACCGCGTGATCTTGAGCAGACTTCCATGCTAATGCATGCTCTCTTCCTCCAGATCCTATAATCAAAACATTCATTAGTGTCTAAAATGCCTCGTGCCTGTATAGACCATAGCAATATTATGTTCATCTGCAGCAGCTATAACTTCTTGATCCTTTATTGATCCACCTGGTTGGATTATTGCAGCTATTCCACTAGACGCAGCTTTATCAATACCATCTCTAAAAGGAAAAAATGCATCTGATGCCATAACAGCATCCTTAACCTCTAACCCTTCTTCTTTTGCTTTTAGATTTGCGATTTCTGCGCTTATAACTCTGCTCATTTGGCCAGCACCAATGCCAATCGTTTGTTTATCTTTCACATAAACAATAGCATTGCTTTTAACAAATTTAGCGACTTTCCATGCAAACATTAAATCCTGTAATTCTTTTTCTGTAGGTTGCCTTTTTGTTACGCATTTTAATTCATCGATTTTTACACTTTTTAAATCATCATCTTGAACAATAATACCACCGGAGACTTTTTTAATTGTTCCTGGATAGAGATCATCTTGTTCTAAATCAACTTTTAAGATCCTTACGTTTTTCTTTTTACTGAATTCTGCAATAGCTTCTTTTTGATAGTCAGGCGCTATTACTACTTCAACAAATTGCCTATTATTTATTTCTTTTGCAGTAGCAAGATCAACTGTATTATTAAAAGCTATGATACCGCCAAAAGCAGATGTAGGATCAGTTTTAAATGCGAGATCATATGCTTTATAAATGGAATCACTTTCTGCAACACCGCATGGATTCGCATGCTTAACAATTACACATGATGAATTTTTAAATTCTCTTACACATTCCCATGCAGCATCAGCATCAACAATATTGTTATATGAAAGCTCTTTACCCTGCAGGATTTCAGCATTGGCAATATTTTTTTTATTTAAACCTTTGAATGTATATAAAGAAGCATTTTGATGGGGATTTTCTCCATATCTTAGGACAGTACTTTCTTTAAACTCATAATCATGAATTGAGGCAGGTTCTTCTTGATCAAGATACATAGAAATAGCTCTATTATATTCAGCCATAATTACAAATACCTTTTGAGATAATTTCTTGCGAGATTCGTATGTAATACCATCATTAGCGTTCCATTCGTCAATAATTTTTTGGTAATCGTTAGGATCAACAACAACAGCTACATCATTAAAGTTTTTTGCAGCAGCTCTAATCATTGTAGGACCACCTATATCAATTTTTTCGATAGCCTCTTCAAAAGAGCAATCATTTTTTATAGTTTCTTTGAATGGATATAGGTTAACAATTACCAAATCTATTGGCTCATAGCCTCTTTCTTTGAGTGCTTCCATATCAGAATCTCTTCTAGCTAAAATGCCCGCATGAATTTTTGGATGAAGCGTTTTAACACGTCCATCCATCATTTCTTCAAAACCAGTAAATTCTGAAACCTCAATAACTTCATTAGTAATTTCTTTAATAGCTTTATAAGTTCCGCCAGTTGAAAGTATTTTTATATCTTTATCTATAAGAAATTTAACCATGATATCGAGATTTGATTTATTAGATAAGCTTATCAAAGCAGTTTTAGGCCTGATTATGTTCATTGATTAATATTATATTTATTTAATTTTGTTCTAAGAGTTGTTCTGTTAATACCAAGAACTCTTGCCGCTTTTGATTGATTATTCTTGCAAAATTTCATTACACTTTTTAATAGAGGTGGTTCGATTTCTTTTAGTACAAGTTGGTAAACATCAATAGGTGTATTTTTTTGATCAAGCTGATTGAAATATCTATTCATTGCCTTCCTCACCTCATCTTTAAGAGGTTTTTTAGAGTAGCTATCAAATGAATTTTTTTTATTTTTCAAAATAGATTTTCGTAACAAAGAAGCTTTAGTTTACAGTTGTTTAAAAATTGCTCAATAGATTTTTAAAGATTTATATATGTTTTTTTATTGCTCTCATTAGAGAAAGATTTAATTTTTTTGTTTTTAACATTTATTTCTATAATTGAGGTGTAGTCTGGATAGAAACATAAGAGTTTTTCAGCTTGGATTAGTTCGCTCATAAGAGCATTCATTACCATAAAGTGAGTAAATATTATCGAATCATTTTGAATATCTCTTGTTCTTTGAAGAATACTGCTCCTCCATAGTTCGATACTCTCAGGAAGAGAAGTTTTTTTTGTTTCAACTATTCCTTTTAGCCAAGATGGTTTTTTATTTAAAGGAATATCCTCTGCAGGAATCTCTATAAAATTGTCATCAACAAGTATTTTTTTGTTAAATTTTTTTGCTAGCGGCTCAGCTGTTTTAAAGGCTCTTAATTTAGGGCTAGATATAAATGTAAACTTTTCTAGATTCTGAAGTTTACTATTTTTTAATAGATTTTTTGATTGAGAAATTCCTTTAATGCTTAAAGCAGGGTCGTTATGTTCCCCATAAGCACTTTCTGCTTCACCATGTCTTACAAATATAAGTTTAATCTCTGACATTTATTTTCCAGCTATAGCTATAATGATATTGTGAGAACACATAGAGTATATTGTAAATCTGTATCTGGGCATAATAAGAACTTTAAAATAGATGAATCCCAGTCACATCATTTAATTAAAGCACTTCGATTAAAAGAAGATAGCATAATTGAAGTTTTTGATGGTAATGGCAATTCAGCAAGTTGCAAGATAGTTAACCTTTCAAAAAAGTCTTGTGAAGTAGAGATAATTGATGAGCTCAAACATGATTTACCACCAGTAGTATTACTCACAATGATTATTCCATTTATTAAGAAAAATAATTTTAATTTTATGGTTCAAAAGCTTACTGAGATAGGAGTTAATAAATTTATTGTCTATAAACCTGATCTAATTGATCAGAGTATTGCAAAAAAAGATCTTACAAGGATGATAAAAAAAGCTCATCAGATTCTGATTAATGTTTCAAAACAATGCGGTAATAATCATCTTCCGCATATCGAAGAGTCTGCGTCACTAAAAGATGCAATGAAGTTGATAGAAAGCAACAATGATGTATTTATTTTTGATACCGACGCAATAGAGTATTTTACACAAGATGAAATAGACAAGAATATTTCTACAGCAATCATAACAGGCCCTGAATCTGGATTTTCAGACTCAGAGATAAACTTAGATATCCTCAAAAACACTAAAAGAAGGCATTTGGGTCAAAATATTTTAAGAGCAGAGACCGCCCCAATATATATTTCTTCATTAATTAAAAATCAATTTGGTAAAATTTCAGAACTATGAATAAAGTTCTTTTTATAACAGATACTTATAAAGATTTGGATATCAAAAAAGATACTTCAATATTAATGATGGAAGAGGCAATTAATATTAAATTAAATGTATTTCAATGTGAGATTAATGATTTATTTATTCAAAATAACATTGTTTATGCAAGTTCAAGAAATATTATTTCAGCAGGACTGACTCAGATTGAGGGCATCTCAAAAGAAGACATAAAGCTTGTAGATTTTAAGTTGTGCTTTATGCGAAAAGATCCCCCAGTAGATGAAGATTACATCAATGCTCTTCACTTACTGGATCTGGGAGAAAAACAAGGCGCAGTTATTTATAACAAACCTAATTCAATTAAGAATTTTAATGAAAAGATTTTTGCACTGCATTTTAATCAATACATTCCTAAAACTCTTGTAACTTCAAAAATTGAAAAAATAAAGATATTTTTTGAATCCCATAAAACAATTATAGTTAAACCAATGGACGGAATGGGCGGCAATTCAATATATAAACTTGATGAATTAGATGGTGAAAATTTAGATATTTTAAAAGAAATGACAAATTTAGAAAAAACTCAAATAATTTGTCAGGAATTTATCGAGGATATATATGAAGGAGACCATAGAGTATTAATTATTCATGGAAAACCTTTTGAAAAAACATTAGCGAGAATTCCTCAAGATGGAAGTTTTAAAGGTAACTTGGCTGCAGGCGGAAAAGGTATCGCAAAAGATATTACTGATTTCCAAAAAAAGGTTGGTCAGGAAATAGGAGAATATTTAAATAAGTCAGGGATAAACTTTGCTGGTATAGATATTATTGGAGAATATCTTACTGAAATTAATATCACCAGCCCAACATGCGCAAGAGAAATTCTTGATCAAACAGGCATTAATCCAATCGCTGAATATTTCAAAGAACTATGAATTCAATATCATCCCCAGCTCAAAATACAAGCAGGCGATCATTAACATTCAATAAGTCTTTATTAATTTCATTAGTTATTCATGTATTTTTAATTTTTGGTATTTCAATAACCACATATTACAAACTGCCAATATTTAATGAGTCCCCAATTATTAATGTTAAATTTGCAAACTCAAATCAGGATTATATGACTAATATGGCAATAGGAAATATTGAAGATTCAAAGAAAGAAATACCATCAGGTGAATTTGGTAAAGTTCAAGTCGCAAAGAATTCATCACAATCCTTTAAAATTAAAAAACTTCAAGCGAACTCTGTCGTAACTTCTGAAGAAGCCGTATATTTAAATTTATGGCAAAGAAAAATAGAAGCTACGGGAGACAAAATAATTTCACAAAAAGAAGGATATTTTGATGGTAGAGTTCAGATTATGGCAACGTTAGACATGAATGGAAATCTAATAAACTCAAAAATTCTTATTTCATCTGGTAATGCCTTTATCGATGATATGGCGATCAGCATATTAAATGAGTCCGCACCATTTGCTCCATTTAATAAAGATATGTCAAATGAATATACTGTTCTTGAAATTGTACGAGACTGGAATTTTTCCTCTAATTAAATGCAAATTGTAGCTTTTGATTTTGGTATTAAGAAAATAGGTGTTGCTGTTGGGCAAACAGAAACAAATACATCCTCACCACTTCAGGTAATTTTGAACAAAGATAATATGATAAATTGGAATGAAATTAATATCTTGTTGGATGAATGGAAGCCAGATCTTGTTTTAGTTGGAAAGCCTCTAAATATGGATGGCACCGACAGCGAGATAATGAAAGAAGTAGATAAATTTTTTCAAAAACTTAAATCTATGTATGAAGCTAATTATGAGTATGTTGATGAAAGATTGACAACCTTTGAAGCCAGAGAAATATTAAAAGAAAATGAAAAAAATTTTGTAGATGCTAATGCAGCAAAAATATTAATTGATCAGTGGCTTAATATTTAGAAGTTTTGACAAGTTTAAATGAATTATGTTAATTGTATAGAAAGTAAGCTAACTTTGGATATTTATGAATAAGACAAAAAATTATTGTGTTTATGTAGTGGAATTAGATAAAAAAGTTTTAAATAAAAAGAAGTTTATTAAAGTTAATGAGAATTATAAAAAAGACAAACCTTGTGTGTATGTAGGAATGACATTTCATACACCAAATAAAAGATTTGAGCATCATAAAAATAGGCATAAGAGTAAAAAAGGTTATGATACTTCATCTTTCTTTCCTAGAGAGTTTGGCATAAGGCTTATTGATAATTTATGCGAGCCTGCAAAATCTTTGACTTTTGATGAAGCCAAAGAGCTTGAGATAGAAAGAGCAAGGGACTTAAGAGAAAAAGGTTACGGAGTTTGGCAGAATTAAGATATGTACATACCTGAAGATTTTATAGAACGTCTAATAAATTCAGTAAATATTGTTGAAGTAATTCAAAAACGGAGACAAGTCGAAAGAAGAGGCGGCGCTTACATGTGCAAATGCCCCTTTCATAAGGGAGGAGAGGAAAACAATGCCTCGATGAAAATTTATGAAGAGACAGGAACCTATCATTGCTTTACTTGCAAGGAAACTGGCAACGCAATTAGTTTTTTAAAAAAACATGATAATTTGGATTTTATTGAGGCAGTAGAATTATTGGCGTCATATGTGGGCATGGAAATTCCAAAACAAGAAAAAAGTGCTGCCGTAAAAAATTCAACTAATATTAACAATAGAGCTGCTGAAATATTTTATGAACAGTTAAAGGATGAAACTGGCAAATATACAATTTCTTATCTTAAAAATAGAGGAATTTCAGGCGAAACTGCAAAATTTTTTAATTTAGGATATTCAAACGCGCGAAATCCAAGTTTGCATAAAAAACTTGAGCATGAATTTAAAATTGATGAATTAAATGAGTCAGGGCTTTTTGGAACCAATGAAAATGGAGAGCTTTATGATAGATTTCGAGACAGATTAATGTTTCCAATAAGAAATATCAAAGGTGATTGCATAGCATTTGGTGGAAGGCTATTAGAAGATAAAGAAAATCAGGCTAAATACCTCAACTCCCCAGAGACAAAGACTTATAAAAAGAAATATGAGCTATATGGTTTATATGAAGTTAGACAAATAAATAAAAGGCCTGATTCAATTTATGTCGTTGAGGGATACATGGATGTTATTGGACTTTTCCAGCATGGCATTAAAAACGCCGTTGCATCATCAGGAACCGCTTTTACACAAGAGCAGCTGAGGAAAATTTTAAATTATACAAATACGATTTATATTATTTTTGATGGAGATGAGGCGGGTCAAAAAGCTTCTTGGAGGACCGTTGAGAATGCAATGTCATTACTTCGAGAGGACACTAGAATTAGTTTTATATTCCTTAAAGAAGGAGAAGATCCAGATAGTTATATTAGAGATAATGGCAAAGATGCTTTTAATAGCCTTACTAAGAATGCAAAATCTTTTTCTGACTATTTTTTTGAAACAATAAAATCTCAAGATGATCTATCTAAAATAGAAGGTAGAACCATAGCAGCAAAATTTGCTATACCTTTAATAAAATCTATTTCTAATGAAACTATCAAACAAGCATATATTAACGAGGCATCAAATGTGTGTGATTTAGATTTTGGAAAATTAATCGAAGGAACTCAAAGCAATACAAATATTAATATTCCTAAAAAAGAAAAAGTTATTGTTGATTCAAAATCAATAATGAAAAAATCAGTTTTAGGAGTATTTATGGCATTAATACAATATCCAAAACTTGCTAGTAACAAATTATTTAATTTTGTGAATCCAGATTCAAGATTTTCATTCTTACACGAGGTGAAAGATATTTTTATGCAATCTCCTGATTCACCCCCATCAATTATTTTAGAAAAGATTAATAATGGAAAGGTTAAGAATGTATTTGGTGAGGCTCTGGTTTCTGAAATTAAGCTATCACAGGAAGATGCTACATCTATGTTAAAGGACTGTATTGAATTAATTTCACAAGCTCATAACGAGAGAGAAGAAATTCTTAAAGAAAAGTATAGTATGGACGAATTGTCATCTTCAGAAAAACGAGAATTACAACAAATTATCTTAAAAAAAGATAGAATGTCGCAGGAAGAAGAACTTTTAATAAAAAATTTAAGCTCTAATTAGATTGATTTTTGGTAATCAATCCATACATATAGGGATATACTAGAGGAACGTTCAATCTGTGGATAAATTAAATCAAAAAGGCTCAAGAATTGCTGAGCTAATCGAAAAAGGTAGAGAACAGGGCTACCTAACATATTCTGATGTTAACGATCATTTACCTGATGATATCTCTGATCCCGATCAAGTAGATGAAATAATAGGAATGATCAATGATCTAGGTCTCCAAGTTCATGAGACTGCGCCTGATGCAGATACACTTATGTTAGCGGAATCAGAAAATTCAGATGATATTGCATTGGAACAAGCGGCTGAAGCTCTTGCAGCTGTAGAAAATGAAACAGGAAGAACCACAGATCCAGTTCGAATGTATATGAGAGAAATGGGGACTGTTGATCTCTTAACTCGTGAGGGTGAAATAGAAATTGCAAAAAGAATAGAAGAGGGTATGAGAGATCTACTAAATGCGAGTGTGCATTATCCAAAGACTGTTGAATACGTATTGTTATTTTGGCAGCTTGTTAAAGATGAAGAAAAGAAAATTAATGATTTCTTGACTGGATTTCTAGAAGAAATGAAAGAAGTCCCTTCAGCCGGACCAGGCACACAAAGGGCAAAAGAAGAGGCAGACGCTGCCTCGTCTTCTGATGACGAGCCTAGCTCAGGTCCTGATATGAAAGAAGTCCAGAGAAGGATGACTAACTTAAAACGTCAATTTAATAAGACTACAAAAGTTATTGAAAAAAAAGGCAGACATTCTAAGGAAGCAAATGCAGAATTTAAAAAACTAGGAGAGATATTTCAATTTCTAAAATTTAGTCCAAGAATGTTTGAAGACATAGCTGCAATTGCAAGACATGGATTAAATAGCCTGAGGGAAAAAGAAAAATTAATTCAAACTAAGTTAGTTAAAAATGCTCGAATACCAAGAAAAGACTTCTTAAATTTATATCCTGAAAATCTTACCAAAGTAAGATGGATTGATAGCTTAATGAAAGAAAAGAAATACAAGAAAGATCTTCTAGAGAAAGTAAAAAAAGATGTAGTTATAGCTCAAAAAGATATTATTGAACTTGAAAATAAGATTGGATTAAACGTTAGAGAGATAAAAGAAATAAATAGAAACATGTCCATGGGCGAAACAAAAATGCGTCGTGCCAAAAAAGATATGGTTGAGGCAAATCTAAGATTAGTAATTTCTATTGCGAAGAAATATACAAATAGAGGGTTACAGTTTTTAGATCTAATCCAAGAGGGCAATATTGGATTAATGAAAGCTGTTGATAAGTTTGAATATCGAAGAGGATATAAGTTTTCAACATATGCAACATGGTGGATTAGACAGGCTATAACGAGGTCTATTGCTGATCAGGCTAGAACGATAAGAATTCCAGTGCATATGATTGAAACAATAAATAAGCTAAATAGGGTATCTCGACAAATGATGCAAGAAATGGGAAGAGAGCCCACGCCTGATGAATTAAGCAAAGAGCTAGATATGCCTGAAGATAAAGTAAGAAAAGTCCTCAAGATTGCTAAGGAACCAATTTCCACTGAAACACCAATTGGGGATGATGAAGATTCAAGCTTAGGGGATTTCATTGAAGATACTGTAATTGAGTCACCTCTTGAGAACGCAACTGAGGAAAGCCTACATTTTGCAACAGATGATGTGCTTGCATCACTTACAGCAAGAGAGGCAAAAGTCCTAAGGATGAGATTTGGCATTGGCATGAATACTGATCACACGCTTGAAGAGGTTGGCAAACAGTTTGATGTGACTAGAGAAAGAATAAGGCAGATAGAGGCCAAAGCTTTAAGAAAATTAAGACATCCAAGCAGATCAAGTCATTTGAAAAGTTTTTTAGATCAATAAAAAGCAGCTATAATTATTTGTAATCTTAACTGCTTGTATAAAATTATCTAGAACTTAGATAATATTAGCCCTCTAATCTTGGTATTACCATTCCGGCTTTTGACGCAGCTATGTTTGTCATATCTTCTCCATCTATACTTTGATATCCGGCAGCCACGAGGTCACTCAAATATAGCTTATTGTAGATAAACATAAAAACAAGAACACTACCTATCCATGCTGTAAAAAGGATAATAAATCCATATTTCATATCGCCTCTGAAGAATGCTGGAAACATACCAAAAAAGAACACAGTCCACGAAAACCCAACAGGCGCTTGTTTAACTTGACCTGTTTGCGGATTTTTCATATTTAGAGTCATACTCGCCATAATTAATCTCCTTAATTAATTAAATTTTAATCGATTATCATATCAAAAAAATACTTAAAACCAATTTTTGTTATAAACTTTAATATCTATTAATTTACTTGAACGGTTAAGAATGCAGATCCAAATATTGATGAAAATTCAATTTCTTCGGGAGTCCATCCATACTCAGGCTCATCAAAGCATAACCATCCTCTAACCTTTCCGCCAGATGTTAATGTTGCATTTGGGTTAAAATCAGGCGATTTTGTAACTAAAACTGAAGGCATTGCAGATAAACCATCTCCACGTGCCTCAATAGCAAATAGATTGAACTCATAACTTTTTCTCGAATCATTTACTATATATAGAGAAACACATATTGCCTCTCCAAACATATTACTTGATCTCTCGACTCCTCTGACTTCATACTCTAAAGCTGCATGACTAAGTGATGTAAATGATATTAATGAAATCAATATAAAAAATTTGTTTTTCATAACTCTCCTCTTATTTAAATTTAATATTCAATAAGGATATCATAATTTATTTAATCTATTTCCAGCTTCCTTTTCTTCCTGAAAGATCCCATTCAATTCTGCTATCCATTAACTCAATTCTTCTTTCAACATATCTTTTAGCAAAAAAAGTTGAATAACTTGGTAGAGGAATAAATGCCTGAGACCCAAGACCATCAATTATCTTGATTATTATTTCATCACTATGTTTTTTAATTACAAGATTATGAGGAATAAGATTTTTAGATAAAACTAGATATTCTCTTAACCAATCTTGAAACGCAGCTATTGATGTTTTTATTTCATCCGTCATTCCATTTTTAAATAGATAGCTTTCAAGAGTTTCTGCTATTTCGCCATCATTTTTAATAAGCTCTGTTTCAGATGCCATCCCAATATCGGTCTCTTTCATGCCATACCATCTCGCTAAATGATTCCAGATATTTGGACCACCATTAGTAATTGCTTTTTGTTTATATGCATTTTCCTCTCTAAGGTTGTCATCAAAACTCTCTAATGACCTTGTTTTCTTATACCAAGGCTTATTTTTTTTATTTTTTTTAGTAATCCAGGATGCACTACTTTTAAACACCTATCAGGATTGTCAGGATGAACAAAACATTTTCTATTACCACCTTCAGCAAAAGCAGAAGCGTCACTCAGAATTATCATATTAAGATAATAGCCTATCAGGTTTGAAAGAAAAGTATAAAGACTTCCTTAAAAAATAAATTCTTATATAATTATCGCTCTTTTGTTCATATGAACATTGGGCCTGTAGCTCAGTTGGTTAGAGCAGTGGACTCATAATCCATTGGTCGGAGGTTCG
>MDSV01074478.1_pt1 | contig 34671 bp, 15 predicted proteins | sample 810851 | NCBI WGS metagenome assembly MDSV01 (sample SAMN05326640, study PRJNA326480) | marine metagenome | isolation source: seawater | place: Atlantic Ocean: North East | collected 2012 | reverse complement strand
TCCGCCTTAGCAGCAGCCTTTGCTTCCTTCTTAGCCAGTTTTATTGCGTTCTTTTCGTCTTTTGCAACTTGCTTTTCTCGGCGAGCCAATTCTTTTGCAAGGCGTCGTTGAGCGGAAGCCTCTGCACTGGCCCCTAACGCTCCCGCGGGCTTGTTCTCATCTTCTGATTGAGTTGCTTTCGTATCGGAATTATATGATACACCTTCTACTTGAACATCTACATCCATACGCGAGTCTTCCGAATCTAGTTCAAGTTCGGAGCCTTCTTTATTCAAATCCGATACTCTACCACTCATTCTCTTTTGAAATCTTAACCCCGCTCTTCCTTTCGGTTCACTACGGGCTTGAGCTTCCAATTTTTCCAAAGCCGAATCCCCACGACTCCACAGCCCTTTTTCCTCAAGTCGGTACATACTTGATAGCCCCTTGATTGCACTAGAACGATGATATTCGTGATCCTCAACAACTCGATATTTTAGATACATGATTATTCCTAAAATTATCGCAATGGTGTGAATAATCGCTTGGGCGATTAGGTCTTGTTTGAGTAATTCCTCGATGTTTGGAAGCCCAAACCTAAGGGCTACCACACATATTGTAGGCGCTAGAAGCAAACCTGCGCTAATCAACGGAGAACGCTGTGCCATAGACGCGCCTCACAAATCAATGGTTTGAATCATTCGTGAACATGGGAGGTCGATTATCCACAGCAATCATGACCTATACACATCCTCGGTTATGCATGGAACCGGAGATTACTGTCTCCACGATAGTCAAAACCCATGAAAATTTCACTCTTGTTGAGAAAGCAATAAAGTCACTTTTTGATGATTGGGATTGCGAAATTAACGCGAATGACGAAAGTTTTCCAGTTGCCCGAGATGATAGCAGGCTTTCTGGAAAATCTCGATCTTTATCTAGAATAATCCAATATTGCTCAACTAATCGGATTTTAGATACTGCATTTGATGCAATGACGATGAACCTACAGAGAGAATCCACTCATTTTCAATTATCTAGACAGGCTGCATTTGTAGGCAAGGTAGCATTTGTAGTAGATGAAGTCCCTCTCGGGGGAGTTATGGAAGTATCATTACAAGGCGAAGACCTGGGGTTGTGGATTGAGCAAATTACTTGGCATGAGGGTAGAAACAGCATACCAAGACACCTTGATGATGAACTGAGTATGGACGATGATGGAACTCCTGTAGAATGGTTTGATAAGAAAGGCAATAGAACCATGAATTCAAATCAAGAATAGGGTATTCCTGATCTCATCCACTCTTTAATCAAAGGTTCATCGGCTGGAAGCCACTTTACGGTATTGAGTGAAGATTGGTCCAACCACGAAATCAAATCGTGTTCTTTTACATCAATGGATTCCTGATCAACAACCCCACAATCCCAGATAGACAATGAAACGAATCGATCCTCGTACTCATATTGAAGAGATGCGACTCTACTTTTTGGGTTAACAATGATTCCTAATTCTTCCATAATTTCCCTGCGTAAAGCCTCCTTCTCAGTTTCACCTTCATCGATCTTACCTCCTGGAAATTCCCACCAACCTGCCCAAACATCTTGCGGCGGTCTCCTACAGGCTAATATTCGTCTTTCAGAATTAAACAAGAGCGCACCTACGACTTCTAACCTAGGTTTAGATGCCAGTGTTTTGATAATACGAGAAATTACTTCCATTTGCCTTGTATACGATATCACAGATTCTGGCGGCAAATGGACAAAAATTGCTGGTAATTTTCCGCCCATTAATTCTATCGAATTTAATGTCCTGTAGATTGTTTCGTTACAGACAAATTGACCAGCAGAATGGCTCCAAACTACATCTTCATCGTTCTCAAATTCCTCATCCAAAACATGCTTTGAAACCGTTGCCTGATACTTTTCTGGTCCACCCTCGATGATGAGTTCATCGGCCATTCTTTCCGAGTTATCTGGAATCGTAAAATTAGAGTAATTATGAGCCCACCTTTCCAATGAAATTTCCTTTCTAGAATCGGCCAGTCCCAGTTGGATGATTGCGTCATATTTTTCTCCCTGCTCAATTAAGTTAGACACTCTTCGTGAACCATCTTCATCACATGTCAATAATTCAGTTTCCAATGTTATTCCCTCAATACCAGTGGATTCAAAAGCCAACATTATTTTCTTTGAGATATTCTCATCGTATCCTCCAAATTCTGGGAATGAGGTAAGCAGAACTCTGGGTTTCACGTGCCACCGAAGGGCTATCCATAGTTGTGTCTTGCGTGGTCAAAGAATCGTCATATTCATTCGCCAAAGGCCCGACCATGGAGTAATGAGTGCGGATTACGTCGTTGAGGTTGTCGACGATGAGGTCGACGGTGCAGGTCCTTTAGGCGTCGTCAAAGTAATCTGGTACGAAATTAGTGGTGGTATAGGTCCATGGGGTGCATTAAGGCCATTAATCGCTATCGCTTTGGCATTGATACCTTTCTTATTCATCGGCCAACATTTCAATAGACAACATCGAAAAGCTGCTAGTTGGTTTGCAGTTCAATTTCCACTAATCCTTACCGTTGTATTATGGCCAGTACTCTATATTTGGTCTATTGGCGATGCGTGGTGGGTTTCAAGCGGAATAGTCGCACGAGCTGAATCGAGTTAGGTGATTAAATGACTGGTGAAATCGTCAATATTGCAGGGTATCGCTTCGTTGACCTTCCAGATCGAGACAAGCTTCGCGCTCCCTTCAAATCAACTTGTGATGAATTAGGGTTACTAGGTACAATTTTGTTAAGTTATGAAGGAATAAATTTCTTTCTTTCTGGAAAACAATCCTCGATTGACCATTTTTTGAAATACTTAGAATCGGATAACAGGTTCAAGGAAATTCCAATTAAGATATCCTACAGTGATAGAATGTCATTTAGAAGGATGAATGTTAGATTGAAGAAGGAAATTATTTCCCTCGGGCTAGATTCTATTAGGCCTGTAGAATCAACTGGTGAATCGATTACACCTCATGAATTCAAAACATTGTTAGACAAGGGGAGGGAAATTGTTGTTCTAGATACTAGAAATGATTACGAGGTTCGATTAGGTTCATTCGCAGGAGCAATTGACCTTAATTTATCCTCTTTCAGGGCATTTCCAGATGCTGTTGCAGATTCTAGAATTGACAAAAATCAGACTGTGGTAATGTTCTGTACAGGTGGCATCCGTTGTGAAAAAGCTAGTGCGGTTATGATGCAACAAGGATGGTCAGATGTCAGACAATTGCAGGGAGGTGTACTCGGTTACTTCGAAGAGGTTGGTGGAGACCATTGGAATGGAGATTGTTTCGTATTTGATAGAAGGGTCGCTGTAGATCCAGCATTAGAGGAGACCACAACTGAGATGTGTTGGGCTTGCAGAGAGCCTCTAACCGAAGAAGAAATGCAAAGCCAACAATATGTTGTTACCAAATCTTGCCCGTATTGTATTGTGGAAAACTAGAATCCTTCTGGTAACTCCATCGGGCTAAAGAGATGACCTGGGCTTGTCGCTTCCGCCATTTGAATTCTCAATCTCATTTCCCAATCTCGAAGTAATGTCAGAGCAGAAGAAAATGGAATCTCTGCACCATTGATGATTACTCTCATCATAGTATCCAAGATTTCCATTCTATCTTCATCTAGTGTCCCAAGCAGTTTATCCAATGGAAAAGAATCTATCGTGGGCGCAGTCAAATCGGCATCAATCTCCCACGCTTTAGAGATATTTTCAGGGATTTCTTCCCCACTTGCGGATGCAGCCCGTTCAAGTGATTCTAGTAGTGCTCGAATGTATTTTGAGACTACTAGGGATACTTCAATCACAGGTAGGCTATATTGTTTGACGAAATTTACCATGTTTTCTTGCAGAAATAACAATCTTTCCTCGATTGGGGCATCAACCCCTGGTATCTTGGCATTCTCGTCCACAGTCAATCCTCGCAAACCTTACTGATGAAACAACCGAATAGGTTGTCCTCAATTTGTTGTTCGGTCATCATATCGAATTGGTGAGCCTGAATTTCCACGAACTCCGTCTAACATATCGTCTTCAATTTCAAAGAAATCGTTGGCCCAATCGCCATCTGTATCCCAATTGGTTGGGTCGGTTCCATCGGCAATTTGGTCTCCATCAATATCAATTATCCACCATCCCCATACAAATTCTCCCAATCCAGTGTTGGGGTAGTGATATCGATCTCCAGCAAAGCGTTGGTAGTTATCGGTCCATGCACCATTAACATGTACTTCGTCGTCAGATTCGTCTAGGTATTGATAATCCAGATCATTATCATTTACAATGTATGCATAGAGTAAATCGTCATTATTTATCTTGTACATCCTCATGTAATTGCTCTGTAACGCAGCAGCACCTCCACAAGTTCCAAGCAGAGATTCCCTTAGTTGCCACCACTCCTGAACAATATTTCCTGAACAATCGTATAGATTGGCCTGCCTTACCAAAGTTGGAGATGATAGTGTTGCATTTACTACTCCGTAGTATTCTTGGAAATTATTGTAGGGCACGTATACACAATTCCCTCCAGTACAATCCCACCCTCCATCGTTATCTGCATCTTGTCCTGCATCGTTAGGGTCAGTCGCATCGTGAGTGAACCATGTATACTCTAAATCAGGCCTAGCAATAGTACCTCCATTTACCTTCACAGGTTTCAGAACATTAGGAGTTACTTGAGACCAGACTACAGAGATTTCAAGATAGGACGACCAATTATCGTTGGTCTCATTCCAACCTCGATAGTACTCGTAAAAGTCAGGCATCATATCTCCATCAGTATCATTGTCAAGGGGATTTGTTCCATATTTGAATACCTCGCGACCATCTGAAAGATTTAGATTCTGTACATAATCAACCACAATACCTCCACTAAATACCGGCTCCATTACCATTGAATCCTGATCACTATCCAATTCCAATGGATGAGTTCCGTTGTTGTATTCCATTAGGTTCGTGAAGTATAATTCAGAGTTAGAAGGAATGATTTGTTGATTAGCGCGAGCGGGAGTAAATTCTCTATTTTCCCAAACTCCTTGTTCTGCTGGGATGTCGAAAATTGTCCTGTCATACCAACCATCAGCATCTGGGTCGTAATCAATATCTAACGGATTGAGTGGATTCAATGACCAACGATAGTCGTTGACTGGTAACCATTCCCCGTATATTGAGTAGCAAAATTCCCAACCATCAGGTAAACCGTCGCTATCTGAATCTGAATTTGTTGGGTCGGAAACACCTGCGAGACTGAAATTAAAATTATCAGAATCTATTGCGTTAATCAGACCAGCCCTATCACTAGATTCGATGTCCTTGGTCGAGAATAGAATCCACAATTGATCTGCCGCAGCCTGCTCGGACATACCTCTTTCTTGCATGTATGCGGTGATGGTGTCTTGACCATACGACACCAACCCTGTTCCATTTGGAATGGTGTCGATAGCCGAGCGCTTACCGTATACACGAGCATCATACTCAGCTAGGTTATCGAAAGATTCTGAATCTGAAATATACCCATCCCCATTACAATCGAATGAGTCATCATCACTATCGACATTGATATCGGTGTCTGTGAGTGGATTCATCGTCCAAATGTTATCCTCTAAATCCCATTCCGTGAACCAATACTCATATCCATCACTCATACCATCTCTATCGGTGTCGTCAGAATTAGGATCGGTGATACCAAGTAAAGCAAGAAGAAGTGGTTTGGCGGGACCTCCATTTTGCCAATCATCGAATTGCTCTAGCGCAATTTCCGCTCTACCTTCCTTGTTGAATAGAATACGGTATACTCGATTTACGGCTTCATCTGGGTCTAGAGATTCTGCCTCTTCCCATAATCTAGGTGCGTCAGGAGGAGAAAGACCTCCGTTCTGTGGATTTTTGTTTGTAAGGTTCAATTCTACTAAATCAGTGATGCCATCTCGATCTGAATCATAGTTACCATCACCTGCGATAAGCGGGTTAAGAGTCCATGTTTCATCCGTTGCATTCCATCTTGTGAACATCAATTCAATCCCATCGAGTAAACCATCTCCATCGGTATCTGGCTCATTGGGATCTGCAGTGTATCCCCTGAGCTGTATGTCTTCTTCACTGAGGAAAGTTCCGAACGAGAGCGTCGATTCCGCCGACAGCCAAGGGGTAGCAAGTAATTCTCCTCCGACATGAAGTAAGTAAAATTGAGGGACTGTTGTAAGATCGTCTATTTCACTTAAATTACCGTCAATTACATTATACTCTTCCCAATTATTCATCCCATCTCCATCTGGGTCACCGACTTGATCACCTTCGTTGACAGGATTTAATGTCCAGGTTTCATCGAATAAACTCCATCGCGCGTGATAGAATTCCCATCCATCTGGAATGCCATCCCTATCAGAATCAGAATCAAGTGGGTTAGCTGCGCCGACATCCTCACTCGTCGTACCATTTACCAGGCTACGATATGCAGTACTAGTTTGGTCACCGAATGAATCACCTGCAAATCCTATCCAGGATTCATGAGTAAGTAAAGTTGTGAAGTTTTCAGGGAAAGCAAGCCCCGAATCAGTAGAATCTGAATAGATGATTTGGTCCTTAAGGTGGTATTCGAGCCAATTTACAAAACTCTCGTTGAGATCAAGTACTCCGTCGTGGTTAACATCAAATCCATCTCCATCTGGATTATTTAGGGCGTCCGAGCCATTTAGTGGATTAATACCACGATTATTTCTACCCCATGAACATTGATAGCGAGCTTCCCAGCCATCCGGTAGAGAATCGCCATCTGAATCAGGATTATTCGGATCCGTCTTCGTCCATGTCAAGGCAGCACTAGCATTTTCTCCATGAGTTGGCAATCCCTCTAATGCAACACTTTCTACGTAAAGACCCCACTTGTATTCACAGACATTATCCAAGCCATCTCCATCGGCGTCCATAGTTGCATCAGATGGGTCTCTAGGGTCTAATGTCCATAGGTTTCCACCTGTATACACATCGCCAATCCAGCGGCGGTGTTCGATTTCCCAGCCATCCGGCATTCCATCTCCGTCGCTGTCTAAACTGGTTGGATCGGTAGGCCCGTCAGTGCCTCCTCCTGCACCAGAATTCAACCAACCAGATAGGTGTACATCTAAAGCGGCCTCTCCAACTTCATCATCACAAATATACTCATCATTTAGGTAATGACAAGAGAAGTCTGTAGAATCTGCATACCATCCCCAATATTCCTGTCCATCAGTCAGGCCATCGCCATCGGTATCGATATTTCTTGGATCTGTTCCATTGAACCCTGCTTCACTTGTATTAACGAATCTATACTCGTCAAGGTTCGACCATTCTCGGTTAAAATTGACTCCGTCAATATCAAAGAATACCCCATCAGCATCTGCATCCCTAAATCGGTCGTAGGGGTCGGTAGGGTCCAGTCCGTAAACAAACTCCCAGCCATCCGGCATTCCATCTAAATCCAAATCCATAGATTGGGGATTTATTGGCATAATGTTCATGTATTCGCCCGGCGAAACTCCAGCGAACAAATACTGCTTTCCATCATGAATAAAAGTTGTAAGGGAAGTCACAAGACCTGGCATCCTCGTTTGGTTTTCATCAATTCCTAGAACTCCCTGTGAACCTCCTTCTAGGCACCATGTTCCATCCCTTGAGCCCAACAATATCTGTCCATCTATTGCATGGATTGAGTGGATGTCGTTAGCCCCTTCTTCCCAACGTTCTATGTTGAACATTCTGTCTGTGTTGAATGCCTGTTTGGGAAGTCCAACAAACAAATCTAGGTCAATCAGGTGAAGCCCTCCGGGAGTTCCTAACCAAACCCCAGTCACTTCCTCTAATGAGCCGTCAGTGGCTACTGGACCGGCTAACTCCATGACATTGACCACAGCCGACTTTGATTGATTCAGCAAGTCAGCGAATTGCACGTATTCTTCTGCATCCTCTGTTGTGTATATCCAGAATGGTTCACCTATGGATGAGGTGCCATCTGTTGTATCCCATCGAATCATTCCACTATCGGTTCCGACAATCAACATTGGTCCCCTGCCGGGCATTGGAACGTGAATGACTTCGGTGAATGATGCGCCAACCGGGTCCAACATTTGGGTTAGTTCTTGTATCGTAAACGCTTCACTAAAGTCGGGGTTACCAGATCCCGAAGATGGTTCGGATATTGTAATTCTCCAGGCATTTGAACCGTGTCCGAGTAAAATTAAATCCAAATCCCCACTATCTGTTTCTAAATGTTCTATCACTTGAATAGACCCTAAGTTTGAACCTGACAATGTATCCATCTGTGGTAATCCATTTTCTAGGATTAGAGAATGTACCCCATGATTAGTCCCCAAAATAAGGTAATCCTCGGAGGATGGATTCCAACGAATCATAGTGAATAATTCCATGCCAATCGGCAAATCAAAGGTCGAAGAAATACCCTCAAAAGGATCTATCGCTGTTATTCCATATGCTGAACCTACGAGTAGACGATCTCGTGGATTATCCGTTAGAACGGTATGTACCCTTCCATCAACCAACGTTGGATTTGTTCCTTGGTCGAATAGCATTACTTCATCCAATTGGTGTGTCAACATGGTCCCCCTTAATCCAGGACGAACCCAGTGGCCGCTGTCCATGTGAATCAAATATTCTTCAAAATTGCTGAATGCCTCGCCCCAACGAGCTGTCGCAATTGATGAATCAGGAATAATAAATCCGTCTCTATCGATATCCCAGCCGTCCGAATCAGAATCTAGGGTCGCATCACTTGCATTTCTTGGATCAAGCCCATAGTATGCCTCCCAACCATCAGGGATACCATCTCCGGGCACTGCTAGACTGGTTGGAAATAATTCACTCCAAGTATAATGATCGGAGTCCATACGACGAGGGTCGCTTCCCAACCATCCATCGTCTCCGGTAGGTCTCTGAATCTCATCCTGACAGGCATCAGGGTGTAGGTTAGGCATTATTCCAGCACACCACAGACCATCCCTTTCTGTTAGCCAATCCGAAGGTGTGCCAAACCAATATTCTTCAGAATTGGTGTATCTTTCATCTAGGTCGATTTCCCCGTCTCGATTTACGTCAAATCCGTCCCCACAACCCCATTCACTAGCCTGTTCAATACAGAGGTCTGCATCTTCAATTGCATCTGAATCATCTAAGGGGTCAAAGTATAGACAAGTCCATTCACTAGTTGATGGATTTTGGTAACCAGCACCTCCTTCGGTACACATGTAAATTTCATACCCATCTGGAAGACCATCTCCGTCTGTATCAGATTCACGTGGATCCAGATATTCTCTAAATCCAGATTCTGTTTCATCCGGAGATTTACCTGTTAGTGAAAGACGCTCTGTAAAGCAGGTTTCCAATGTCCATGGCCAACAATATTCCATCAATGCGCTAGCGCCATCTCTATCAAAATCGGTGATATTATCCGAACCATTCATTGGGTCTAGACCTTCAACCACTACAACTCCAAAGGGTGTATCGATGTGTCTAGGTTCACTAAAAATCACTTCATGGATATCAGGGATTAAGTCTTCGTCTTGGTCAACCGCCATAGGCCCTGAACCTGGTACATCTGGTGGGTCGACCGATGATACTGGTGCCTGTGGCCTAGTTTGGGAAACGAAGACAAGGCTACTCAAAATCAACAATGTAACGAGAAATGCAGTTTGCTTCCGTCGCATGGTATGACCTCTGGTGGACATACGTAAGCGCTCTTGTTTGACTTATGACGGTGATGGAGCGTCGTTCGGACATACTACAGATATAGTTGTCCGACGGCTACGCCGTCGCGTACGTGAGAGGCCTAGAGAATTAGTGAATTATATTTCCCATCTTGGGTTGCATTGAAGACCTTACAGCCACGCCCCGTTTATTGATTCAATGACCTTAGACATAACTCACCTTGGGAGTGGTAGCCGTGGTAATGCCACACTACTTTCTACAGGTGACACAAGGGTGGTTGTTGATTGTGGATTTTCGCTAAAAAAAATGGAAGAACGATTGAATTTAGCAGGAGTAAAAGCGAGTTCCATTGATGCAATAATTGTAAGTCACCATCACTCTGATCATTCTAATTCAGCTGCTAGGGCCTCAAAAAAGTGGGGTGCACGGTTGTACGCCAATTTAGAGACAACCATGAGATTGGGGCTAGAACCTATTTCACAGGTTAGAACTTTTGAAGGGCTAGAAAGATTGCATATCTCAGACGATTTGAGTTTACTTCCGGTTCCTGTACCTCATGATGATGCAGATAATGTTGCAATAATTGCCAGTAATGGCGATGGAAGACGAGCGGCTATTGTCACTGATTTAGGTGAGCCCACTATTGAATTAATGAAGCATTTATCGGGATGTGAACACATCTCTATTGAGGCGAATTATGATTTGAATAGGCTGATTTCAGGACCATATCCACCGTCTTTAAAAAAACGCATTTCAGGAAGAGGAGGTCACCTTTCAAATCAACAAACTGCTGATATTTTAGCTGAAATTTTACATCCAAAATTGACCAGTATAGTACTTTGCCATTTGTCTGAGAAAAATAACGCACCTCATTTAGCAGAATCTGAGGTTTTGCACCAAATAGGTGAGAAATTCAACGGAGTTCTTTCTATTTCTAAACAAGAAGGACCAGAGTTTTCCAATAGGCTCGGACAGAGTGAGTTAACAAAAATCAATTCTATTCTTTGAACAACAAATCAATGACCCATGATTGCTCGATGTACTGCAGTTTGGACATCTCTCATTCGGTCAACGGCACCTAACTCACGGAATACTGTAAGGGAGCGTTGGAGGTAATTCATTCGAGCAGAGCGGTCGCTTTCTACCTCACCTAACCTTGCAAGTAATTCACCTTGTAATAATCTGAAATCATTGGCTTCAGCGACCGCAAGACCATCCAAGTAACGTTCTGCGGCCTCCGATTTCCTGCCCGCATCGCTTAGGACTTGACCTAGCAACATTTCAACCTCTACAGCACTGTGAGGATCTGTTGCCTCAGATAATATTTCCAACGCCGCAGAATAGTGAAGTAAAGCCAAATCATTATCTTTCATCCTAGCATAATATCTACCTAAAACAGCCCTACTGCGAGCATGTAGTGCGTCTAATCCATTGTCTTTTGTTCCGTCGTGAGCTGCCATCGCATGATCCCTAGCTCGATCTAATTCACCCATCTCTAGGAAGGCTGATGCTAGCCTTACTCTGGCATCCATCAAACTCGGATCGGTTTCTGCGTCTAGCAATTCCTCCACATTCCCATATACCTCTAGAGCGTGTCTAGTGTCTTTGCGGCGGCGGAAAATGTATCCCATGTTGATGTAGGATCTTGATGCGCCAACAGCATCTCTTTTTGCTATCTGAATTTCTAATGCTTGACGATGCAATTCTAGGGCGTCATCCATAGCACCTCGCTTTATTGCAATGTCAGCACGAGCGGAAAGTAACCGGGCAAGTATCTCAGCCTCCTTGTGTTTCTTGGCAGTTGGAATAGCCGCGGCGTATTCTTCTTCTGCCTCATCCCATCGGCCTTGAATGGAGAGAATATCTCCTCTAAGTTCTCTTATCAAACCCCATTGAATAGCGCTAAACCCATCCGATTCTAAGCCTCTTAGAATACCTAGTAGTTCAATATGACCAGACTTAACCAATTCTCTGCCATCTCGTTGTAATACCTCGGCAAGCGTATCCATATTTCCAGATGCATTTAGATGATGAATGAATTCTATCTTCTCAACAGCAGTTTCGGTTCGTGTTCTGTACCATTCTACTGCATTATTGTGTAATTCTGCTTTCAATGTTTCATCCATGGACCGAACAAGGAATTCTCTGACTAAATCGTGAACATCATAGTTGTCCGAATCAATCCTTCTGGCTAATCCTTTCTCCACTAAGTCGTCTAGTAAATCTAAGTCAGCGTCTAATGTACTCAGTGAGGCCAATGGCATTGGCTCACGGAATACTGCAATGGCCCCTAGAAGGCGCTTTTGAGGTCCTGATAATTTACTGAAAATTTCCTTCTCCACAAAGGCCTCTAAGGTTGAGTGGAAGGTTTCTCCAACACTACCTCGATTAATCAATTCAAGAACCAAAGGGTGCCCTCTTGAAAGAGTATAGATGTGAAGGAATTGTTGCAAATCAATATCTGGCATCGCCGTTAGAATTTGTCTGCTAGAATCTTGGTCTAGGCCCTCTAGTGGTAGAAAATGTGCTACTGTACCGCCACTAGAATCATTTTCAGGAACCACCATTCTAAATGATCTAGAGAACATAACAAGACCTAATTCATCAGCCTCTGGTATACGAAGGGTAAGCCCTCGAAGAATTGCTACAAAGTTCTCATCGGCTACCTTGTGTAAGTCATCTACAACAATTAGGGCGGGGGAATTTTTCAGCCCATCAATAATTATGTTGACTGCCATTGTTACTTGTGGGACTGGGGTTGAGGAAACGTAATCGCTCAAGTCGTTGTTTCCAATCATTGCAAGCCATTCAGAACAAGCCTCTAGAAATGCTCTCGAACCTTCCCAGTCTTGACACCGGTGATAGAGTAGATTTCTTCGATGAGTAAAACGCTCGAGTAATTTTGCCGCTAAAGCGGTTTTACCGATTCCTGCAATTCCTGGCACTAGTAGTGTTGTAGATTCAGATTCTAAGATATTAGCCATTTTGGTAATTTCATCATCTCGTCCAAAGAATCGGCGTAATCTAGGTAAATCATTTAGGGAATTTACCAATTGCTTCTCTATGTGTTTGGAGAGATCTCTTTCAATTAAATCGGGAGATAATGTTGACAAGTCGAGAGTGCCGGAATCATCTAGATATCTCAGAATATCTACGTGTCTCAGTGGTAGTTCGGTTTTCTCTAAGGCGGTTTGTAGATCGAGATTTTCAGCTCGTCCGTCTGAGTGAATTAATCGAACTGGTTGTTCACACGCCTTATCCCAGATACTGTCTGCAAGACTAACTCCTTCTGTAGTTAGGAAGTATGCTTTCCTTTTTCTCGAAACACCCGTAACGTGAGCTTGTCGTTCAATAAGATGACCTGATTCCTTCATCCCAGAAATTGCACGGGGCACATTTGACCTCGCTATCGATACAGCATTTGCAATACCCATTTGAGAAATCGCAAAAGGCACCTCTACCTTTTCAGCGTAGTCAACATAATCACGGAGATGAAGTAAAATGCGTTCTTGAACGCCAGGACGTGTACTAGCCATGGACGCCATTATGTTGAGTGCGATTTCTATTACTCAAGAAATTAACCGTATGTTGGGCTTTATTGCTTCACTCACCAATATGGTCGGGATCAGGCACCCATTCTTCCTTTTCAGGGTCCCAAAGCCAACCTGGGTGGTCCTCACTTCTAAGTCCCTTTGAATCGTCTGTTTCTGCTTCATCATATTCTTCGTCATCTTCTTCGAAAGCGATTACACCGCTGAAGAAAAGTGTACCAGCCAGTAGTGCAATAATAGCGAATACAATTGCAATAATCATCACAGCACTAATTCCTCCGCCGCTGGATGGTGGGGAAATCTCTTCTCCTTGAATTGATTCTGAACCGCTTATGGAAAATACCGGTATTACGGGTTTACTTAGCATGGCTCCAGGGATACCGAGTTCCCATGTAGAATCCTCAAGTACTACGGTAGAGTTTACTTGAATACCGCCCAATGTCACTCTAACTGTTTTTCCTGGTAAGCCAGACCCACTGAAGAAGATTAACTCATCATCGCTTGCTGTGGTTTGGTCAGGCGGGCCTACATAGAATTCAATCGGAACCACATTGAAAGACACAGGGGTGGAAATCTCCTTTGAACCGAATTGATCTGTCGCCACGAATATGACATTACTTAGTGACCAGGTATCCATGTCTTCATTGTAGAATCCCATTGACTTAGGGTCGTAGTAGGCGACACCGTCAATGCCTATGTTGATGACCAATCCGAATTCATCATCTGAACTTCTAGCAGGATCATCATAAACTGAAAGAATCAATGAATTAACCCCATCTACATCATCAAAGAACTCTAACAGATCAATTTCTACTGTTGTGCAGGGGTTTTGTGATGTAGTATCAAATTCGCAATATAGAGTAATCTCTGTCTGCCAATTTGTTGCATCAAAAGTTGGTCTGCTATTGTCTGCATCTGGTGGGTTATCCGCAATCACCTGCACCTCCATCCAATCGCTGGACTCGTATCCATCATAGGATCTTGCTTTGATTAGATATTGCATGTTGTGAGTCAATATTCTTGAATCCCATTCTAGTTCCCAATAGCCATTAGATTCTATCTCGGTGACTGCACCTGTGAAGACGTTCAAAAATCCATTTGATACATCAAAGATTTCTACATCAACACGGGTAATATCTCCATCATTATCTCTGGCGACTCCGCTGATAATTGATTTTTCATCAACTGCATATATCTGTCCGCTCTGAGGAGAAGTTAGGCTGACAAATGGGCGGGAATTTTGGTTGTCAATTTGCAAATCGATAACTACGGCTTCACACTCATCAATTTCTCCCTTGCAGAAATTGGAATCTGATGCCCAAATGGTAAATGTGTATGTAGCTAAATCACGGGGAAGTCCACTGAAATCCCATGTCCATGACCAATCTGTACCGCCATCAGTGGAAGTAATTACATTGTAGTTCGGCCCTTCTATTTGGAAATATATCTGGTCGATATCTGTCCCACAATCGATAGGGCAGCCATATGAGTCATGTGCAGTTCCTTCGAAAGTCACAGTTCCATCAGTGTGAGTCGATTGTGTGCTCGGAGAAGTAACCGAGATAGTAGGAGCCTCTGTATTTACCTTAATTGTCCTAGTTAGAATCGGAGAATACTCCAGACCATCAAAGGCTCTGAATTCGAAAGTATAGTCTCCTTCTTGTCTACCTGACATGTCATATTCGTAATACCAACTACTGAATGGATGGTTGTTACGAGAAACGTAACCTGGTTCCGCCCCAGAAGAATCTGTAGCATATCCAGCAGCGGCCCAGTCGCTTGTGAATGGGTCTTTGATTTCCACAGCATGGACAAAACCTTTCTGATCCCATTGGGCTAACTCGTCAGTTTCGTAAATTCCTGCCCATGTCCCATCATGCGCAGAACCGGTCAAATTGACCACTCTTCTGAAAGATTCGCCGTCGTTTTGTATTACAGAAACACTGGGAGGGTCATTATCGAGGAATAGAGTATCTTGATAGGTTGTATCTGAAAGAGTAAACTCCCCACTATCTATACCATAACCAAATCTGTATGCGGTGTATCTGTAGAGAGATAATTCTCTTGTTCCAGCAGAATAATCGCAGTCTGGGTCATCTGTATCAAGAAGTAAATCACCATCATTGTCCTCGCCATCTGAGCATGAATCTTCGAATTCATCATCTGCAAAACCATCTGGATTATCACCTCCGGCTAAACCTCTGAAATCAAGATGGAAATTAGATGCAAGAGAGAACCATGGTGTGTAGCCATCGGAGTCAGTTTCGAGGCTGTATAGATCATTTCCTAGTGCGTCTTCGATCAATACATTCGCATTTTCGACCCTTTGGCCGTTTACCAGAGTTTGGAATCTTACTAGTTCAGCTCTCTGAACCTGGACTGCATATTTTGTTGGTTGAGTTTCGATCTTTACCTTTGATAAATCCAAGTTTGAAAGATTAGAGAAGGTAAAAACAGTGGAGTTGTTATCCATATTTATTGCTAGAGGGAAATTGTAGGGAGTGAAATCGTCACAGGTATCACAAGCCCTAACTTCGTGTGGAATAACTCCGTTTTGCCATCCGTTCTGCACCCAAGCTTCTTGATCAGACCAGCTGAGTAGAACAGGATGTTCATCGGGTGGAGGGCTTGGTATGTATTCTGATTGAACGGTTACTGAGGACTTAGATACATTGTAGGTCACACTGACTCCATTCCATTCATTATTGGTAAAGAATGCCAGCGTTCCATATTGTTGAGAATCTGCGAATCCGCTATCATAATGTTGCATTATTGCACCGGTTCCTTGAACATTGAAGATATTTCTGCGAACATCTAGCAAGGCTCCAGTTGCCCTAATTCCATCTGCACTTCCACCCGCATTAATTTCATTGTCTACAATTGTAACTCCTGATCTATGCGCCATTATAGCAGGGCAAGTGAAAGAACCGCCCCACCACTTTTGTGAAGAGCATTCCCCGCTCCCTGAGGTAGATATTGAATTGTTAGCTAAGTAAAGTCTTGCGGGCGTAGGAGATGGAGCTTGAGTGCCATATTCTCCTGCCAGAATTGGTTCCCTTGCTGTATCTGAAATAGAATTGTTTTCTGCCCTTACATCGAAACTTCCCAATAGCCATAGCCCATTCCAACCACCAATGGGTCCAATGTCGTTATTGTGTATTTCAGCCTTGGATGAATATACTGCTATTCCAGAACCTTCCCCAGCTCCGGCTAGTTCGTTATTGTGAATTCGCACGTCGGCTCCAGCGTAAGCAGTAATTGGAGTTCGTTCAGTAGTTGTGATTACATTATTTGCAATTTCAACATCATATTCAGTATTACCAATTGCCTTTAGGCTATTTACATCAATACCATTGCAAGTGACTGTAATTGTAGAATCAGTCACCTTTCCAGCTGAATTCCTGATACTAATCCCGAAATCACCACCGGCAAAATCTGAGTTTTCAACTCGAATAAATGTCTGAGAGGCCCAAATAGCAGACCTTCCTCCATCTCTATTTCCACAACCCTTGTTTGTTGATTGGAAAGTAGCATCCTGGAAAACCATAGGGGAAATTGGTGTGCCTCCGCCATAAATTTGCACTGCCTGGCCTGTAACTCCACTCTCATCGTCATTTCCAGCAACATATTCTCCACCAATGAAATTTGGTTGAGCTAAATTCGCTGCAAGTACGCTAGTAGTATTGATATCCTGAAATCTCATATCTCGTAGAGTAGGACTTGCTCCGTCTAGAATCAAGGCACCATACCGATATTCGTATTCCAATTGAACATAGAATGGTACACCCCATGCGCCTTCGAAATGCATACTCCTCATCCCCGATTGAGACAAATCCATTGTATCTCGAAGAATGACTCCTTCACCACAGGAGGGATCTTCAATCCATATTTGTGAACTCCCAGTACCTAATCCGTAACATTCTCCTGTTGCATTAGAATTACCTGGTTCTGACCATGTTAGAGTAATTGGGTTGCCCGAAGCTGCATTGCCACTAGAACCACAGGATGCAACTCCGGCACATAGGTTACCACGGACGTCGAGCATAGTCCCATTTGGGAATAAAATATCAGTTCCGGGGTCGATTATCAATTTTGCACCGGCGGCAATTGTAACATCTCCCGTAAGTTGATGTGTTCCACTCCATCTCTCGAGTCCAGTAATGGTTCCACTTGTAGTTTCATTATCCGCAGATACTGGTGAGGCAGGGCCAACTAAGGCCAACATAGTGCTAGTCAGCATCAAGAATACTAGGAACTGGCTTCTTACTCGGGTGCCGGTCATATTATCGCGGCATCTAGAAGTGATTTAATCATAGGGTTTCATCGAGCCGTAGGCTCGGTTGAGGAAAATCGGGAAAATGATATTCATGAATTTAGATTAAACTCAGTTCTAATCTCTTCTAACCATGCTTCTGCATTCAATTCACCATATCCTGATTTGTTTGAATGAATTGAATCAATATCTTGTGCCTTTAGGGATGAATTTGCGAGCGCCCCCTTCACCATATTCATCTCTTCAGAATCAAATTTATTGTCTTCCCCCCTCATTTCATTTCCATGAATTTGTAGAATCAAAGCAAGGGCGCCAACAACGATGACGGTTGAATCGGAGGTTCCTGTTGAATATGCATAGGGCGATACGAGTTCTGTTGATGCTGTAGAGAACATTCTGACTCCTGGTGCGGTAACTTCTGGCTTTTGATTAGGGAACTTTCGCTCTTCACTTGAATAAGGATCTATGTCGGAACCCATGGAACTATTCGCCCAAATTTTACCATCCACTGTGGAGGCACCAACCGCAATTACACCCGGGATATTCGCTGGAATTGATACATCGTTAATGTTCGTTTTTTGGCCATTATTTCCAGCAGCGGCCACAACAAAAATACCTGCATCCAATGCCTCATTTACCGCCTGTACAGTTTCAGATTGTAGATTGCTCATTCCCCTTCCTGGGTCGCCACCTAAACTTAGGCTAATGATATCAACATCTTGAGAAATTCTACACCACCTTATCGCCAATGAGACTCTGTCCGACTGACCCGCTTCTCCTTCAGGACCAAGGGCCAAGGCTACGGAGAGTGAAACACTAGGGGCTGCCCCGATATAGGTGCCATTGGCAATTAATAATCCGGCCATCAAAGTACCGTGATAATTACCACCTATGTCGCGGATATTATCGTGCTCTCCGGAGTAAAAATCTCGAAATCCGACTAGTTTGCTATTTTCGAAATCAGGGTGAGAATAATCAATTCCTGTATCCACTATGCAGACATGGATTCCACCCCCAAAGTAGCCCTGGTCTTGTAATTCCCTTATTCCTGAAGATTGATACGCCCACTCTGAATCAGGAAGGTAAGATATCAATAGAGGTTGAATCGATGACCAAGTCATTAACAATAGCACAGTTCCAATAGCAAAACTAGCAGCACCCCATGGCCATAGAAACTCCTTCATCGGACCTAATGGCCAACGAAGCTCTCGTGCTTCTTGATCGGTCAGACCATAGTCGGAGCCGGGATACCCCGGTGCCTGAGGGTCGACAGCGGTCAGTAACCTGCTATCTTCTGGTTCAGGCATTAACTCAAGGTCCTCAAGAGTCATTGGCCAATCAACAGCCTACTCTATTCGGTTTTCACCTATGAGGTCTTGTCTTGACCAACGTTGCAAAAGGGGGTTATTTAGGTCAGAATGGTGCACCGGGTCTTCTCGATCCAGATCTTGTAAAGTACCAAACCACAAACACTAGGATAATTGCTAGAACTATTCCAATAACTGTGGTTGGTGTTGAATCATCTACTGCTTGGGCCTTGAGTGAGTATCTCTTGCTTACAGTTTCAGGTTCTTCACCAAACTCTTGACCTTCTGTTGAAATTTCAAAGTCAAACCATTCCTGTGAAGGCCCATCGAAATCTGTCAAATTTATGTCTATTAGATAGGTTACCGAATCTCCGGACAGTACATCTTGAGTAACGCTTGAACTTACATTCTTTCCACGAACTGTTCCAACCAACTTGACCTTCTCAGCGTCAACTAGTCCAGTATTTTCTATAACCACAGTAAATGTGTGGATTGTTCCGAATAATGGATCGCCGTTGGAATAAACATTGGAAATCTCAGGGACTGGAAGTGATGTCTTCACTCTTATGACTAAAGGAGGATAAGTTCCATTATTCTTGTCTGTTACTGAAATTGTAATGATGAAATCTTCACTTCCTGTTGCATTCTCTGGTGCAATCACCTTGATTGTGTGAGTTGTGTCTACAAATGCACCCACAGTGTGTGATGTGGCGCCTGTTCGTTCCCAATCTGGTGGGAGTTGAGTGTCATCGAATACAAATTCGAATCTCTCATCACCATTACCACTATTGGTGAATAATAGAGGTATTGACAATTCCTCACCAGGACGGATACCGTAGATATCCAAGAGTGGCTCTCTTAATTCGAAATCATGGAATTGAGGAATTCTAACAATTACTTCTTGTTCCAACTGATATCCATCTGCTGAAGTGAATCTAATATCCACAGTGTGACCATTGGTCAATGACTGAGCAGTAGATTGATTGGCCGGAGTTATTCGAAGCAGTAGATTGTCGTAGGTTGTGCTATTGTTGCTATCTAAACCAAACTCAAAGGTGAAAGGAGAAGTCCAATTTTCAACAGACTGATCCCATACCTCTACACTCCAATACTGGCCATCGGTACCTGCAACATTTCCTGATACAGTGTAACTAGACACAGTCTCATGTCCAAGATAATCAAGTGACATTGTAAACTCGATTGAATCATATTCACCTTCATCTCCGAGGGTGGCTTGAACATCGTCAAACTCACCTTCATCAATTAGTTCTCCACCCGTTACTGATACTATTGTGGCACTAATTGTATGATTGGAAATTCTGTCGAAGAGTATGTCCTGAGTCACCGAAGCGGTCAAATCCGTTCCAGAACCTGGCACATTGATTGACTTGCTTGTGGAATATTCCATTACACGCTCCATTTGATCGACAGAGAAGCTTCCTTCGACCCCAATCATTCCAGTAGGCATCAGGATTGATATTTCACCAGTCTCAGTCAACATTGCATCCCATCGGACACCTGCTCCGGAAGACAGAATGAATTCCGCCTCATCAATAATCACTGCACCTTGTATTTCGGATTCAGAAGCATGATGCTGTGTTCCATTAAAGTCTAGCCATTGAGTTGAAAGATATAGCCAACCACCATATAATAAATCGATGTCAACATTTCCACCATCACTAATGTCTGCATCAATACTGGCCATTCCTACAAGATTTGATGCTTCCAACGTTGCTCTAATTATCCAACGACCTGGTTCTACAGAAGCGGTCCATTGACCGTTCCAGACTCCATCCTCGAATACCTTGTCAGGAACTACTCTATCTCGAACCATGCCATGTGAAGGAATCAAGATTAATTCGACTTGCTCACCAATGTTTGACAAGTCAGAGTGACTTACGTTTCCAAAAATGTTCACATATCCAGCGGTTAGCTCTACTTCTACCGAGTTTGGAGCGTTCATAGCAATTGATTCCATTTCTTGGTCAAATCCTTCTCTAAATGTTGAGACTTGCCAAGTTGTGTCTGCAGGAACAAATACACTCCATTCGCCAGCGGCGTTAGTAATTTGGGAGATATTATCATGGCCTTCGCTAGTCATTAGAATTTCCACATCTGGAACGCCCTCTCCAACGTCGGCATCATCATCGTCATCATGATCCCAGAATATTGTTCCAGACAACTCATAGTGTGTTGATGCGATAATTTCGATTAATTCATTCTCACCAGCAACTAAACCTCCATCTAACAATTCGTTCGAATCGATGACGTAGCGAGTTCTATCTACGGTTTGGTTTAGTTCAATATTCCATGAACCAGAAGAAATAACTCCTGATGTTTGTCCAGATCCATCGGTACTGTCAAGATACACAGTTCCTAAACCATCATTAGAAGTTAGTTTCAAGTCCATATCTTGAAGGTAAACTCCATTTGAGTCAGAAATTCTAACTGAGAATGAAGCAAGTTCACTGGTTGAAATGGTTTCAGCATTGTTCGCGTTTTGCTCGGATACGGTAATCGTTGTTCGGACTCCTTCAATAACTCCGGTGTCAGTCTCTACAGAATCGATAACAACAATCCACTCTCCATCTGCCAGATGGTCAATTAGTGTACCATTCATATCGGTCTTTCTAGTGATAACTTCTCCACTGTTTTCTGGATTGATGAATCTAACTAATTGATCTACTAGTGGCCCACCACTTTCATTGGTAAATGTCAAATCTACCTTCCATTCTGGGTCAAAACCAATACTTCTGCTAATTACTTCTCCACCGAAGCCGACCTCAAAGTAGGCATCTCCTGTCATTATTCGAGTTCCGAAAATATCTCCGGCACGAGCATTTGAAAGTTCTACATTGATTCGGTATGAACCCGCTTCCACAGGTACTCTTGCAAATCCTTGTGAAATCCATTCTTCACCATCTTCTTCTACATTAATCGTTAATCCTGCACTATTCTCGAGTGGGACAATGGAGAATTGGTAATTGACTAGTGTGCCATTGGCAACACTATTGTCGTCGGTGTTATCCAAGAAGAAATCTATCTCAAGGAAGGACATAGCAGGGTAAAGGTACATCTCTACCGTATCATTTTCACCATCAACCATCAGAGTTGCTTCACTTGCATTTAGCCAATCTAAATCGGTTGTAAATGTCCAGTTACCTTCGGGCAATATTGTGTTAAAAGTACCAAACTGAGTGACGTCAATATGCCACACAGCATCAATATCATCATTGGTCGCAAATACAGTAACCTGCTCCCATCCTTCTAGATTTGACGAGTAATAATTTCCTAAACGATTTAGATTTAGGTTTCCATTAACATCGTAACCTGGACGTGCGACCATTGTGATATTTTCCATACCCTCTTCGACTGTGAATCGGGTGCCATTAACCACATTCAAGACATTACCAAACACCGCAGCGTCAACTACTGAACCAATCGGTAATACAACGTTGAATACACCATTCGCGTCGGTATTTTCGGTCGTAGTGAAATTCTCCCAATGGAAAATCACCTGAGTAAAGTCAACAACCTCGGCTTGGATCGTGGAATTGGTGACTTCTGTGTTGGTATCGTAGTAAACTGTTCCAATTACATTCATTGATTCCCTAAATGTAAAGGAAGTCGATATGTCTGAATCAAGGTAAATTTGTTCCCATAATTGCTCGGAATCACTCAAGTCATGGCTGAGAATCCATTGACCTTGGGGTAATTCTGCTAGGTATTCTCCACTGACGTTATCGAATACAGCAACAACTGGTGCTGCTGAATTATCACTCTTTGCCAGAGTCAAATTGTCAAGATTCTCAACAGGTGTTTGTAAACCATCAACAATTTGACTTAAAGAGAATCTCAAATCGAATACAGTAGGTATTGGGTTTGGGAATTCAATTTGCGAATCCATTTCTACATCGAATTCATGTCTCAACTCTACTTCATTAAAGCCGTCTTCATCCATATCCAAAGCAAAGGTATACTCTCCTGGCATGATAGGACCGAACTCGAAAGAACCGTTTTCATCAGCGCTTAACCGACATGGCGCGTACATTACTTCAGTACATTCTCCGAGATTAGTATCATAATCTGATTCGGAGTGAACCATGGTTACAGAACCAGACAAAGTATCGCCATTTTCATCAGTTAATGTTCCGGAAATTGATCCACCAGCAACATCGATTTGACGAAGTGACGGCACCCCTCTGAAAGGAACGTTAAATCCATCATTAATTTCGATTCTAGTGTCATCGTTGAAGATAACTGCTACATTGTAATTTCCAGGTATAGCATCGATTAGGTGGAATGTTCCGGCTTGGACCATAGGTCCACTGAACTCACCTTCTCCACTGAAAGTGCCTGTGCCGTTTAGGGTTCCATAGGATTCTAGTTCCTCATTACTGGCGTCTACGGTAAATACACCTGCTCCAATTAGAGACGAACCATTGTGTTCTTGTGAGAATGAGGAGGTACCATTTGATGTAAATCTACCAGTTGCATTAATTGCACCCTCAATCAAGAAGTCTCCATCTGATAGGGAACAAACCGAGTAGTTCTCTGGCATTGTTCCATTTTCACTACAATCTCCATCGACAATGTCCTCTCCATCAATTACTCCGGAGAGGGTTCCGCGACCGGTAAATTCACCGGAACCGGCGAGACTGTGCCCGTGGAGAATAGTCTGTGTGTGTGTCCCTACGAAATCGTTGACCGTCATCAGACCATTGCTGATGACTTCTCCTTCACCACTGAATGTCACTTGACCGATTCCTTGGAAAGCAAGGTCAGGGCCATTTACGCTACCTGTAGAAGTTTCCAACATTATTGGTTGCATCTCAATTTGATCCCAAGCAGGAGACAATTCAACAACAGCGTCGGTGATTGCTTGACCACTAAAGGAACCGGCGCCATTCCAAATTAATCGACCTGTAGAGAATGACGGTTCTACGATGATATCCCCGTCAATTATAGCTCGACCATTGGAATGGCCATCTTCTCCGGAGACATTAATGATAGTCTCGGATAACCACTGAGAGCCGGAAACATTACCCAATATTCCAGTGATAAGGTTGACATTTCTTTCACCAATTGTTGATTCGGTTGCTACATCTTGTAGCATACCGCCACCACCGCTTGTTAATTCATCACGAGCCGCCCTAAGATCAGACTCGCCAAAGAAGGCTGAAACTCTTATCTTTCCTGCTGGAACAGTGAAGGAATAATCTCCGTTTTCATCTGCATCTACTGTACCAATAGGGATCCAATAAGTGCGAGGGTCTTGGTCAGTTACAGTACCATTTTCATCAGCGACCTCTTCGCCACTAAAGGCATCCCTTTCTATTAGTATTCTAGCATTAGGGACAGGACCTATGCCGTCTAATTCAACTGTACCTTCTATAGTTGCACCACTGTAGTATTTGACAACCTTAACATTTGAATTTGCTCTACCGATTGCAGCATAGCCACCATCGAAAATATCTGGGACGCTGTTGTTGTCTTCATCAGGTGAGTCTGAGCCGTCATCGTACCAATTGGCAATGACGAAGTGATTCATCATTGCACCAGGAAGCGGGAAAGCGTTCTCTAGTGGGGAACCTGGGGTCCCGCTGATAGCCCATGTTGGCCCTGGTTGCGACGGGTCAACTGTTAGTCCCAAGCTTGAAGTTCCATATCCAACATAGATTCTTGCAACCATAGTTTCGAAGAAAGATTCGGTTTGCTGATACTGTATATCGACAAGTTGAATCATATCTGTGGAATCTTCCATTGCTCCAGATTGCTGCTTGACAACATCCGACATATACTCCTGTTCATAGCGCTCAGCAGTCATGAAGACTGTCGGTCTATCACCTCGCTGAGTCTCATAGACCGATTCAATGTAATGATTCGGATCTAGACCAGAAAGGGTAGTTGGCGCGTAGAAGATTCCAGTTGTTTGCCCTCTGTGGTAACTTTGGTCAGCGTAATAAGCTCCACCAAGTGGATACAATCTATCGTCTATTGCGAAGTAGCGAATCTCATTATTTCGTTCGATAGTTTCTCCCAAACTACCTTCATAATCCTGAACCTCATAGACAACTTGAGAAGAAATATCATGGTACATTTCCACTAATTCATCTAAGGTAAGTGCCGTGGTTAGGAAAGCACGCGATAGGCCTAACTTAGCATTAGCACGGTGTAGGTTTGTTGAAACGTCATCATAACTTTCGATTAAGTCAGCAGTGTATCTGTAACCACCAATTTCGTAATGGGTTGTATGCTCCTCATAAGGTTGGCTAGATCCCCGTGCTTGGTCGAAAATCGATTTAGCCTCTGTCTCATTTGTAGTTGCATTTCCAACTTGCTTTCCATCCTTGAAGACAAACCACATTGGTTCAGTCGGAAGTCCATTTTCATCAAGTATGGTACCGTGCATCAAATCTGTAGTGATTTCCAGGTTTCCTGCTGTAAAGGAAGAATCTTGTACCTCCTGTACGTTTTGATAGATTAGAACCAAAGAACGATCTATTACGAATTGCTTTTGACCAGGTCCGAGTGATAGAATATCATGGAACTCTTCAATTTGTTCTGTTGTTAGATGGTTTTGAATGGTTTGAGTGAATTCCTCACCAAATTCTCCGTTTGCAGAATATTGCCTATCTCCTTGAGCTAGTGTGGCAATAAACATAGCAAGTGTATCTTCTTGACCAGAGGAAAGTAACATTCCACCACTGTGAGGAATACCGGACTGGAAGTTATCAGCAACGGTAGGATGTTCTCCGGAATCCAATGCTTGGAATCCATAATCCCACCAAGAGACAAAAGCAGGTCTTTGGCCAAAGTCCTCATCAGAATCTTGTTCTGAAAGCCACTCATAGGCCATATTCCAGCCTCCACCATTGAATCCAGGGCCAAATGTTCCCATGTACCAACAACCATTTCCGCAGTTCGCTGTTGGATTGTATGAACTGCTGTCCAGAAGTGACAGCCCTCCGATATCGAATCTCATTACATCTGGAGGAATGTCGTAAATTACCTGATCAACATCCCCCGAGGCAGTCTCGCCCCTTGGTATACCTGAGTCGACACCGTAGGTTGCATGTTGAGTTGCCACTAGCATGAATACTAGCACTAGGGCTGGAATCATCGGTTTCTTTACGCTAGCCGTTCTAGCAGAGCGGAAGCGAGCTCTTGGAGTTCCAATTCCCGCGCGACGCCATTCTTTGATGAAGCCAGAGAAATCAGCCATATTCCAAAGTGCGGCGATTCCGATAGCCCCAACAACGGCCATTGCAGGAGTTGCATTGAGAATGAACCTACCAGCGGTCCAAGCCATGTATGAAGCAATTAGAACCCACAAACCAACTAGCGAAAGGCCTTGCTTTTCTTCTCGGGCACCTCTCCAAAGTAGGATGAATGCGTAACCTAAAGCAATCAGTGTAACAATCGGGCCGAAAGAAGCGAATAGTACTCCTCTACTCGGGGCTTGAGCCTCACCGATTGTTCCGAATATCTTGTTCTTTGAGAAATAGAATCCACCAGTGAATAAGATATCCCAGCCGTCGTAATATTCAGCAGTTTGTAGAATCCACAATGCCGATAGAATTCCGCCAAATAGTAAGCCACCGCTACCTAATACCAACAGCCAAGGTTTGTCGCGGAAGCTAGATGCCACCCAACCTAGTGCAAATGTAAATCCAACAATGTAGAACATAGGTTGGAATCCGCTGGGAGCCCAAAGTAGGTTAAGGCCAGGCCATATGTAGAATGGCAACGGGATTAGGAAAGTTGTGAACATCATCTGCAAAGCGGCCGAGGTAAGCGGTAGGCTGTCGCGTCGGCGGAACATATTGAGAACTATTTGGAAAGCAAATGCTAGGAAAAGAATCCCTGGCCCGTAAACGAATCCTTTCCAACCTAGCGCTACTGTTGAGAAACTAATACCTGCTAGTGTTGCATAGGACATCATAACTGGATTTCGATTCCACATCTCTCGAATCCCGGCGACCAAGTAAAGTGGATTGGCACTTGGGTTGCGGAATACCCTCTCACTGCCGATTTCTCCTAATGCTCTAACCCAGAAGTAGATGGCTAGAGTTAGGAAAAGAAGTGCAAAGGAGTCGTGGTCTGCTAGACCAAACGTTGAGTGGCTAATGTGCCCAGGCATCAATGCCATGAGCCATGCAGCAAATATTCCTGCCTTTGCGCTGTGAAGGCGGTTTGCAATTCCAGCAACTGGTAGAACAATCAAAGCTCCGAAGATGGCTGGCATACCTGCAACAGACCACCAAACGACTTCTTCGGCTGCAATGCCAGTTAGCCATTCGAGAGCGAGGCCACCTAATGCTAGACACCACGAAAACAGTGGCGGACGAGGATTGATTCCTCCACTAGGGTAGGAACGATCAGCATCGAAAATGAAGTGTGCATGCTCTGCTACAATGTAATCTACAACCCTCTTCATGTACCAAGGGTCTGAACCTCCTGTCATATCCCAAAGTCCTGTTATGTTTGCATTCATCGCAGGAAGGACGTTCCAACCGGTTCTAATTAAGAGACCAACAATTACTGCAGAGCCGACCAGGATGGAATAGGAATTATCTCTCCACCATAAGCGGAACTGACTAGGTTCACGACGAGGAGCGATATCTCCGAACCTTCCACTAGATGCAAGCATGATTGCAAGTACATTCAACCAGAATGTAATGAAGAACCAAGAGAATGCACCACCGAAATCATTACCGGCTAAGAATTCTAGTTGTTCAGGGAGGCTAGTTCCGATCTCAACCAAGTGAGATAGAGTGTAAATTAACCAATTTACGGCAACTACTGCCCCTAGAACGTGCCATCTCTCTGCACGACAGAAGGCTACAAACATCACTACTACTGAAGTTACTAGAGCCCATATCCCTCCAAGATAATGGTGTTCCTCAAAGGTAGCAGCATCTGAAATAGTTGCCAATGAATAGAGTGGAATCATGTTAACAATCAAGAGAATGAATGAACTGATTAGTATATCACGATGCTCTGAGAAATCTATTTTCTTTGGTAACCTATCAAACAAAGACCCATTTCCACCATCATACAAAACTCCCCTGAACGATACTGCAAAAATAGTCCCAAGCATCAACGATGCAGCATAGAAAGAAAAGAAATTAGCAGCTATACCGGCCCTCTGGACATCGATGAGTAGATTCTGTAAACTATCTCCTTCAGATAGTGCCAATTCCGGCATGGATGCAGCATAGGCGACAGAAACGTGGAATCCAGCGACCATTGTGAATAGGATAGTTGCTTCCTCATTTCTATTCGATTTTACAAGAATGAGTGTAGACACAGCCATGAATGCAAAAGTAGTTGCTAGTATGGCGTCAATAAATCCGAGGATTTCAAGCGCTATCGGTCCGACTGCAAAGAGTAGTACGAATAGCGAGTTTCGGTTTAATGGTGAATCTTCTGGAAGGGCAGATACCCAAAACCTTCCCATTACAGCCGCTAACGCGGCTGCGACGGGAAGGATAACCAACTTTCCTGTGTCAATCATCGCATCATCAGAGAGGGATGTGGCAGCGAAGAGTAACAGAAGTAATCCTGCTAACACCGCTGGTGCCGAAACCAGCCCGTTGTACTGGCCGACGTCCCTCGTTTTCCCGTTTTCATAAGACATTATTTCATCACCGTCTATTTGCAGCCTAAAGGCTCAGCGTCGCGGCCACCCAAACTTCTGTTATAACCGTTCTCGGAGTTTACGCTACGTAGTAGCGGGCCTAGGTTTCCCAAAACACCCTCAAAGCGCCCTGTGTGCTATATCTCTGCGATAATGTGAGCCAGCCAAATTGATTTCTTCGATAATGGCGTAGGCTGCGTTTACTGCAGTTGGAAGATCAGATGCCACAGCGGTTGCGGATAGGACTCTTCCCCCACTGGAAAGAAGTTTTTCTTCATCATCCCGAAGGGTACCGGCTTGGTGTACAAATGCGACAATTTCACCTTCTTCGATTCGAGAATTTTCGCCGGTTATTTCTCTACCGGTCTTTGAAGGGCCTGGGTATCCCTCAGAGGCTAAAACCACAGTGACTACGGACTTGTTTGAAAATATTGGATGATAACTCTCAACCCTACCTTCAGCAGCTGCTAGAAGCATTTCACCAAGGTCACTTTCAATCAATGGAATTGTGACTTGAGTTTCTGGGTCTCCGAACCTAACATTGTATTCGACTACGCTTGGTGCACCTTCATCATCAATCATAAGCCCAACATAGAGAACTCCTCGATATGGAATTGGTTGATTACGCAAATGATGATGCATTGGATTGACTATTTCCTGAATCACCCTTTGCCTCACTGATTCGGTTACAACAGGAGCTGGAGCATATGCACCCATGCCGCCAGTATTTGGCCCAGTATCTCCATCTCCGACTCTTTTGTGATCTTGACTGGCTGGTAGGCAAATGTATCCGGATTCATCCATAATTACCAACATAGAAGCTTCCTCTCCTGAGAGGAATTCTTCTAGGAGTACAAAACCATCAGTAGAAATCGATTCTCGGATGAAAACGCTAGCCTCCATAAAATCCTCAGTTACTACCACACCCTTTCCAGCAGCTAGCACATCTCGCTTGATTACCCAGGGCGGTGAGTATCGAGATAGGGCTGAATCGATATCGGAATCTGACTTCAAAATTTGCACGCCTGCTGTCGGTATTCCTAATTCTTCCATTACCTGCTTTGCATAAATTTTGGAACCTTCTAATTCTGCACCTTCTGAATGAGGCCCAAAACTCGGTATCCCCTTTTCCCTTAATGAGTCTGAGAGTCCAGAAACCAATGGGGCTTCCGGGCCAACTACAACTAGGTCAACCGATAATTCAATTGCAAGTTCAACTACTGCGTTTACATCGGTAGCAGAAACATCGTGATTGATCCCTAACATTGAGGTCCCTGCGTTACCAGGACATGTATGAATTGAGTCGACTGAGGGGCTTTCCGAGAGCCCGATTGCGAGGGCGTGCTCTCTTCCTCCGCTTCCAACTATCAGCACCCTCAATCCGGCCATATTGCATTCGCAATCGACTAACAAATTAATCCATTGCAATAGTAAATCTCTTGCAACTTGGCAGGGATAATCATCAATATGGAACAGACTTCAATCCGAGTCTGTAGCCCAATATATTGAACGAGCGATGAATTATTGGAGTCAAAACAATGATTGCAATAATTGGTGGAGTTAAATCAGAATGCATCATTATTTGGTCTCTGAATAAAATTGCAGCGACTAGAAATATGAAAATTGCAAAGGGAAGAGTGTCTAAGAGAGGGGCTTTTGAACTAACTTCTCCTTCCCTTTTCAGACCCTGTCTGCGTTTTACAAAAGAACCTGTCATATCGCCCAACATACAGGCAAACCCTAGGGTGAATCCAAGCACAAATGCAGCGCTCCATTCATTCCCAATCCAAAACCAATTCGTAGGTTCAGAGATTAACAATGGGTCGATGAAAGGCCGGTCTGAGGAAGGGGTATTTCCATCCCAAATGTAATGCGAAATCACAACCAGTATTCCAGAAAAGACGCCTCCTCCAATAAGTCCCTCCCAAGACTTACCATCACCTAGTAGCCTATTCCCATCAGAATGAATTTTACCTCCATCAATCTTGTGGTTTTCAAAGCCAAATTTATCAGGAATCCATTTGCCAAAAAGCATTGCTCCTGTATTTGCTAAATATGCAGGCCCGTATAGAATCAATACGGTTAGCAAGTTAATCGCAAAATCTCCCACAGTAGCATCGGCGAAAGCAAGGTCGGCCATGCTGGACATTAGTCCCGCCATACCCTCATGCGAGAAGAACTCTCGGTTTCTTGCACATGCCGCCGATTCCTTCATTGATTACTTATTACACGCGTCATCGATGAGTAAGTCGAAGACTATGCTATTGGCGACGTTATTGCTAACCGCTTTAGCCACAACAACCTCTATTAGCGTCGTAGCACAACCATCGGAAATTATCATTGATTCAAGGGTTGAATGGATTGAAGATCGCTCACTAGAGGTCGATTTACGAATCGTTTCCGGAGGTGATTTAACGCTTGACGGACTTACCCTGGATATAAACGACAGAGTGAATATTTACGTGGAGTCTGGCGGTATGTTAAACGTCCAAAACTCCCAAATCCAGGACAATAATCCACCAACTGGATTAGCAGGTTACGGATATTGGGATGAAGACAATCGTTCGGCTGTATTAATCCCGGGTTCAAACTACGATGGGGCGTTTGATGCTACATTTTATTCTGGAGAAACTAGCTCATTTTACGGTGGTCAGGCTATCATTGAAGGGCAAGACCCCATTGATCTGAACGGTAGTGAATTTACCCTCTCATTCGATTCCAATACGGACGATGTTTGGGTCGGTTTAGTTGGATATGGACATCAATCAGTTCATCTTGCTACAGTGACTATGACCCCTGATGCAGGATCGGCCATTACCTACAACGCTATTGAATTAGAACATCGCAATATGATGGGCTTAGATCAGGATAGTGATACCTGTGCGCTAAATGTTGCTGGGACTGCTGATTTTGATGAGGCTTCAATTCTAGGGTGCATGGTGGTTGTTGATGGAATTATGACCTTGCATTCAACCACAATAGACAGAACTGGACCAATCATTTCCAACAAGGATGCTGAACTAATTATCAGTGGTCAAACTACATTCTCTATGAGTAAAGATGACCATGATGTGCGTGCACATGCCAATTCAAGGTTACATTGGGGGGAAAACGTGGTAGGAAGTGGTGGTCATACAGACCGCTGGGAGAAAATCATGGATTCTCAAGAAGTTCACTTTGATGCTACTGGAGTTTTGTTTAGGATACTGAATTTTGGTCAATACGAAATAACTTCATCAACATATTTCAGCGATGAAAACGGAGTGGGTCTTATTGACTCAGGTGATTCTCGAACTGTTGAGATAGGTTGGGCAGATGGAAGTGTTTGGACTGAATCCGCGAGTATAGAAATCCTAGAATATCGGACCGGCTGGAATATGGATGAAACACTGGAGGATTATGGTGGTGGAATAATTCCTTTGACTTGGGATGAAGTAATTGTAATCGACGGAAATACGCCACAAATTGAATTTGTTTCGCTTGATTATCAAGAACCGACCGAGAGCGTTTCAAGAGGAAGTAGTGGCGTTGGCTTGATGGCAACAATAGCAAATCGTGGAACTGCTCCTGCCATTGTATACTTCACATGTGATGTTACTGAAACTGGAGCCGCGGCACAAATGACAAGTTATCCAGGTGGTTTGGTGGAATCGGGAGAGGAAGTCACAATTCAATTCTCTTGGATGAATAGTGATGTGGATAATGCAAGCTTGACCTGCGAGATACTTACACCTACTCAATTGGTAGATGAAAATGCATTTGGTGGTGGTACTGCTTCAAGCGAGCAAATTACCTGGGTTGATTCAGAAGATTCTGAAGACGGTTCGATTCTACCTGTTGTTGTTGCGTTTGCAATCGCGGTTGTAGCAATGGCTGCTTTCTTCTTCAGGATGACAAAATCATCTGAAGAGGATGAAGAAGAATTGTACTAGCATGCAACCGTAGACTCAGTCCAGGTTTCAGATTCCCCGTTTGCCTGATCTCCAGTCTTTTCGTAAAGATAGAAGGATTCGAACATCACAGGTGTACTATCGCTCCAAGGTGATAATTGAGTGATTTCTATTTTTACAGTATAGCAACCGTAATCATTCTCCTCCCACGCACTGATTGGAATAATTTCTGCTTGAATATCAGAGGCATACTCTGATCCTCCAAGTGGTAATGAAGAACCCGCGTCTCCAATTATACCGGTTCCAGAGCCCCATTCGCCACCGTTAGCATCCCATGTTGCGCTGGTGCTGTCTACTGTAATCGTAGGATAACTTACTGCTACATTATCCCCCTCGTAATACATCGTGACTTGCATCGAATAATCGGCATATGGAAGTCCTGCAGGTGGATAGCCTACTGCCCCTGCCAAACCGGCAGAACCGGTTAAAGCAACTCCTTTGACACATCTTTCCTTATCTCCACAATCGTCCGCATTCTCGCTAAGTGAGGCTGTAGCTGATGATTCTGCTCCTGTGATCGTTCTTGTAAGTAAATTAGAATCAAGATTTTCAGTGAATGTATTTCCTCCAACTAAGACACTGATAACATATCTATTAGCATCTAAAGGAAGAGCGTTTGATGAATAGAAATCTTCCACATTAATTGTAATCTCTCCATAATCACCCCGACTATCTTCTTTGTTGATTTTGAAAGATTGAACGACATTCAGGACTTCACTACCAGACTGACTGATGCTGATTGTTGCATCGTGTGAACCTGAGCCCCCATTTTGCCTAATTTTAATTGTCATTTCAGAGCCATCTTCCTCGAACTCTATCTCGCCTAGAGTCATGTCACCAGTCAGCACAATGGATAGTAATGCTGGAGTTCCTAATAGAAGGATAAGCGCCATAAAAATCGAGCCGGCTACAGTTCTATCTATCCCGGCTCCGCCAGCCATCGATGGAAGTCCCCCCTCCAATCTCCACCATACGAATGAAACCGAGACGAGAATTACAATCAGTGAAAGTAAACTGGAGGGAATTACAGGAATTACCCCCCCGAACCACATCAAAAAGAAGAATGGTAAAACCATGCCCAATGCAATAGTTCCGAGAATGTTACCAATACTGGGGGAATCGTTTGATTCATTGGGTGTGGATGCCGCTACAGCGACTATCTCATCTGCTGGTTGTTGAACGTCCATAGCCTTCTTCAGCAAACCGCCATCACTCATGTCAGTAACCTCTCAATTGAGCAAGGCGTCCCTAGCGTCGGTTATCAACCCAATGCCACCATAGGTGGCAGAGCACAGATTATCGATGATTAGAACAAACGTGCATCTAGAGGTTCTAGTTCGTCAGATTCTTCATCATTAGTTAGCCTTGAGGATCTACCTGCAAATGCTGCTGCTGCTAGAGCGGAAATCATCAATGTACCAATCAATTCGAAGCCTGGAAGGTAAACACCTCTGATGTAAATCGTCATGGTTTGAATTTGGTAATTCGGGATACCTTCCGTTCTCACCGAATATTCAGACGTAGCTTTGAATTGTAAGGAGAAATAAGTATCCGTCCAACCTTGGTTCTTTGGAGTTCTCATCTGAACTCTAATCTTCTCTGGAGGCGCCATAGATTCTATTTCCACACTTACCAACGGAATGCTTAGTTGGAATCCGTCATCATTCAATTGATCATAATTTTCAATTTCAATATTGAATCGATCTAGAGCATTGCCGTCGTTGTAGACATCGAATACTAAGTTGTAATCAACCTTCGGACGTAATTGCAAGAAAGCGACTTCGGATGCTACTCGAAGTCGACTGAACTGACGAATAATCGCCATGACGTTAGCAGCTGATGGTTCGCTAGTAACCGGGACTCCATTAGCCATTGTCACCTCGGCACTGACCGTTACTTGGTGCTGTCCTTCAGGCGCCCGGAGTTCAGCTCTGACTAGAACTTGGAAGGACACTTCAGAGCCCCCTCCGATAGACATGGTAGCGGGGCCGGAGAAGGCCAATACACCTGCTTGAATCTGGATTCTTACCTTTTCTTGATGAACGGTTGGATTCTCAATTCGACAATTGATAATACTCGATCTGGTTGCACCAGGATAGACGTCAATTGGTTGCGGTTGGTCACATGTCAAGGTGATGTCAGGAACCGCACCTTGAGCCTGGACAGGTGTTGCCGCAGCCCACGTGCTTAGGAAGTACACGAGCAGTATCATTAGGGCAGG
>MDSV01007303.1_pt1 | contig 34676 bp, 43 predicted proteins | sample 810851 | NCBI WGS metagenome assembly MDSV01 (sample SAMN05326640, study PRJNA326480) | marine metagenome | isolation source: seawater | place: Atlantic Ocean: North East | collected 2012 | reverse complement strand
TAGATGGTTTTTGGAAAGATTTTTATTCAAATGTTGGTCAAGTTAAAGAAAAAAGAACTAGAGAAGTTTTAGATTTATTGAATGAAAGTTTAGGGGATCTTGTTTTTGAAAGAGATAGCAATGACATTATCGACAGAAAATGCAAGCTTTGTGAGACAGGTCAACTAAGTCTCAAAAATAGCTTTAGAGGTGGTGCTTTTATAGGTTGTTCTAATTACCCAGAATGTAAATTTACAAGACCCTTGTCAAAATCAAAAGCTTCTCAACAAGTTAATTTGGCAGAACCTAAATTGATTGGAAAAAATGATTTAGGAAAAGATATTTTTCTTAAAAATGGAAGGTTTGGTCCTTATTTACAATTTGAAATTGAGCCTAGTAAATTAGATCAAGGTAAAAAAAAGAAGTCTAAAAAGAAAAAAGAGAATGAAAATTTAAAAAATGTATCTATACCTAAAGGTCTTCCAATTGAAAATGTAGATTTAGAAAAAGCTAAATATCTATGTTCTTTACCAAAGATAATCGGTAAACATCCTGAATTAAATGAGGACATTACTATTAATATTGGAAGATTTGGTCCTTATTTAAAATGTTCTAATAAATCAGCGAGAATTGAGAGTGTTGATGAATTATTTACAATCGGTCTCAATAGAGCAATAACTTTAATTTCTGAAGCTAAACCAGGTAGGATGTCATCATCTGAAATAAAAAATCTTGGAGAACATCCTGAAGATAAAAAACCTGTGAGAATAATGAAAGGACAATACGGTCCTTATATCAAATATAAATCTCTTAATGCTACAATACCTGAAGATAAAGACCCAACTGAAATAACAATGGAAGAGGCATTGATTTTGATTGAAAAGAGAAAAGAATACGATAAAAATAAAAAAAGGAAAAGAAAATGAGCACAGAAGAAAATTTAAAAAAACTAAATATTAGTTTACCAAAAGCGCCAGACCCTGTTGGTGCTTATGTAGCCTCCAAAATTGTTGGTAATTTAGTTTTTATTTCGGGTCAACTTCCACTAAATTCTGAAGGAAAATTAATTAAAGGAAAAGTTGGAAAAGAACTTAATCAAGAACAAGGGCAAGAAGCCGCAAAATTTTGTGCTCTAAATCTTTTGGCTCAACTTAAGAAAATATGTGGTAGTTTAGACAAAGTAAAAGGCTGTGTTAAAATAACTGGATATGTAAACTCAATAGATTCTTTTGTAGATCAGCCAAAAATTATTAATGGTGCGTCAGATTTAATTTCACAGGTATTTGGAGATAAGGGCAAGCATACACGTGCTGCTGTTAGTGTAAACTCCTTGCCATTAGGAGCTGCAGTTGAGGTTGACGGAATATTTGAATTATAGTTATTCCCTACCCACTGAATAATATTTTATCTTTCTTTTCCTTAATTCTATAGGATTATAAAGGTTTCTCAAATCATAGACTTTGAAGAAACTCTTTTTCACTATTTTTTTAAAATCTATTGATTTGAATTCATCCCATTCAGTATTAATTATAACTAGATCAGCACCACTACATGCTTTGGAAATACTGTTCTCAAACTTCAGATTTTTATTTTTTTTAAAATCTTCTTTTGATCCTGATGGATCATAGTATTTAACAATGCCTCCTCTTTTCAGCAGGTAAGGGATTAAAAACAAACTAGAAGATTCTCTCATATCATCAGTGTTTGCTTTGAACGTTACACCTAAAACAGCAATCTTTTTATTTTTGATTTTATTGTTTAATATTTTATTTACTCTTTTGGCTAAAAGTATTTTTCTATTATTATTAGACTTAATTACTGATTTTACGATCGACAAATTGGTTTTAAATTTATCAGCAATTGAAACCAATCCTCTGGTATCTTTTGGAAAACATGAGCCTCCATAAGCTGGTCCGGCTCTTAAAAATCTGCTTCCTATTCTTGCATCTGAGCCCATGCCGACTGATATATCTTCTACATTAATGCCTGCTGATTCACACAAATTTGCTATTTCATTAATAAATGTAATCTTTGTTGCCAAAAAAGCGTTTGAAGCATATTTTATCAACTCTGCACCTTTTCTAGATGTTCTAAAAAATTTAGCACCTTTTTTAACCAATGGTTCATACAAAAGTTCCATTTTTTTAAAAATTCTTTTGTTATTTGAGCCAACAACAATTCTATCAGGATATTTAAAATCTCTTATGGCCTCGCCTTCCCTTAAAAATTCTGGATTTGATATTACATCAAATAGAGATTTTTTAACTTTTTTACTGATTATTTTTTCTATTTGATCGCCAGTTGTTACAGGTACTGTTGATTTAGTTACAATGATTTTATAACTTTTAATATATTTAGATATTGTTTTAGTAACATTATAAACTTGAGAGAGGTCAACTAAATTAGAGCCTTTTTTTGTTGGAGTTCCAACACAAATAAAAATAATTTGTGATTCTTTGACGGCTTTTTTTAAATCATCTGTAAAAGTTAATCTTTTGGCTTTAAAATTATTATGTATTAAATCATCTAAACCAGGTTCGTAAATTGGTGAAATAGCATTTTTTAATTTATTTAATTTTTTTAAATCTTTGTCAACGCAATAAACTTTATTTCCTAGATCTGCAAAACAAGTTCCGCTAACCAATCCAACATATCCGGTTCCTATTATACATAACCTCATAATATTATTTACTTTTTGAAATTTCTAATGAAGAGTTGATATATCCTTCAAGGGTGCCACAATCTAAGTATTTACCTTTAAAAATATTTCCGTAGAACTTTTCTCCTTTATAAATTAAACTTTTTATTGAGTCAGTTATATGTATCTCTCCACCTTGACCTTTTTTTTGATTTTTTAAATTTTTCATTATAGATCTAGGTAAAATATATCTTCCAATTATGGCATAATTAGACGGTGCTCTTTTTTTAGAAGGTTTTTCAACAACATCTGTTATTTTAAAATTTGTTTTTTTTTTATTTTTTAATGAAAGAATGCCCCATCTTGAAACAGTTTTAGGATCAACTTTTTTTGTAGCTATAACAGAAGACTTTGTCAAATGATGAAGTTTTATCATTTCTTTAGAACAATTAGCCTTAACTATTAAATCATCTGGCAATAACATCAAAAAATATTTACTTTTTATATATTTTTTACATTTAAGAACTGCATCTCCGGTGCCATTTGGTTTATTTTGATAAACAAACTTAATCATTTTTTGATATTTTTTTATTTTTTTAAATTCTTTTTTTATCCTTTTGTCCTTTTTTTTCTTAATAATAGAATTGTAAAATTTATCATTAAAAAAATATTTTTTAATACTTGACTTTTTTTTTGATATAACAAATATGAATTGTTTGATGCCAGCTTCGATACACTCTTCCATAATATGTTCTATATTTGGCTTACCATTTATGGGTAGTAATTCTTTAGGTATAACACTAGTTAAAGGCAATAGTCTTGTCCCTAAGCCTGCGAGTGGAATAATAGCTTGTTTTATCATATGTTTCTTTTACTTATTATTAATAGAATTTACAAATGAAAATTTTTAAAAAAAAAAGAATTTTACAAAAAAATATTGGTAATGAAAAAAATCTTTCTTTCGTTCCAACAATGGGAGCTTTACATAAAGGTCATGAATATTTAATCAAAAATGCTAAAAAAAAATATAAAAAAGTTATAGTAAGTATCTTTGTGAACCCAAAACAATTTAATTCAATATCTGATTTTAAGAATTACCCTAAGAACATTCATAAGGATATCAACCTTCTTAAAAGACTAAAAGTAAATTACTTATATTTACCAAGTTATTCAGATCTTTTTTCTTTGAAAGTTAAAAGAAAAATTTATTTAGACAAATTTAGTAAGGATTTATGTGGAAAATTTAGACCAAATCATTTTAGAGGTGTTATAAATGTAATAAATAGATTGCTAGAAATAATAAAACCTAAATCCATCATTCTTGGAAAAAAAGATTTTCAACAACTTTATTTAATAAAAAAATATATCGAAAAATATAAAATCAAAACAACTGTTATTGGGTGCAATACCATTAGGGAGAAAAATGGTGTTGCTTGCTCTTCAAGAAATAAAAAATTGACTTTATATGAGTTAGATTTAGCTTCAAAAGTTTTTAAATTATTAAGAACTGAAAAAAAACGTCTAAAAAAAGAAGCCTATTTTTATTTTGATAAGAATAAGATTTTAAATAAAATAAAAGTTTTGGGTGTAAAAAAAGTTGACTATATAAAATGTTTAGATTTAAATAAATTAAACAAAGCGAAAAGAAGTAAATCTAACTTTAATATTTTTATCGCTTATTATTTAAATAAAACTAGATTAATTGATAATTTATAATATCTATAAAAAGAAGTAAGAGCCTATACCTAAAAATGATAAGAACCCAATTACATCTGTTATCGTAGTTACAAATACACTTGACGCTAAAGCTGGATCAATTTTAAGTTTTTGCAAAGATACAGGAACTAAAATTCCAAATAAGCCTGCTACTATCATGTTTAGTATCATTGAGATTCCTATTAATAAAGATAAGTTTATTTCCTTAAACCACAATTGAACTATAACCCCAGTAATAATAGCAAAAATAATTCCATTAAGAATACCAATAAAAAATTCTTTGCTGACTACCTTATTAAAATTGCTAGATGATAATTCCTTAGTAGCTATTGCTCTGATTGTCACAGCTAATGTTTGCATACCAGCATTACCACCCATTGATGCAACTATCGGCATTAAAAAAGCTAAAGCAACCATTTGCTCTATGGAAGCACCAAATTTACTTATCACCCATGTAGCGATTAAAGCTGTAAACAAATTTAAAAGTAGCCAATTAAATCTTCTTTTTGTTTTAACTAAAACGCTATCAGTAATCTCTTCGTCACCTACACCAGCAAGTCTTAAAACATCTTCTTCAGCCTCTTCTTGAACTACAGTCATAACGTCATCAGCGGTTATCATTCCTATTAATTTATTATCTTTATTTACTACTCCAGCTGAGACAAGATTGTAATTTTCAAAATTATGACCTACTTCCTCTTTATCCATATTAACTGAGATTAGCACAGGAACTTCTCTCATTATTGTGTTCATTTTTGAATCTCTTGGAGTTCTCAAAACTCTAGATGAGGGAACGGTTCCAACAGGTTTAAAATCTTTATCGACAACAAAAATTTCTAGAAACTCTTCTGGTAACTCTTTGTTTTCTCTTAAATAGTCAATTGTTTGACCTACCGTCCAATCACTTGGAACGGCGGTAAATTCTCTTTGCATTATTCTCGCAGCAGAATCTTCTGGATAACTAAGCCCCTCCTCTAAAAGAAATCTATCTTGAGGAGATAGTTTGTCTAAAACTTTTTTCTTTTTATTTTCTTCTAAATTTTCTAGAATTTGTAATGCATTATCAGACTCTAACTTGTGTAATATTTTTGCAATAGACTCTGGTGACAAGTAAAGCAGAACTTCTATTTGGACAGATTCATTAAGTTCGATAAAAATTTCTGGCTCAATGTTGAAAGCTTCAATTTCAATAAGTTTTTCCCTTGTGTCATTTGCTAGATTTTCAATTAAATTAGCAACATCAGCAGGGTGTAAATCTTTTAAAGTTTGATTTATAAAACTTACATCTTTTGACTTAATCTTATCACTAAAAAGATTGATAAAATCTTTATTAAAATCAAGATTTACTTTTTTCTTACCAATAGACTTTACTAAACTCATAAATCACCAGATTGTTTTAATTTTCGAGACTAATAGTTTATCTAATGGTAAAATTCAAATTAAAATGGACATAGAATTTAAAATTAGCAAAAAACCAGTAAATTATAAAAAAGCTCTTAATCTACTTGAAAAAAGAGTGAATAAAGTAAAATCTGGAGGTCGTGAATTAGTGTGGTTTTTAGAACATCCCACAACTTATACGGCAGGTATCAGATATAAAAATGAAGAGATCTTAGATAAATCGATAAAAATAATAAAAACAAATCGAGGTGGAAAAATTACTTTACATAATCCTGGACAAAAAGTTGTTTATTTTGTCATTAACCTAAATAAAAGAAAAAAGGACATTAGAAATCTGGTCAGACAGGTTGAGAAAGTAATAATAAATTTTTTAAAAATATACAAAATAAAATCTTATGCTGATAAAAAAAATATAGGAATATGGGTTAAAGGAAAAAAAATAGCAGCAATAGGTATTAGGATAAGTAGATGGATTGCCTACCATGGTTTTTCGATTAATATTAAAAATAATCTTAAAGATTATAAAAAGATTTCTCCATGTGGTTTAAGCAATGAAAATATAACTTCCATTAAAAAAGAAAAAACTGTCGTGTTAAAAAATGTTAATAAAAATTTAAAAGATGTAATAATTGAATCTTTTAATAAAATTTAAACTTTTGTTCTAAAAAATATTTAAATTCTTTCGTATAGTCTGCCTTAAAATTATATTTCACATTATTTATCATAAATTTAATTTTAAAAGCATGTAACATTAAACTTTTAAGTTTGACTTTATTCTCTTCTTTTTTAATAAAATATTTATTATCTCCTATGATTGGATGTCCAATATTGAGTAACTGTTTTCTCAGTTGGTGTTTTCTTCCGGTAATTGGGTTTAATTCCAATAATGAATATCGAGAATTTGTTTTTAAGACTTTGATATATGAAATTGCCTTTTGAATAATTTTTTTATTTTTTTCATAATAAACAAGATCATCTTTTAATAATTTGATATTTTTGGAAACGTCACCATAAACAATAGCTAAATAAGTTTTGTGTATTTTTCTTATCCTAAAAAGAGAAGTTAGTAGTTGAGCATATTTTCTATTTTTAGCAATCATAAGAAGACCTGAAGTTTCTTTATCAATTCTATGGACTAGAAAAGGCTGAGTTTCTTGAAAATATTTTGTGTTTTTTAATATATCGATAACATTTTTAAAAGATTTAGTTCCACCTTGAACGGGAACACCATAAGGTTTGTTAATTATGATAAAATCTTCATTGTCCTCTAAAACAAAATTATCGTAATTTTTTTTTTCTTTTATTGATGGCTTATATTTAATTTTTTTTATCTCAATTTTTTTTTCAAATTTATTAAAGTCATAAATTTTTATAACATCGTTAAATTGAACCCTATAAGATGTTTTAATTTTCTTTTTATTAACTTTGACTTTATTTTTCCTTAATATTTTTTCTATAAATGATTGAGGAACATTTAAAACTTTTTTCTTAAACCATTTGTCAAAACGTGTGTTGTTAAAATCCTTTTCAACTGTAAACTCTTTGAACATTTAGGATTACTTTTAAATTATTTTTTTACAGCTTTAGTTGCAGGCTCTTTTTTTGTTTCTTTTGTTTCAACTTTTTTAGGTTTATCTACCCTTCTGGCCTCTGGATTTCTATCAACCAACTCAACAACTGCCATAGGTGCGTCATCTCCTGTTCTAAAACCTGCTTTTAAAACTCTAGAATAACCTCCTTTGCGTTTACTGTATCTTTGTGAAAGGGTGTCAAAAACTTTTATAACTGATTCTTTATTCTGTAATTTTGAAAATAATCTTTTTTTATTGCTTAATGCTTTCGTTTTTCCAATTGTTATAACTTTATCTATCTGAGGCTTTAACTCTTTAGCTTTTGGTAAAGTTGTGATTATTTGTTCATACTTAATTAATGAATTAAGCATGTTTTTAAATAGAGCTTTTCTATGCTCCGATGTTTTGTTTAATTTTCTATATCCAATTTTGTGTCTCATTTAGTAATTATTTTCCTCTAATTTTTTAGATAATTCGGCAATATTATCAGGTGGCCAGTTAGGTATTTCCATGCCTAAGTATAAAGACATTGTATTTAAAACTTCTTTGATTTCATTAAGCGACTTTCTTCCAAAGTTTGGTGTTCTAAGCATTTCTGACTCTGTTTTTTGAACTAGATCACCTATGTAGATAATATTATCATTTTTTAAACAATTCATCGACCTAACTGAGAGTTCAAGTTCTTCGACTCTTTTTAATAAATTTTTATTAAACTCAGGTTCAGTTGACTTTTTCTCTTTTATAACTTCTTTAGGGTCTTCAAAATTTATAAACATTGATAGCTGATCTTGAAAAATCCTAGCTGAATAAGCAATTGCATCTTCGGCATCAACAGTTCCGTTAGTTTCTACAGTCATAAGTAATTTATCATAATCGAGAGCACTTCCTGCCCTTGTGTTTTCTATGGTAAAAGAAACTTTTTTAACTGGACTAAATAAAGAGTCGATCGCGATTAGCCCTAATGGATTATCTTCGGATTTATTTTTTATAGCAGAAACATAGCCCTTACCAGTACTTACCATAAGCTCCATATGAAAATTTGTTTTTTCATCCAAATTGCATATTGTTTGCTCCGGATTTAAAATTGATATTTCTGGCGTTAAGCTTATATCTTTAGCTTTTACTTCTTTTGGTCCTTTTACATCTAAAACAATTTTTTTTTGTCCATTAGCAGTAGATTTAATAGCCAAATTTTTTACATTCAAAACAATGTCTGTTACATCTTCTCTAACACCCTTTATTGAAGAAAACTCATGTAATACTCCATCAATTTGAATCGCTGTAACTGCAGCACCTTGAATAGATGATAGCAATATTCTTCTTAATGAATTCCCTATTGTTTGACCAAATCCTTTTTCCAAAGGCTCTGCTACTACTTTTGCAATTGATTTATCTTCATTGCTTGTTATTTCTAATTTATCTGGCTTTATTAAAGATTTCCAATTTTTATCTAATATATTATTTTGTGTCTCCATTTAAACTCTCCTCTTTTTAGGTGGTCTAGCTCCATTATGTGGCATAGGCGTAATATCTCTTATGGTAGTAATTTTAAATCCTTTTGATTGAAATGCTCTTAATGCAGTTTCTCTTCCTGAGCCTGGTCCTTTTAATTTAACTGATAAAGTTCTTAAACCTTGTTCGTAAGCTTTACTTCCTGCATCATCTGCAGCAACTTGAGCTGCATAAGGTGTTGATTTTCTAGAACCTTTGAAACCTTTTGATCCAGCTGAAGACCAAGAAATAACGTTTCCGCTTTCATCAGCTATTGAAACAATGGTGTTATTAAAAGTAGAGTAAACATAGGCTATTCCAGAAGTGATGTTTCTTTTAATTTTTTTCTTTTTTTTAAATTGACTTTCTTTTACTGGAGCATCAACTTTTTTGCTATCAATCTTTTTTTCTGGTTCTGCTTTTTTTTTATTCATTAATATTATTAATTATTTTTTAAGTGGCGTTAGTTTTTTTCCAGCAATTGCGATTGCTTTTCCTTTTCTTGTTCTGGCGTTACAATGTGTTCTTTGTCCTCTCACTGGTAATTTTTTTTTATGTCTGCTGCCTCTATAAGTAGCCAAATCTACAAGTCTTTTAATATTTACAGAAACTTCTCGTCTTAAATCACCTTCAACTTTATAATTTTGATCAATAAACTCTCTTATTTTTAATACCTGATCCTCTGTTAATTGGTTGACTCTTGTTGTATGGGATATATTAAGTTTTTCACAAATTTTTTTTGATGAATGTAGTCCTATACCATGAATATACGTTAACGCTATGCTGACAACTTTATTTTGTGGAATATTAATTCCGGCTATTCGGGCCATAATTCAATGGATATATGTTTTTAAAAACGTATTTATATGGCGTTATTAGCTAAAGTCAAGCTTATATAACGGCCATAATATCGCTTATTTCTTTATAAATTTGGTCTATTGGATTTTCTCCGTTCACTTCTTTAAGCAGTTTCAAATTTTCATAAAATTTTAAAACTGGTTCTGTCTCTTTTTCGTAAGTTTGATATCTTTTAGTAGCAACCTCTACATTATCATCGTCTCTTTTTTTTAAATTTTTTTCAGAACAACAGTTTGAATTAGTTGGTGCTGGGTTAAAAAATTTATTATAAATTTTTCCACATTTAAAACAAATTGATCGTCCAGATATTCTTTTTTTAACTATATCTAAACTTACTTTCAAATTAAGCACCAAATCAATTTTTTGCTTATATTTTTTCAAGAGTTGATCTAAATCTTTTACTTGATTAAGATTTCGTGGATAACCATCAAATATGATCTGGTTTTTATAGGTATCATTAGAAATTATATTTTCAACTAATGTTGCTACTATGCTATCTGAAACCAAGTTACCACCATTAATTATTTCTGAAATTTTTTTTCCTAATTCTGTTTTATTAGCTATTTCTTTTCTCAAAAGATCGCCTGTGGAAAGTTGTTTAAGATTGTATTTTGAGACTATATAACTAGATTGAGTTCCTTTTCCTGCCCCTGGTGGGCCAAAGATTATAATATTCATTATTTTCTATCTAATTATTTTCCAAATTTTGCCTTCCTAATTAATGACTCATATTGGGAACTCATTAATCTGGTCTGAACTTGCGTAACAGTATCCATAGCAACTACCACAACGATTAATATAGACGTCCCACCTAAATAAAAAGGAATAGGGTACTTTGAAATTAAGAATTCTGGCATTAAACAAACAAAAGTAAGGTACATTGACCCTATTGTAGTTAATCTAATTAAAATAGTTTCAATATATTCAGCAGATCTTTCTCCAGGTCTTATACCGGGAATGTACCCACCATACTTTCTAAGATTTTCAGCAGTTTCTTTTGGATTAAAAACAATTGATGTGTAAAAAAATGAAAAGAAAATGATACCAGATGCGTACAAGAGCATATAGAGAGGTTGTCCCTGCGTAAATAAAGAAGAAATATTTAAAAACATTTCAGATTCAGAAAGTCCAAAATTAGACAAAGTTATTGGCAATAACAATAATGCTGAAGCAAATATAGCAGGAATTACACCTGCGGTATTAATTTTTAAAGGAAGATGTGAGGACTCCCCTCCATAAATTTTATTTCCCATTTGTCTTTTTGGGTAATTAATTAAAATTTTTCTCATGGCTCTTTCAACAAATACTATAAATAAAACAGTAAGAATTACTAAAATAAAAATACCAACAATCATAACTGCTGATAAAGCTCCTGTTCTTCCTAATTCAAAAGTTGACGCTAAGGCTCTTGGAATTTCAGCAACTATTCCTGAAAAGATTATTAGTGAAATACCATTTCCAACTCCTCTTAATGTTATTTGTTCACCCAACCACATTAAAAAAGTCGTTCCAGCTACAAGCGATATAGTAGTTACAACTCTAAAGTATAATCCCGGATCAATAACCATTCCTCCAGCATTTTCTAATCCAATTGACACTCCATAACCTTGGATAGCGGCAATTAAAACTGTTCCATATCTTGTTATTTGAGTTATTTTTTTTCTTCCAATCTCACCTTGTTCTTTTAAATTTTTAAAGTAGTCTGAAACACCCGTAAGTAATTGAACTATAATAGAAGAGGATATATACGGCATTATACCTAAAGTGAATATTGCCATTCTACCTACGGCACCACCAGAAAACATGTTAAACATGCCTAATAAGCCTTTTTGACTTGTGGACATTATTTCTTTTAATGCAACTGGGTCTATTCCAGCTAAAGGAACATAAGTTCCTAATCTGTAAATTACTAATATTATGACGGTAAATAGTATTCTTTTTTTTAAATCTGTTGCCTGACTAAATGCACCAGGACCTATATTTTCATTAGACATAAAAAATTATTTTTTTAAAACATTTAAAGTTCCGCCAATTTTTTCTATTTTTGACTGAGCTTGTTTTGAGAAAAAATTAGCAGAAATACTTAATTTACTTTTAATTTCTCCAGAACCTAGTATTTTTAGTTTATCAAATTTTTTATTTATAATTTTCTTTTCCTTTAAAACTTTAAGATCTATTTGGTTGTTGAAATTTAGTTTTTTATTATCATGATTTTTTTGTAGAGTTGATAGGTTGACTATTGCTATATTGTTTTTGACTAAAGATTTGAAACCTCTCTTAGGTAGTCTTCTATAAAGAGGCATTTGACCACCTTCAAAACTTTTAATAGCTACTCCAGATCTAGATTTTTGACCTTTATGACCTCTTCCTGAAGTTTTGCCTTTGCCTGAACCAATTCCTCGACCTAAGCGTTTTTTTTCAATATTTGTTTTAATTAAATTATTAAGTTTCATTAATTACCCTCTCTTTTAAGAACAATGTCAGATATTTTTTTTCCTCTAATAGTAGACAATATTTTAGGCGAACTTTGGGATCTAAGTCCTTTAATACATGCTTTTAAAACGTTGTGGGGATTGGCTGAACCTAATGATTTTGCTACAACATCTTGAATGCCTAATACCTCACAAACAGCTCTTACAGGACCTCCTGCGATAATGCCTGTACCTGCTGGAGCAGATCTCATAAAGATTTTACCAGAACCATTTTTTCCTTTAACATCGTGATGTAAAGTTCTACCTTCTTTAAGAGGAATTTTTACTTGGTTTCTTTTAGCAACTTCGGTGGCTTTTTTTATAGCGTCTGGGACTTGTTTGGATTTTCCCTGACCTATACCAATTTGACCTTTTTGATTACCAACAACAACGAGAGCAGCAAACCCAAATCTTCTTCCGCCTTTAACAACTTTGGTTATTCTGTTAATTGCAACTAATTTTTCTTTAAATTCACTTTTGTCTTTTATTTCATTTTCCATAATATTAAAATTCTAATCCATTTTTTCTTAGTGACTCTGCAAAAGTTTTTACTCTTCCATGGTATTTTTTATCACCTCTATCAAAATAAACTTTATTGATTTTTTTTTCAATTGCTCTTTTTGCTAAAATTTGACCTACCAGATTTGAAGTGTCACCTTTATTCTTTTTGTTTTTTTTAATTTCTTTTTCTGTTGAAGATGCTGAAACTAATGTTTTGTTTATTTTATCATCTATGATTTGTGCAGAAATATTTTTTAGAGATTTATAAACAGAAATTCTGTATCTTCCTGTATTAGAAGCTTTCAATTTTTTTCTGTTTCTCAATTTTCTTTTTATATTCTTGTTTAATTTTTTCATAAATTATTTTTTCTTACCTTCTTTTCTTAAAACATATTGGTTTTTTTCTTTTATGCCTTTGGCTTTATATGGTTCAATAGGTTTTAAAGATTTAATATCTGATGCTACTTTTGAAACAAGTTCCTTATCAACTCCTGATATTTTAATTATAGTTTGTTTTTCAACTGCTAGCTTAATATCTTTTGGTATATTAAAATTAATATCATGACTAAATCCAAGTTGAAGATTTAATTTATCACCTTTTAGGTTGGCTCTAAAACCTACTCCACTGATATTTAAAATCTTTTCATGACCTGTCGAAACCCCTTGAACAGCATTATTAATTAAACTTCTATAAGTTCCCCACATAACAGACGTTTTTTTATCAATTTTTTTATTTAAAGGTAAAATTTGAAATTCATTTTTCTCATTAACTTTAGATGAAAATATCTTATCGTTAATACTTAATTGCTTGGATCCTTTAGGCCCAGTAACAGTAAGGGTGCCTTTTTCAATTTTAATTGAAGACTCTTTTGGTATTAATATATTTTTTTTTCCAATTTTTGACATTAAAACACCCTACAGATAATTTCGCCACCTATATTATTTTTTCTCGCTTCATTATCGGACATAACCCCTTTTGGCGTTGAAAGGATTGATAGTCCAAGTCCATTTTGAATTTTCGGAATACTTGTTGCCTTTGAGTAAATTCTTCTTCCTGGTTTTGAAACTCTTTTTATTTCTTTAATTACTGGAGTCCCCTGATAATATTTAAGCTCAACCTTTAAATTTATTTTGTTGTTTTCTAGTTTCTCTATAAAAAAGTTAGAAATATAACCTTCTGACTTAAGTACTTCTAAGATTTTTAATCTAAAATTTGAAGAAGGCACATTAACACTGTTTAGTGATCTCATTTGACCATTTCGTATTCTAGAAAACATATCTCCAATTGGATCCATTAAAGCCATTTTTACCTCCCTACCAACTTGATTTTATCATACCAGGAATTTTTCCAGAGGATGCCATCTCTCTTAAAGCTATTCTCGATATTTTAAGTTTTCTGTAAACCCCATGAGGTCTTCCAGTTATTTCACATCTGTTACGAACTCTTATTTTAGATGAATTTTTTGGTAACTTATTAAGTTTAAGTTGAGCACTGAATCTTTCAGAAAGAGGAAGTTTTTTATTCTTAATAATTTTTTTTAATTCAGTTCTTTTTTTTAAATATTTCTTACTTAATTTAATTCTTTTTAAGTTTCGTTGAATCGCACTTGTTTTAGCCATAATATTTAGTTGTCCTTTTTGTTTTTTGTTAATGGAAAATTTAATTCTTTTAATAACTCTAAAGTTGCTTCTTTAGACTTAGTATTAGTTACTAGCGTAATATCCATTCCTCTTATTTTATCCACTTTGTCAAAATTCACTTCAGGAAAAATTATATGTTCTTTAATACCAAAACTATAATTACCAGAAGAATCTATCCCTTTTGAATTCAAGCCTCTAAAATCTTTAATTCTAGGTAATGCTATATTTACTAATCTATCGATAAATTCATACATTCTATTTGATCTTAATGTAACTTTAGCACCTGCACTTGAACCTTTTCTTGTTTTAAAGTTAGAAATAGATTTTTTAAATTTTGTGATAACTGCTTTTTGACCAGCAATTAATGACAGATCATCTAAGCAAGATTTAATCTTTTTACCATCTGAAGCGTCTTGGCCTAAACCCATATTTAGAACTATTTTAGTGATCTTAGGAACTTGATTTTTATTTTTAAAATTAAGTTTTGACATCAGTTTAGATGTTATCTCTTTATCGTAAATATTTTTTAATCTAGGTATCATTTCTTGTTAATTTTTTTACTTTCTTTTTTTTGTGAATCTAAATTTTTAACGTTAGATTGATGTATAAAGCTTTCTTTAGATACAATACCGCCTTTATTTTCTTTCGTTGGTTTTAAATGTTTTTTAACAATATTAGTCCCTTTAATTTTTACTAAATTTAGTTTTCTATTAATTTCTAAAATTTCTCCTGTCTTACCTTTGTCCTTACCAATTAATATCTTAACTTGTGTCCCTTTTTTTAAATTCATTATCTATATTACCTCCGGAGCTAGTGAAATTATCTTTGTGTGCCCTCTTAATCTTAATTCTCTTGTTACCGGACCAAAAATCCTTGTTCCTATTGGTTCTCCTTTTTCATCTGTTAAAACAACTGCATTAGTGTCAAATTGCACTTTAGAACCATCATCTCTAAAAATTTCTTTTTTAGTTCTTACTACTACAGCTTTATGAACTGCTCCTTTTTTAACTTTTCCTTTTGGGATAGCCTCTTTTACACTTATAACAATTAAATCTCCAACTCCTGCGTATCTTCTTTTTGACCCTCCTAGAACTTTTATACATTCAACTCTCTTTGCTCCAGTATTCTCTGCCACCATAAGTTCTGTTTGAATTTGTATCATCTTTCAATTACTTCCCATGTTTTCTTTTTTGAAATTGGTTTGCACTCAACAATTTCTACATTGTCACCCTCTTTAAATTTATTTTTTTCATCATGCGCATGATATTTTTTAGATCTAGAAATTATCTTTCCATAAAAAGGGTGTTTGAATCTTCTAGTAACTTCAACAACAATAGTTTTGTTGTTTTTTGCGCTTGTCACTTTACCTTTCATAACTTTTTTTGTCATTTTGAACTCTTTAGGTTTGAATATAGTCTAGCTATATTCTTTTTGATCAAGTTAAATTCTGCAGGATTATTTACTTGTCCATTAACTTTTTTAAATCTCATATTAAAAAGATCTTTTTTTAATTTAAGTATCTTTTTTTCTGATTGGTCTTTTGTTAATTTTTTATCTTCTTTTTTAGTTTTCATCTTATCTTTTTATAAATTTAGTTTTAATAGGTAGTTTTGCAGAAGCTTTATAAAGAGCTTCTCTAGCAACTTCTTCTGTAACACCATCTACCTCAAAAATTATTCTTCCAGGCTTAACTCTGCATGCCCAATATTCAGGTGACCCTTTACCTTTACCCATTCTAACTTCAGTAGGTTTTTTTGAAACTGGTATATTTGGAAAAATTCTTAACCATACTTTTCCGGTTCTTTTCATGTGTCTAGTTAATGCTACCCTAGCGGCTTCAATCTGCTTACCAATAATTCTGTCAGGTTTTAAAGCTTTCAAACCATATGCGCCATAATTTAATACAGCTCCACGAGTAGAAGTTCCGTGTATTCTTCCTTTAAAAGCTTTTCTGTATTTAGTTCTTGTTGGTTGTAGCATTTTTTACTCTTTCTGTTTTTTCTTTATCTATGTCTTTGCTAAAAAGTTCTCCCTTATAGATCCAAACTTTAACTCCAATAATTCCATAAGTAGTTAGTGCTTCTGACTCTCCGTAATCTAAATTTGCTCTTAATGTATGTAGCGGAATGCTTCCTTCTCTTAGCCATTCTGTTCTTGCAATTTCATTTCCAGCTAATCTGCCACTTACCATTACTTTAATACCTTTCGCATTTAATCTTAAAGCTGATTGCATAGCCCTCTTCATTGCTCTTCTATAAGCAATTCTTTTTACTAGTTGCTGGGCAATATTTTCAGCTACTAGGTTAGCATTAAGTTCTGGTTTTTTAATTTCTTTTATATTAACCGTGACTTCGCTTGAAGTAATCTTTGAAATATTTTTTTTAATTTTTTCAATATCGGCCCCTTTTTTTCCAATGACAAATCCTGGCCTAGATGTATGGATGGAAACTACACACTTTTTAGATGATCTTTCTATAATAATTTCAGATACACCTGAGTTAACAATATTTTTCTTAATATATTGTCTGATTTTAAAATCCTCAATTAAATACTTTCCAAATTCTCTTTTTTTTGCAAACCAGATAGAATCCCAACCCCTGTTAATTCCTACTCTTAAACCTATTGGATTAACTTTTTGACCCATCTTTAACCTCCTTTTTTTCTTCTAAAACTATTGTTATTCTGCTAAATGGCTTCTTTATTCCACTTGCCCTACCTTTTGCTCTTGGTCTAAATCTTTTCATTACTAAAGATTTACCAACATAGGCTTCTCTTACATACAAATTATCTATATCAAATTGATAATTGTTTTCTGCATTTGAGATAGCAGACTTAACTGTCTTTGTTACATCTAAGGCTACTTTTTTTCTTGTAAACTCTAGATCTCTTAAAGCCGTATCAGCTTTTTTTCCTCTTATATAATCTAAAACTAATGCAATTTTCCTTGGACTAGAACGGACATTTTTATTTACCGCTTTGACTAATGAATTATTTTTTTGCATTAGCTCCTTCTTTCTTTGGCTCAGCTGCAGCTGCAGGTTTAGCCGCTGGTGCCGCACCACTAGCTGGAGCACCGGATGATGCTTCTGCTGCTGCTTTTTTATCTGCAGGTGTATGGCCTTTAAATATTCTTGTAGGAGCAAATTCTCCCAATTTATGACCGACCATTTCTTCTGATATTGTTATTGGAATAAAAGTTTTACCATTATGTATTAAAAAACTATGTCCAACAAAGTCAGGAATGATTGTTGAATTTCTAGACCAAGTTTTAATAGGTTTTTTATTCGCACCATCTTTAAGTTTATCAACTTTTTTTAATAAACTTGGATGTACAAAAGGTCCTTTCCAAATAGATCTTCCCATAATTAAACTCTTTTCTTTCTTCTTGTTATTATTAATTTGTCGCTTCTTTTAGGTTTTCGTGTTTTCAAACCTTTTGCTGACTGTCCCCAAGGAGAAACTGGGCTTCTTCCTCCAGAAGTTTTTCCTTCGCCTCCGCCATGTGGATGGTCAACAGGATTCATCGCAACACCTCTTACAGATGGTCTTCTTCCTTTCCATCTATTTCTGCCAGCTTTACCAATTTTAATATTTTTTTGGTCAGGATTAGAAACAACTCCAATGGTTGCATTACATTCACTTCTAACTTTACGTGTTTCACCTGAAGAAAGTTTTATAATAGCATAATCTCCGTCATAACCTGACAATGTTACTGATGATCCGGCTGATCTTGCTAATTTTCCGCCACTACCAGGTAGAATTTCAACATTATGTATTAAAGTACCAGGTGGAATATCTTTTAATTCTAAAGCATTACCTATTTTAATTTCAACATTTTTTCCAGACTCAATTTTGTCACCTACATTTAACTTTTGAGGACAAATTATGTAATTTTTAATTCCATCATCGTATTTTATAAGTGCAATATATCCAGTTCTATTAGGATCATACTCTATCCTTTCAACAACAGCTTTTATATTTTTTTTCTTTCTCATAAAGTCAATTATTCTAAATTTATTTTTGTGTCCTGCTCCTTTAGATCTTGATGTAATTCTTCCATAATTATTTCTTCCACCGGTAGAAGATTTACCTCTTGTTAGAGGTTTGTATGAAGGTCCTTTCCAAAGAGTGCTTTTGTCTACAATAACTGTTCCTCTATTAGATTTAGTGTAAGGTTTAAAATTTTTTAGGGTCATATCTAAATTCCTGTTGCAAGGTCGATGCTTTGTCCTTTTTTAAGAGTTATTATTGCTTTTTTATATCCACTTTTTGTTGCTAATTTACCTTGTTTAATTTTCTTTTTTGTTTTTTTATTAATAATATTAACTTTCACAACATTTACTTTAAAAATTTTTTCGATATTTTTTTTTATAGTTTTCTTATTTGCGCCGCTATGAACTTTAAAAACAGTTTTGTTTTGTTCAGATAAAATTGTAGCTTTTTCAGTAATAACCGGCTCTCTTATAGAGTCTATTAAATTAATTTTTTTCATTTAGAATTCTGCTTTCTATTTTTTTAATTGAGCTAAGTGTTAAAATAACATTTTTAAATTTCATTAAATCATAAATATTAGCTCCTTCATGGTTTATAATTTTTACATCTTTTATATTTCTTGCTGATTTATTTATGTTTTTTTCTGAGTCTTTATCTGAGACTATTAGTGCATTTGAAAGATTATTATTAATTAAAAACTTATTGAATTCTTTTGTTTTTTTAATCTCTTTTGTTACATCCGCTAAAATATGAAGATTTTTATCAATATTTTTTTTCGATAAAGTTTGGGCTAGAGCTAGTTTTCTTATTTTCTTATTAATTTTTTTAATTTTATAAACGGCGCCTTTAGGACCGTGGGCAACTCCTCCTCCAACAAAAAGAGGTGCTTTTCTACTTGAGTGACGAGCTCCACCAGTTCCTTTTTGTGCATATATTTTTCGAGTAGATCCTTTTATTTCATTTCTTTGTTTAGTTTTTGCTCTTCTAAATTTTAAATGGTTTAGCTGCCAATCAATTACAGATTTTATTAATTTATGATTTACTTTTAAATTAATTACTTTATCTGAAACATCGATTGTATCAGTTTTTTTTCCATCTATGTTTAATATTTTAAGTTTCATCTTTATTTTTTCTTACCTTTTTTTTCTTCTATCTTTTTTGCTTTAAATTCAATTTTTTCTAATAAAGTTTTCCTCCTAACATCTTTTACGGACTCTCTTATATGTACTATTGTATTTTTAGAACCAGGTATTGAGCCTTTCAAATAAATTAAACTATTTTCTAAATCTGACTTAATAATTTCTAAATTTAACATTGTTCTATTCTTATCACCCATATGACCTGCCATTTTTTTTCCTTTAAATACTTTACCAGGGTCTTGTCTTTGACCTGTGGATCCATGGGATCTATGTGAAACTGATACCCCATGTGAAGCTCTCAGTCCTCTAAAATTATATTTTTTCATTACACCTGCAAAACCTTTTCCAATTGTTTTTGACTTAACATCAACAAATTTTTTATCTTTTAATATTTCAAGTCCAAATTCATTACCTTCTTTAAATTCATCTGTGTTTGATACTCTAAATTCTTTTAGTATTTTTTTTGGTTCTGTATTTTTCTTAACAAAATAACCCTTCATTTGTTTAGTCAATTTGGAATTTTTTTCTTTAAAAAAACCTACTTTAAGAGCTGAATAACCTTGTTTTTCTTTTTTAATTATGTCTAAAACTCTCGCTTTTTCAATTTTTATAACTGTTACAGGCACAGACTGTCCTGTTTTAATAAACTCACGAGTCATACCTAATTTTTTTCCTATTAATCCAAGTGTCATAAATTTAAAGTTTAATTTCTATGTCTACACCAGAAGCTAAATCTAATTTCATCAAAGCTTCCACTGTCTGTGGCGTTGGTTCAATAATGTCTATTAGTCTCTTATGTGTTCTGGACTCAAACTGTTCTCTACTTTTTTTGTCTATATGTGGAGATCTAAGAACGGTATATTTTTCAATTCTTGTAGGTAGAGGTATTGGTCCTTTAACTTGAGCACCTGTTCTCTTAGCTGTATTAACAATTTCCTCCGTGGACAAATCTAGAATTTTATTGTCATAAGCTTTTAAATGTATTCTAATATTTTGTTTATCCATAATTTAAGCCAACTTTTTTGTTACTTCGTCCTGAACATTTTGAGGAACTTTCTCATAATGACTGAATTGCATTGTATACTGAGCTCTACCTTGTGTAGATGATCTTAAGTTATTAATATAACCAAACATATTGGCTAAAGGAACTGTTGCAGCTATAGCTGTTGCGTTTCCTCTTGGTTCAGTTGAACCTACCTGGCCTCTTCTACTATTTAAATCTCCTATTACATCTCCCATAAAATCTTCAGGTGTAACGACTTCCACTTTCATCATAGGCTCTAATAGCTTCAAAGTAGCTTTTTGACATGCCTCTCTGAAACACATCCTAGAAGCTATCTCGAATGCTAAAACACTTGAGTCTACATCATGATGTAGCCCATCTAAGATAGTAACTTTGTAATCAATCAATGGGAAACCTGCTAAAATTCCGCTATCCGCAACACTTACAACTCCTTTTTCTACACCAGGAATAAATTCTTTTGGTATAGCTCCCCCTTTGATTTTATTTTCAACTTCTCTTCCTTTTCCAGGCTCTAAAGGTTCAACATTAAGTGTGACTTTTGCAAACTGCCCCGCACCACCACTTTGTTTTTTATGTATATAAGTTACTTCAGAAGAACCAAGTATTGTCTCTCTGTATGCTACTTGAGGAGCACCAACATTTGCTTCAACTTTAAACTCTCTTTTCATTCTATCTATTATTATATCTAAGTGTAATTCACCCATACCTTTAATTATGGTCTGCCCAGACTCTTCGTCAGATGAAACTCTAAAAGAAGGATCCTCCTTTGCTAATCTACTTAATGCCTCTCCCATTTTTTCTTGGTCTGCTTTTGTCTTTGGTTCGACTGCAATTTCAATAACAGGATCTGGAAATTCCATGGGCTCTAGTAAAATAGGCTTATCTTCCTCACATAAAGTGTGTCCAGTAATGGTGTATTTTAATCCTGCTAAGGCAACAATATCGCCTGCGCTAGCTTCTTTAATATCCTCTCTACTGTTTGCATGCATTAATAGCATTCTGCCAACACGTTCTGTTTTTTCTTTTGATGAATTATAAATTGAAGTTCCAGCCTTTATTGTTCCTGAATAAATTCTAATAAATGTAAGTGAGCCGACAAATGGATCATTTGCCACCTTAAATGCTAAAGCTGAAAATGTTTCAGTTTCATTAAACTTCATTTCAACTTTATCTTCAGATCCTAGTTTAGTTCCTTCGATAGAACCGAGATCTGTTGGGCTTGGTAAAAAATTTACTACAGAGTCTAATAAAGGCTGAACTCCTTTATTTTTAAAAGCTGAACCTGTAATAACTGGGACAAAATCAAAACTTAGAGTTCCTTTTCTTATACATTTAATAAGATCTGATTCCGAAATTTCTTTTCCATTAAGATAAGACTCCATCAGTTTTTCATCTTGTTCGACAGCGGTTTCTATTAGTTCTTTTCTATATTTATTTGCGGATTCTTTTAGCTCAGCTGGGATATCAACTAATTCAAATTCAGCTCCCAGTTTTTCATCTTTCCAGATGATGGCTTTCATTTTAACAAGATCAACAACACCTTTTAAATTTGCTTCTAAGCCAACGGGTATTTGAAGAACTAAAGGTTTGCAACCAAGTCTATCTTTAATCATTTCCACACATCTAAAGAAATCTGCTCCTGTTCGGTCAAGTTTGTTCACAAAACAAATCCTTGGGACTTTATATTTATCAGCTTGTCTCCAAACAGTTTCTGACTGAGGTTCAACTCCAGCTACTCCATCGAAAACACAAACCGCACCATCTAAAACTTTCAAAGATCTTTCTACTTCAATTGTAAAATCTACGTGACCCGGTGTATCAATGATATTAATTCTATGTTCATTCCAAAAACAAGTTGTAGCCGCTGATGTAATTGTAATACCTCTTTCTTGTTCTTGTTCCATCCAGTCCATAGTGGCAGCACCATCATGGACCTCTCCAATTTTATGGCTTTTGCCTGTATAGTATAAAATTCTTTCTGTTGTAGTTGTTTTCCCAGCATCAATATGTGCCATGATTCCAATATTTCGATATTTATCTAATGGGTATTTTTTAGCCATAATTAATTACCATCTAAAATGTGCAAAAGCTTTATTTGACTCTGCCATTTTATGTGTATCCTCTCTTTTTTTAATCGCTGAACCTTTGTTTTGTGAAGCATCTAAAATTTCATAATAAAGTTTTTCTGACATAGTTTTCTGTTTTCTTTTTCTAGTAGCATCCATTAACCATCTTAAAGCTAAAGCTTGTGATCTACTTGATTTTACCTCAACAGGAACTTGGTAGGTTGCTCCACCAACTCTACGAGATCTTACTTCTAAATTAGGTCTGACATTATTAATTGCTGTATCAAATACTTTAATAGGATCTTGTTTATTTTTCTCTCGAATTCTTTCTAATGCGGAATATAAGATTTTTTCAGCTTTAGATCTTTTTCCGTCATACATAATAGAATTAATAAATTTTGATATTACTATTGAACCGTATTTTGGGTCTGGAAAAATTTTTCTTACTGGGGCTTTTCTTTTTCTAGACATGATAATTATTATTTTGGTTTCTTGGTTCCGTATAGGGATCTTCTTTTTTTTCTATTAGCGACCCCTTGCGTATCTAAATTACCACGTAAAATATGATACCGAACACCAGGTAAATCTTTTACTCTTCCACCTCTGATGAGTACCACTGAGTGTTCTTGTAAATTATGTCCTTCTCCAGGAATATAGGCAGTGACTTCAAATCCATTTGACAATCTAACTCGTGCTACTTTTCTTAAAGCTGAATTTGGTTTTTTTGGAGTGGTAGTATAAACTTTTACACATACTCCTCTTTTCAAAGGCTGTTTTTCAAGCGCTGGAACCTTGTTTCTCATTAAAGGTTTTGTTCTAGGTTTTTTTATCAACTGGTTAATAGTCGGCATAATAAATTTTGATAAAAAAGTTAAGGCAGGCCTTGATTTCAAGGTTTTATAAGCTAGTGTTTAAGGTTAAATACCACCTTACTTCTAACTATCAAAATTGCGCTAAACTAACATTGAAACTATAAAAGTCAATATTTAATAGGGTTTTTAAAGCTATATAATTAGCCAATTATTCGCTTGGCGTAGGAGTTTCTATTTTTTGATTTTTTAATTCTTCTAATCTTAATTTATCTTGTTCTTGTGCTTGTTTATCCCAACCCATTTTGGTTAGACCAGTACCTGCTGGAACGAGTCTTCCAACGATAACATTTTCTTTCAAACCTTGTAGATGATCCACTTTTCCTTTGATTGATGCATCTGTAAGTACCCTTGTAGTTTCTTGAAATGATGCTGCAGAAACAAATGAATTGGTTTGTAAAGAGGCTTTAGTAATACCTAATAGAACTCTTTCATAACCAGCTGGTTTTTTATTATCTTTTTTCAATTTGCTATTGATATCGGAAATTTCTAAAAGATCTATAACTTCTCCAAATAGCAGATCGGAGTCGCCAGGCTCTTTGATTTCAACTTTTTTCAACATTTGTCTAACTATAGTTTCTATATGTTTGTCATTTATTACCACACCTTGGAGTCTATAAACCTCTTGCACTTCACTTACAAAATATTCTGTTAATTTCTCTACACCTAATATTCTCAAAATATCATGCGGTGCTGGACTGCCGTCTAATAAATATTCTCCTTTTTTAATTTTTTCACCCTGATTAAAATTAACATGTTTTCCTTTTGGAATGAGATAGTTCGAAGTTTCTCCTTTAGAAGAAATTATGGATACTTTTTGTTTTCCTCTTACTTCTTTACCAAATTCTATAACTCCATCATTTTCAGCTATAATTGCACTGTCTTTTGGTCTTCTTGCTTCAAATAGTTCAGCAACTCTAGGTAAGCCACCTGTTATATCTTTAGTTTTAGAAGTTTCTTTTGGCAGTCTTGCTAACACATCCCCACCAGAAACTTTTTGCCCATCTTTAACTGAAAGTATTGAGTCTGGAACTAAATAATATCTAGCTACATTACCATCGGCTTTTTTAATTAATTCACCCTTATCATTTCTTAGAGTAATTCTCGGTTTAAGTTCTGAATTTTTAGAAAGAGATTTCCAGTCAGTAACTGATTTTGAAGAAATACCTGTAGCATCATCTAAAGTCTCTGTTAGAGAAGTTCCCTCAACTAAATCCATATAATTAACAGTTCCGCTTGTTTCGGCTATAACTGGCAATGTATACGGATCCCACTCTGCTACTTTTTTTCCTTTATCAATCAAATCTCCGTCTTTAAAAAAAAGTTTTGATCCATAATTAACTTTATAAATTGCTAATTGTATTCCATTATCATCCTCTATAGAAAGTTGAGTATTTCTTCCCATAACAATGATATTTTTCTTTGAATCTTCAATTAAATTTTTATTTATAATATTAAGCTTGCCCTTGGTTTGTGAAATAATTTGGGACTCTTCTTTGATTTGAGCAGTTCCTCCAACATGGAAGGTTCTCATAGTTAACTGAGTTCCTGGTTCTCCTATTGACTGAGCGGCTATCATACCAATAGCTTCTCCGATGTTAACTAATTTTCCCCTTGCTAAATCTCTTCCGTAACAAGTTTGACATACTCCCCTTGTGGACTCACATGTTATAACTGAGTAAGCATTTATTGACTTAACGCCAGCCGAATCTATTAATTCACAATCTTTTTCATCAATCAGTTTCTTCTTTTTAATTATGATTTCACCTGTAATAGGATGTTTAATATCATGAGATGGAACTCTGCCTAAAACTCTCTCAGATAAACTTACCAGAATATTTCCTCCTTCAATAATTTCTGATAAATTAATCGAAGATTTCGCATTACAGTCTTTTATTGTTACTTGCACATCTTGAGCAACATCACATAAACGTCTAGTCAAATAACCAGAGTTAGCAGTTTTAAGAGCTGTGTCAGCCAAACCTTTTCTAGCTCCATGGGTTGAGTTAAAATACTCTAGAACTGATAAGCCTTCTTTAAAATTTGAAGTAATAGGTGTTTCTATAATTTCACCAGATGGCTTTGCTATCAAACCTCTCATACCTGCTAGTTGTTTCATTTGGGCTTGTGATCCTCGAGCACCAGAATCTGCCATCATATAAACTGAATTTGTCTCAATCCTATCGTTGGGATAAATTTTTTCTGCCGATGAAATTTCTTTCATCATTTCATTAGCTACTGTGTCAGTACATTTTGACCATATATCAACTACTTTATTGTACTTCTCTCCTCTTGTTATTAAACCCTCCGAGTATTGTTTCTCATATTCTTCAATTTTCTTTTTTGTATCATTAATTAAACTCACTTTAGTTTTAGGTATAATCAAATCATCTTTTCCAAAAGAAATTCCTGCCTTAAACGCATACTTGAATCCTAAAGCTTTAATTCTATCACAGAAAATTACTGTCTCTTTTTGACCGCAGAATCTAAAAATTGTATCTATTACTTCAGACACATTTTTCTTGGTTAAAAGCCTATCAATTAAAGTAAATTTAATTTTATTATTTTTAGGTAGAACATTTGCTAATAAAAATCTTCCTGCTGTGCTTTTATATTTTTGAACTATTTCTTTGCCTTCTTCGTCAACAGTTTTGAATGTAGAGATTATTTTAGAATGAAGACTAATAGATTTGTTTTCTATAGCTTGTTCTATTTCCTCTATATTTAAAAATATTCCCTTTGGTTTATCATTTTTTTTATCAACTTTACTTGATTGTGATAAATAATATATGCCTAGTACTATATCTTGGCTCGGTACTATAATTGGTTTTCCATTAGACGGACTCAATATATTATTAGTAGACATCATTAAAACTCTAGCTTCTAATTGTGCCTCCAAGCTCAGTGGAATATGGACTGCCATTTGATCTCCATCAAAATCGGCATTGAAAGCTGCACACACTAAAGGATGTAATTCTATTGCATTTCCTTCTATTAGTTTGGCTTCAAAAGCTTGTACGCCTAATCTGTGTAAAGTTGGTGCACGGTTTAAAATAACTGGATGTTCTCTTATTATATATTCTAAAGCATCCCAAACTTCACTTTTCTCTTTTTCAACCAATCTTTTAGCTTGTTTGATGGTTGTTGCTAAACCTAATTTGTCCAATCTTGCATACAAGAATGGTTTGAATAATTCTAATGCCATTTTTTTTGGCAAACCACATTGATGCAATTTTAATTCAGGACCTACTACAATTACAGATCTTCCAGAATAGTCTACCCTTTTGCCTAATAAGTTTTGTCTAAATCTACCTTGTTTACCTTTTAACATTTCAGCCAATGATTTAAGAGGTCTTTTGCCTGTTCCAGTGATTACTCTTCCTCTTCTACCATTATCAAAAAGTGCATCCACAGACTCCTGGAGCATTCTTTTTTCATTTCTAATTATTATATCTGGAGCTTTAAGGTCCAAAAGTCTTTTTAATCTATTATTTCTATTTATAACTCTTCTATACAAATCATTAAGATCTGAAGTAGCAAACCTACCGCCATCTAAAGGTACTAAAGGTCTAAGTTCAGGTGGTATGACTGGTATTGTAGTTAAAATCATCCACTCAGGTTTATTTCCTGAAGAAATAAAAGACTCTACTAGTTTAAGTCTCTTAATTGTTCTCTCTTCAGTTACTTTAGATTTAATTTCTTTTAATAAATCTCTTAATTTTTTTTGTTCTTTAACTAGATCCAAACTTAATAAGATATCCCTAACTGCTTCTGCACCTATGCCAGCAGAAAAAGCATCTTCACCAAATTTTTCCTGTTCTTTGATCAACGCTTCTTCAGTTAAAAGTTGACCTTTTTTTAAGGTTGTTAATCCTGGTTCAATTACAATAAAACTTTCAAAATATAAAACTTTTTCGACATCTTTCAATTTCATGTCGATAGCTAAAGCTATTCTACTAGGTAATGATTTTAAAAACCAAATATGTGCAACTGGACAAGCAAGATCTATGTGTCCCATTCTTTCTCTTCTTACATTTGACTTAGTTATTTCTACTCCACATTTTTCACATATAATTCCTCTAAACTTCATTCTTTTATATTTTCCACAAAGACATTCATAATCTTTAACTGGGCCAAAAATTCTTGCACAAAATAAACCATCTTTTTCTGGTCTAAAAGTTCTATAATTTATGGTTTCTGGTTTCTTTATTTCTCCGAAAGACCAAGATTTAATTTTTTCTGGGCTAGCTAAAGTTATTTTTATACTATTGAAGCTGTCTTCAACTTTAACATTTTGATTATTAAAATTTTTTGTAATACTTTTTTCCATATTAATTCAACTCTATATTTAAACCTAATGCCCTTATCTCTTTAATAAGAACGTTAAAAGATTCTGGCACGCCAGACTCAAAATTTTCATTGCCTTTAACTATAGTTTCATAAACTTTTGTTCTACCCGCAACATCATCAGATTTTACAGTAAGCATCTCTTGCAATGTATATGATGCCCCATAAGCTTCTAAGGCCCACACTTCCATTTCACCAAATCTTTGTCCGCCTAATTGTGCTTTTCCACCTAAAGGTTGTTGCGTAACCAAACTATATGGTCCCGTAGATCTTGCATGAATCTTATCTTCGACTAAGTGATTTAATTTTAACATATAAATAATTCCTACTGTGACTGGTCTATCAAATTCTTCGCCGGTAATACCATTCCACAGTCTAGTTTGACCCGTATTTGGCAGTTTAGACAAATCTAACATCTTTGTAATATCCAAAGTTGAAGCTCCATCAAATACTGGTGTTGCTATAGGTAAGCCATTTGAAATATTCTCTACTAACTCGAAAATTTCTTTTTTATTTAATTTGCTTACATAATTTTCATAATATTCATTACCATATACTTCTTTTAATTTTTTCTTAACTTGATCAAATTTATTTTCAAAATCTTTTAAAAGTATCTTAATTTGTTCACCAAGTTCAGAACAAGCCCATCCAAGGTGTGTTTCCAATATTTGTCCAACATTCATACGGCTAGGTACGCCTAAAGGATTTAAAACTATGTCAACTGGTTTTCCGTTTTTCATATACGGCATATCTTCAATCGGAACAATTTTACTTACTACTCCTTTATTACCATGTCTTCCAGCCATTTTATCACCAGGTCTCAACCTTCTTTTTACCGCAACAAAAACTTTAACAACTTTCATAACAGTTGGTAATAGATCATCGCCTTGCTTAATTTTTATAACTTTGTCTTCAAATCTTAATTTGATATCATCAAACGCATCATCGAATTGTTTCTTTAATTTCAATAAATTTTTGTTTAATTGATCATTTGAAAAAGATAGCTTCCATATATCTTTTAAAGTTAGTTCATTTAAATCTTCAGCTTTTAAAGCCTGATCTAAACTTAATTTTTTGAAAGGTTTGTTAATTTTATTATTTTTTATTAAGTCTATGGCTCTTAATTTAATATTTCTATTAAGAATTTCTTCTTCAACTTTTTTATCTTCTTGGACTAATTCAATTTCTGATCTTTCAATTGCGAGAGACCTTTCGTCCTTTTCTATTCCATGTCTGTTAAAAACTCTAACATCAATTACAACACCTGTACTTCCTGATGGGAGTTTCAACGAAGAATCTCTCACATCAGTTGCTTTTTCTCCAAAAATAGATCTTAGCAATTTTTCTTCTGGACTTGATGATGTTTCACTTTTAGGAGTTACTTTTCCTACTAAAATATCGCCTGGCTTCACCTCAGCCCCAACGTAAACTACACCTGACTCATCTAAATTTCTTAAACTTTCTTCACTTACATTTGGAATATCTCTAGTTATTTCTTCTGCACCTAATTTCGTATCCCTAGCCATAGATTCGTACTCTTCTATATGAATAGAAGTAAAAACATCATCGGTAACACATCTTTCAGAAATAAGTATCGAGTCTTCAAAATTGTATCCTTGCCAAGGCATAAATGCTACTGTTACATTTTTTCCTAATGCCAATTCTCCCATTTTTGTAGCAGGGCCATCAGCAATTATATCTCCGGACTTGATTAAATCTCCAACTTTAACCAAAGGTTTTTGATTTATACATGTGTTTTGATTTGATCTTTTAAATTTTGAAAGATTATAAATATCTACGCCTGATCTAGACAAATCTTTTTCTTCAGTTGCCTTAACTACTATTCTTTTACCGTCAATTTTATCGACTACACCATTTCTTTTCGCAACTATTGTTACTCCGGAATCTAATGCTACATCGGACTCTATTCCAGTTCCAACCAAAGGCGATTCTGGCTTTAGCAAAGGTACTGCTTGACGCATCATGTTAGATCCCATCAGAGCACGGTTTGCATCATCATTTTCCAAAAAGGGAATTAATGCTGCAGCTACCGAAACTAATTGTTTTGGTGAGACATCAATATAATCAATGTTTTCTTTATTAGACAAAAGAAAGTTCAAGCTTTTTCTGCATGAAACTAGTTCTTCACCAAAAGATCCATCTTTATTTATTAAAGAATTTGCCTGGGCAATTGTAAATTTTTCTTCGTCTATTGCTGATAAATACTCTATCTCTTTGGTTACTTTACCGTTAACAACTTTTTTGTAAGGACTTTCTATATAACCGTATTTATTAACCCTACAGTATGTTGCTAAACTATTAATTAAACCAATATTTGGTCCTTCCGGAGTTTCTATTGGACATATTCTTCCATAATGAGTTGGGTGTACATCCCTAACTTCAAAACCAGCTCTTTCTCTTGTTAATCCGCCTGGACCTAATGCTGAGACTCTTCGCTTATGAGTTATTTCAGATAGAGGATTAGTTTGGTCCATAAATTGTGATAGTTGTGATGTAGCAAAAAAATCTTTAAGAGATGTTGTGATAGGTTTTGCATTTATTAAATCTTGTGGCATTGCCGACTCTATCTCTAAAAAAGTTGACATTTTCTCTTTTACAGTTCTTTCCATTCTTAACAATCCAATTCTAAACTGGTTTTCTACAAGCTCACCAACAGATCTTACCCTTCTATTCCCTAAATGGTCTATGTCATCAACTTCTCCTTTACCGTCTCGAAGATCGAGCATAAACTTTATAATTTCAATAATGTCTTCTTTTTTTAATACTGTATCTTTTATACTTCCTTTTAAATTTAATTTTGCATTAAGTTTTACTCTTCCAACTTCTGAAAGGTCGTACCTGTCTTTATTAAAATATAAGTTTTTAAAAATTTCTTCAGCTATTTCTATTGTGGGTGCTTCTCCAGGTCTTAAGACTTTATAAACATCATTTAGCGCATCATTTTTATTAGTATTTTTATCAATTTTTAAAGTTTCAAGAATGTAAGGGCCTTTGTTAATTGGATCAACACTTACTAATTTTAAAGAGTAAATTTTTTGAAATAAAATTTTTTCAAGTATTTCTTCGGTTATATCAAATCCAGCTTTAATAATAATTTCTCCATTTTTATCTTTAAGGTCATTAGCGACATATTTTCCAACTATTTCATTGTTATTGACTAATATACTTGAAAGATTTTTTTCTTTTAATTTATTAGCAATAATAAAATTTAACTTATCTCCTTTTCCTAAAACCTTTTTTTTACTTTTGGCGTCAATTAAATCATGAGAAAGTTTTATTGGTCTCTTGTATTTTTCTGGTATAAATTTGGTAGTCCATAATTTATTCTTTTCATCATAATCATAAGTATCTTGTGAGTAAAAAGTTTCAATAATTTTATCTGCACTCAAATTTAAAGCATGAAGCAAAGTAGTTATAGGTAATTTTTTTTTTCTATCTATTCTAAAATATAAAATATCTTTTGGATCAAATTCAAAATCTAACCAAGACCCTCTGCCAGGAATAATTCTACAATTAAAAAGAAGTTTTCCGCTTGAATGAGTTTTTCCTTTATCATGATCAAAAAATACACCTGGACTTCTGTGCATTTGATTTACTACCACTCTTTCAACGCCATTAACTAAAAAAGTTCCGCTTGGAGTCATTAATGGAAGTTCACCAATAAAAACTTCTTGTTCTTTTGCTGATAATATTTGTTTAGTATTATTTTCTGGATCAATTTCGTAAACAACTAATCTTAAATTTGCTTTTAAGGACCCAGAATAAGTTAAACTTCTCTGTTTACATTCTAAAACATCAAATTTAGGCTTTTCTAATTTATAAGATATGTATTCTAGCGTAGATTTTTCAGTACCATCCTCTATTGGAAAGATGCTTTTAAATACTTTGTTTATTCCTTTTGATAATTCTTCAATTTGTTCGTTTAAAGACTTAGAGGTTAAAAATTCATCATATGAATTTTTTTGCACTTCAATAAGATTAGGTATAGATAAACCTTCAACAAGTTTACCAAAATTTCTTCTAATGCTTTTTTTTTGAGTAAAAGATAAATCCATCAACAATAAAAACTCGACTGAAGCTATGTTGACTTCAGCAAAGTATAACTAATTTTTTTAATCTATTTTAATTCTACTTTAGCGCCGGCAGCCTCTAGTTTTTTCTTAACTTCTTCCGCCTCTTTTTTTGCAACACCAGTTTTAAGTTCTTTTGGTGCAGCTTCAACTAAATCTTTTGCTTCTTTTAAACCTAACCCTGTAAACGATCTTACTTCTTTAATAACATTAATTTTTTTATCCCCTGCTCCTGCAAGAAAAACTGTAAATTCAGATTTTTCTTCCGCTGCTGGTGCTGCTGCTCCAGGTGCAGCTGCTGCTACCGGTGCTGCCGCTGTTACACCCCATTTTTCCTCAAGTTGCTTTGACAATTCTGCTGCTTCAACAACAGTAAGTTTTGATAAATCTTCTACTATTTTGTTTAAATCTGACATGTATGAATCCTATGAATTATTTTTTTAAACTCTTTGCGTGCGCCAAATTAGCAATTTTTGAGCCAGGTGCAAGTAAAATACTTAATATTTTTTGAGCTGGGGTAGCTAAAATTCCTACAATTTTAGCCCTTGCTTCTTCAAGGGTAGGTAGTGTGGCTATTTTAGCCACCTCATTTTGGTCTAAAACCTTACCATCCATGAATCCAGCTATTATTTTTAATTTTTTATTACTTTTAGCAAATTTAGTTAAAATTTTAGCAGACATTATAGGATCAGAAGATAATGCTGCAGCAGTAGGGCCTGAGAAGTATTTTTCAAGATCTTTACAAGGAGAATCTTTCAGAGCAATTTTTGTTATTCTATTTTTTGTAATTTTAAATAAGATTCCTTTTTCTCTTAATTCTTTTCTTAGAGAATCTAATTCTTTTACATTAAGACCTTCGTAATGAGCTATCATTACAGCTTCGCTAGATGAAAACACTTTTTTCATCTCTTCAATGTAGTTTTTCTTATTTTCTTTGCTCATCATAATAATTATTTCCTATTACCTAATCTGTATGAAATACCCATGGTTGAAGTAACAAAAATATTTTTAATAAATTCACCTTTAATTGTATCAGGTTTTTCTTTTTTTATACTTTCAATAAAATGATTGTAATTTGCTATTAATTTTTCATTTGAAAAACTTTTTCTACCAATTGTAGATGCTAAATTGCCATCTTTGTCATTTTTTATTTCAACAAGTCCATTTTTTATATCTTCAACTGCTTTTTTAACATTGGGAGTTACAGTTCCTAGCTTTGGATTAGGCATTAATCCTTTAGGTCCTAAAACTTTACCATGTTTCCCGATTTTACTCATCATTCCTGGTGTGCAAATAAGTTTATTAAAATTAAATTTTCCTCCTGCTATTTGTTCTAATAAATCATCTGATCCTACAATATCGGCGCCAACTTTTTTATATTCCTGTATTTTGTCTGATTCACATAAAACAGCTATTTTAGATTTTTTACCTGAGCCTTCTGGAAGTTTTACAACTGTTCTTAAATTAAAGTCTCCACCTTTAGATTGTTTAAGGTTAATTCTCAGAGAAACATCTATGGACTCATCAAACTTAGTAGTGGAAGTTTTTTTTACTAAATCAAAAACTTCTTTTAATTCTACTTTTTTGTCTTTAGTAGAAAGCTTAATTAAATTTTTATATCTCTTTGATCTTTTTTTCATTATTCCTTCACTTCAATTCCCATTGATCTAGCTGATCCACAAATTATCTTTGTTGCCTCTTTAATATCAAAAGCGTTTAAATCTTTCATTTTTTCTTTAGCTATTTTTTCTGCTTGTTTCATTGTAATGGAGCCAGCAATGACTCTGCCTGGTTCTTTAGATCCGCTTTTTAATTTAGCAGCTTCTCTGATGAAATGAGATGCTGGTGGTGATTTAATTATAAAATCAAATTTTTTATCTTTATAAACAGTAATAACAACTGGAACAGGCTTGCCCATAAAAGCTTTTGTTTTTTCATTAAAAGCTTTACAGAATTCCATAATATTTATTCCTCTTTGACCTAAAGCAGGGCCAACAGGTGGTGCTGGATTTGCTTGCCCGCCTTTAATTTGTAATTTTACGTAACCTGCTATTTCTTTTGCCATTTTAATTCTTTTCCACTTGGTTAAACTCTAAATCTACTGGAGTTGGTCGACCGAATATAGACACCGAAACTTTCAGTCTAGACTTTTCTTCGTCAATCTCTTCTATCAAACCATTAAAAGAAGCAAAAGGACCGTCGCATACTTTTACTTTCTCTCCAATTTCGAACTTTATACCACTTTTTTGATTAATTGCACTTTCAGAAACTTGGCCTAATATACGCTTAATTTCAGTATCGGTAATAGGTGTTGGTTTGTTTTCAGAACCTAAAAATCCGCTTACCTTTTGAAGGTTCTTTATTAAATGGTAAATTTGTTTACTTAAATCAATTTTAATTAAAACATAACCTGGGAAGTATTTTTTTTCTTTTTTTGTTCTTTTTCCCTTTTTAACTTCAGTAACTTGGTGTGTTGGAACAAGTATCTCACTCAGGTGGGAATCTAGCTTATTTTTTACCAAAGTGTCTTTTATAGACTCTACAACCTTTTTTTCAAACCCAGAGTATGCCTGTACAATATACCAATTCATTTTAAAAACTTATTGTAAGAATTATATTTAATAGAAACCGTAATATTTGATCCAATAAAAGAAAAAAGATTGCTGCTATTGAGGCTAAGCCAAATACCATCAAAGAACCAGTTAGAGTCTCTTTTTTTGTTGGCCAAGTAACTTTAAAAGCTTCTTGTTTAACTTCTTGTATAAATCTTAGGGGATTTTTCATAATATTATTTAAATTATTTGGCAGGAGCGGAGGGAATCGAACCCCCAACCTCCGGTTTTGGAGACCGGCGCTCTACCAATTGAGCTACGCTCCTAG
>MDSV01014999.1_pt1 | contig 34681 bp, 47 predicted proteins | sample 810851 | NCBI WGS metagenome assembly MDSV01 (sample SAMN05326640, study PRJNA326480) | marine metagenome | isolation source: seawater | place: Atlantic Ocean: North East | collected 2012 | reverse complement strand
GAAACCTGCTATTATATTTGCTAGTCCATACCATTTATTTATTATGATTCCCATCTTTTATACTCTCCATTTAGATTGTATGAGTGGGCTTTTACACCCACCCATGTTAGTGATTAACTTATTTAGCTTCAGCAGTTTCTACTCCTTTCTTAGCTAGGAACTGAGCTACTCTCTCATTTATGTTTGCTCTTTCCTTTTCTGGTGCTTTTGGTTTAGCCCATTGTATACCATTTGTGTTCTTGAATACTGGTCGAGTACCAACTTTAACTGATTCAATTCCATCATTGTTACACAAGGTAGCTACTCTATCCATTTCAGTTACTATAGCATTGTATAGTTTTTGCATTGCATTGATCTCAGCTTTTGCATCAACAATCCTTAGTTCAGCTAGCTTTCTTGAATCAGTTGCATCTTCATGATCGTTCATCATCTGAGTTAAGCTTTCACCATACAAAGGATTACCTTTATCATCTCGTAATATTCGGTCATCATTATGTATTACACCATTAGTTACTTTTAACTCTTCAGCTATCTTCTGATCTAGAGTAGCAATCTTACCTTCATGGTATTCAACAGTACTACCTAGTCTTTCAACATAATGCTTTAGACCAGTTACTGCGTTTCTTACAACACCATCTATTCCAGTACGAGTACCTTCGTTTCTTTCATTAAGCTTTTTATCTATGTTATAAGCCATAGTATTGAGCATATAATAATGTGTTGTATTAGTTAGTTCGTTACATACTTTGTTTAGTTCTTTATTGAATATAGTCATAATAATTTCTCCTTTGTTAACTATACATTTACAGTCGTATGACATTCCAATCAGTTTATTAGAAATAGTCCTGCGACTATCCGACCAAAGACTTTGTCGTGCCTAGTCTGTCAACAAGAAAAATTGACTACATTTTGTTGCACCGAAGCATGACGTGCGACAATAATGTAGCAATAACACCGTTGGGTTTGCACACAATGGTAATCCAAAGTTTCGATAGGAGCTTTGGTTGCGTAAGCAAGGTGAACAGGTTGATCCGTTTGGTCACTCGTCATGTGATTTTGTTGTTTACATACTTGGTGCGATAACAGTCATCATTCGTATGATACCATATCGCATGGCGCTCATTTATAATAATTTAAACATAACGCACATCTTACGCAGTTTGATGTTCAATATAAAATCGAAGGAAAATAGGAATACTGTACTCTAGAAATGGAGCCGTCTTCATTTCTAAGTAAGTGTTTCTAGTTTATCTCGATTTTCAAGCGATATTGCCCAAAGGACAAATATGCTCTTGACAACAACTAGTTGAAACTGATCTAAATAAAGTATCAATAGGAGATAATATATGAATGAGATAACAAAAGAACTAACACCAAGACAGATATTACTAGTAGATACATTGGTAGCAACTGGATGCACTATAACCGAAGCATCCCAAATAGCTGGATATGCAAAGGGAGAGAGTGGTAGAGTCAGTGCTAGCAAGGCATTACGTACAAACAAGGTACAACAATATATGCAATCACTTGTAATGAATAGTATAGGATTGAATGCTACGAAAGCTAGCATAAGGTTAATGCAACTTAGTGAATCAGCCAAGAGTGAGTATGTACAACTTGAAGCTAGTAAAGATATTCTAGACCGAGCTGGATATAAAGCACCAGACAAGCATATGCATCTACACGCTGGTGACATAAAAGTGACTATCGACCTAGCATAGTGCATAGGGTGGGGGTGGGGGAAAAGTGGTACACTACAATCTACAATGGATAGCTTACTAGCATTTTTTTCTTGAAAAGCTCGTTAAAATATTTATGGTTAATATCAACTATGAGGTGAACTATGGCAAAGACTCCAGCTTGGACTAGGAAAGCAGGCAAGAATCCTAGAGGTGGTTTGAATGAAAGAGGTCGTAAGAGTTATACTCAAGGGACTTTGAAACCACCAGTTAAGAGAGGTGATAATCCTCGTCGTGCTTCTTTCTTAGCAAGGATGGGTAATATGCGTGGACCAGAAAAAGATTCCAAAGGAAAACCTACCAGACTTCTTCTTAGTTTAAAGGCTTGGGGTGCTAGTTCGAAGGCAGACGCTAGAGCCAAAGCAAGAGCAATCAGTAAAAGGAATAAAGCATGAAAGAACCAGAAGTTGAAGTTTTGAAACCAGAGGAGATGTCAGATCAAGAGATGGCTGATTTGTTAGAAGAGGAAGTAGACAAACAAGTTAAATGGATATTAACAAGAAAGTTATTTGAGTAGGATTTAATTATGGCAGTAAACGCAGCTGGTAATTATACCAAACCTTCAATGAGAAAGAGTTTATTCAACAGAATCAAAGCTAGTGGTAAAGGTGGCAAACCTGGGCAATGGTCAGCAAGAAAAGCACAGATGCTGGCTAGGATGTATAAAGCCAAAGGTGGAGGATATACTTGAAACTTACTCCAGAAGAAGTTAAAGAAAGAATTGTTACTAACTTTCCAAAGCTTGGAACAGAATATGTTGGGTTGGCAGAAGATGCTATTGAGCTAAGAACTCTTGGATTTGATAAAGAACAAATGGATGTTTATAACTGGGGAAGAAGTGTTGGTTGGGATCATAGAAAGTCAGTTGATTATACAATTCGTGTATCTCCATCAAAGACACCAGAAGTAACTGGAAATAAAAGTTATCCTTCTGAGGGAATGTTTTAATGAAAGCACCACAGAAATCATTATTTAATTGGGGTAAACAAAAGTGGAGAACGTCTGATGGTTCTCCTTCTAAAGGAAAGAAAAGATACTTACCAGATGCAGCTTGGAAATCTTTAAGTCCAGCAGAGAAAGCTTCAACAAACAGAGCAAAGGCGAAAGGTAATAGAGCTGGAAAACAGTTTGTTAAACAACCTAAGAATATTGCGAAGAAAGTGAGGAAGTATAGAACATGAGTATGCTATTTAAAATATTATTTTTTTGGTTGCCTTCAAAAAAGGTTAAACCAGCAAAACCAACTCCTAAGAAATCTGTACCTACTAAACGTACAAGAAAGAAGAAATGAGTTTTATTCATAAGCTTAATAAAGAAGAACGTAGAATATTAAGAAGCGTTGTTAAGACAGTGCATTTAAAACATCATCCTAAACAGTTTTGCACAGATTATGAAGCTGATAAAGTTATAGCTACAATACTACCAGAAGTTATTCAGAAGATGATTAAAACTGGTAAAGATTTTAATATAGATAATTTATAGAGAGAGAATGACAGAATTTATTTATAAACCAGATGGTGAAGTATTAAAAACTTTTATGAAAGGTAAGAGTTTTTTTCGTGGGATTCGTGGTCCAGTTGGAAGTGGCAAGTCAGTTGCTTGTTGTGTTGAGGTATTTAGAAGAAGCCTTGAGCAGAAGAAAAACAAAGATGGTATTCGAAAAAGCAGATGGGCTATTATAAGAAACACCAATCCACAGTTAAGAACAACAACAATAAAGACTTGGTTAGATTGGTTTCCAGAAAATACATGGGGTAAGTTCCATTGGTCTGTTCCATACACTCATCATATCCAGAAAGGTGATTTAGATATTGAGGTTCTTTTCCTTGCCTTAGATAGACCAGAGGATGTTAAGAAACTTCTTTCTTTGGAATTAACTGGAATATGGATCAACGAAGCAAGGGAAGTACCCAAGAGTATTATTGATGCGTGTACTATGCGTGTTGGTCGTTATCCTTCTATGCGTGAAGGTGGACCAAGTTGGTCTGGTGTGTTTGCAGATACGAATGCTCCAGAGGAAGATCATTGGTGGGCGATAATGGCTGGTGAAGTTCCAATACCAGATCATATTCCTAAAGAGCAAGCTAAGATGTTAATCAAGCCAGATAACTGGTCTTTTTATATTCAGCCACCAGCTATGAATGAAGCATTAGATGAGAAGGGTGATATTAAAGATTATAAAAATAATAAGAAAGCTGAAAACAAAAGTAATGTATTAGAAACTTATTATGAAAATTTAATTAGAGGTAAAACTAAAAGCTGGATAGATGTTTATGTTATGAACCGATTAGGTACAATACAGGAAGGAAAGCCTGTTTATCCTCAGTTTGCAAGTGAAACCCATATTGCTACAGAAGAAATACCGATTGCAGTAGGTGTGCCTTTATATATTGGTATTGACTTTGGACTTACTCCAGCTGCTGTCTTTGGTCAAAAGGTTAGAGGTAGATGGTTAATACAATCAGAGATTGTAGCGATTGATATGGGTATTGTTAGGTTTGCAGAATTGTTAAGACAAGAGATAGCAACTCGTTTCTCTGGTTTAGATGTTAATATCTTTGGTGATCCAGCTGGTGACTTTAGAGCGCAAACAGATGAATCAACTCCATTTCAAATATTAAGAGGTGCTGGTCTAAGAGCTACACCAGCTCCATCTAATAGTATTGATCTTAGACTTGAATCTGTTTCTTCTCAGCTTACTAAGATGGCAGATGGGTATCCAGCTTTTAAGATTGATAGACGTTGTCCTACTTTAATTAAAGGTTTTCAAAACGGTTATTGTTATAGACGTATGCAAGTATCGGGAGAACGATTTGATGATAAGCCAGAGAAGAATATGTACTCTCATATTCATGATGCTTTGCAGTATCTAATGTTAGGTGCTGGAGAAGGAAGACAATTAATTTCTGGACAACAACCACTTACTTCGTTTAATGCTAGAAAAGAATATGATATTTTTAGACGAACAACAATTAAGAGAACGTCGCAACTATGGTCAAGATTATAGGAGGTAGTTATGTGTTTTGGAGGAAGTAGTAGTCCTACACCACAAGTTGATCCAAAAATAAAGGAGCAACAAGATGCAGATATGCAGAAGGCAGAAGAAACAAAAACAGAGCAGAAACAACAGCAAGTACAAAGTAGTGTTTCTGTTAACCAACCATTAGTACAATCAACCCCTACACCTGCTTCTACACCTCAAGTAGATATACCAGATGTCATGGCAGATTCTGGAATTGGTGATGCTGGTGTAGTAAAAGCTATACAAGACAGAGCCAAAGGTACTGTTTTAAGAAGAAGAAAGAGAACTGGAAGATCAAGTTTATTTACAAGTCAGGGTGGTGGCATTGGTTATTATTCAAAGTATAGGGCGTAGTTATGGAAGATTTAGCAAAAACTTATATTAAAAAATATCAAAAGGCAAAAACTCATAGAGATCATTTTGTTCCTTTGTTTGAAGAATGTTATGAGTATTCTATGCCACAAAGAGAATCTTTTTATACTGAGTCTGTTGGTCAGAGAAGAGATGAAAAGATATTTGATGAAACAGCAGTTGTTGGTGTACAGGAATTTGCATCAAGATTACAGGCTGGTTTAGTTCCTAACTTTGCTAGGTGGGCTGACTTTGTTGCTGGTTCTGAAGTACCTAAAGATCAAAGAGAAGAAGTTAATAATGATCTTGATGAAGTAACTGACTATGTGTTTGAGGTATTACAAAACTCTAACTTTGGTCAAGAGGTGCATGAATCGTTTATGGATTTAGCAGTTGGCACTGGTGTTCTTCATGTTGCTGAAGGGAATGCTGTCTATCCTGTTAACTTTTCTGCTATTCCTTTACCTCATGTTGTCCTCGATACTGGACCAGATGATAAGATAGATCATATATTTAGAGAGAGAAAAGTAAGATATGGTGATTTACCTATCTTATATCCAGAAGGAAAGTTTGATTCTAAATGTCAAAATATGATTTTAAATAGTCCAGATTCAAAAGTAACTATACTTGAAATTGTTTGCAAAGATTATTCAAAAACAAATGAAGATGCTTATCTTTCTTATGTAATTGAAATGTCAGATCAGAAAGTAATTAAAGTTGATTCATTCAAAGGTATAGGTTCTAATCCTTTTGTTTGTTTTCGTTGGTCTAAATGTAGTGGTGAAGTGTATGGGCGTGGTCCACTTATGAATGCATTAAGTGCAATTAAGACAACTAACCTTACTGTACAGTTAGTATTGGAAAATGCACAAATGGCTATCTCTGGTATCTATCAATTAGATGATGATGGTATAGTTAATCCAGATACAATTAATCTTGTTCCCGGAACAGTTATACCTAAAGCACCAAACTCTGCTGGATTGCAACCTATTAGGGCAGCAGGCAGTTTTGATGTAAGTCAATTTATATTATCTGATATGAGATTAAATATTAAGAGAGCATTATACAATGAAATGTTGGGTGATCCTAATAAAACACCAGCTACTGCAACTGAGATAGCAGAACGTATGGCTGATTTGTCTAGGCAAATTGGTTCTGCTTTTGGTAGATTGCAATCAGAATTAGTACAGCCTGTCCTCCAAAGAGTTATTTATATTCTAAAAAAGCAAGGAAGAATAGAAATACCTACTGTAAATGGTAGACAAGTAAAGGTTCGTTCTGTATCTCCATTGAGTCAAGGACAAGCAAAGCAAGATATAAACAATACTGCACAATGGATGCAGTTAGTTCAACAAAGTTTTGGTCCAGAAATTATGAACTTATTAGTAAGTGGTGAAGAAGTAGCTAGTCATTTAGCTAAGAAGTTTAACATTCCAGATAGTTTAATAAGGGATGCAAGTGAAAGACAAGAGCTTATTCGATTAATGCAACAAGCTCAACAAATGCAAGCAATGCAACAACAACCACAAGGAGAACCAGTTGTCGAACAATAAGTTTATTGGGATAGATGGAATACAAAGATCAAAAGAAAAAGATAATATAATTAGTAGTAATATGTTATCTGCTTTTTCTACTCCATCTGGTAAAGAAACCCTTAATTATTTAAGAAGCATTACTATTGAATCTGTAGCTGGACCAAATATATCAGATGGTGAGCTTCGTCATATTGAAGGTCAAAGATATATAGTTGGTTTAATTTCAAGAAGAATGAATCATGGAGAGAAGGTAAAAGCAAATGTCTGAAGAATCATTAATTAAACAAGCAGAAGTAACTGAAGAACCACAAACAGAAACAACAGAAGAAAAAGATTTTGTTACTGCGGAAGATGAAGCTCCACCAAGACCAGAATGGTTGCCAGAAAAGTTTAAAACACCAGAAGCTTTTGCTGAATCTTATTCTAGTCTTGAAAAAAAGTTTCATCAAAAAGAAGAAGATTTAAGAAATACTTGGGAAGAAGAACTACAACAACAAGCATTTGCTGATAGACCAGAAAATGCTGGTGATTATGCATTACCAGAAACAATAGATAAAGAACTTGCTGAAAATAATAAACTGCTTGATTGGTGGTCTAAGTTTTCTTGGGATAATGGATTAAGTCAACAAGAATTTTCAGATGGAATTGAAGTATTTAGAAATGAATATTATGGTGAGCAAACATCAGCAGAAGATGAAATAAAAAAACTTGGTGACAATGGACAGGAGAGAGTACAGGCTGTTGAATTATGGGCTAATAAGTTTTTCCCAGAGAATATTATGCCATCTATTGTTCGTTTAGCAGAAACATCTGCAGGTATAGAAGCTATGGAACATATCATGGAATCATTAAAAGGAACACAATCTATTGCTTCTGAGTCATCTAATAAGCTTGACGAAGATATGGTTAAACAAATGATGAAAGATGAAAGGTATCACAATCCAGCAAAAAGAGATATAAATTGGGTTAAACAAGTAGATGATTCATATGCAAAACTCTTCCCCGATTAAACAAGATGGAAGCTTTAAACTAGTTAAAACTTCATTAGATCATGTAGATTATCTTGCAGATAAACTAAGGAAACAAGATTTAATAGAGTTAGAAAAGCTTGAGGTAAAACCAAGATATGCACTTGTTTTCCCTTTTACTGCATCAACTTCAATAACTTATACCTTACTTTATGATGAGGAACCTGTTTCAATGATTGGGACAATGGAATCTTATCGTGATGATTTTGCTAGAATATGGATGCTTTCTTCAGAAAATATAGTTAAGTGCAAAAGAATAATTGCTAAACATTCTGGATGGATGTTTAATCTTTTACAATCCCATTATTTTAGGCTTCATAACATAATTCCAGTTGAAAATACTATGACAATCAAGTGGTTAGAGATGAATGGATTTATGTTTGGAGATACACACATTATAAATGATTATGAGTTTGTTGAATTTTTTCGTTGCAATTTGGAAAAAAATATTATTTATAATGAAATATCGAAGCCTGTAATGCACTGAGCAACCCTGTAAAGGATAATTGCTATGAGGTGATCTACCCAGATAACTTTGTAACAATGGTGAAACTTTATAAGGGAGTGTTGCAAAATGGCAAACACAATATCTACAGCCTTTATAAAACAGTTTGAATCTGAGGTACACTTAGCTTATCAAAGAATGGGATCAAAGCTAAGAAACACAGTTAGAACTGTTTCCAACGTTACTGGTAACATTGTACGTTTCCAGAAAATTGGAACTGGCTCAGCAAGTACGAAGTCTAGAAATGGACTCGTTACTCCAATGGAACTAGCACATACAACTGTCGAAGCTACTATGTCTGATTACTATGCAGCAGAGTATATTGATAAGTTGGATGAGCTAAAAACAAATATCGACGAAAGACAAGCTGTTGCAAAAAGTGCGGCTGCTGCTCTTGGTCGAAAGACAGATGAAATTCTGTATACTGCAATGGATGCTGGTGCAAATAGCACACAGATTCATGACACAGGTAGTGCGTTAGAAAAAGCTGATCTACTATCATTATTTGAAACTATGGGTGCTGCTAATATTCCAGAAGATGGTGGAAGATATTTAGCTATGAATCCAAAAGGTTTTGCAGATTTATTTTTAATAACTGAGTTTGCAAGTTCAGATTTTGTTGGTGATCAGAATTTACCTTATGCTGGTGGAATGACAATGAAACAATTCTTAGGTTTCAATATCTTTTCAACATCAGCTGTAACTGCTGGTAAGAATATTGCTTACCATACTTCAGCAGTTGGATTAGGTATTGGTGCTGATGTATCTACTGAACTTAACTACGTTGCTGAAAGAGCAGCTCATTTAACCACATCTATGATGAGCATGGGTGCTGTTGTTATTGATGACAATGGTATTTATGAAGTCTTAGATAATAATTCATAGGAGGTAATCACATGGCTTATAGCGCTTCTGGTTTAACCCTTTGGTCTATGAATGGAGATGGTCCAAAACTTTGGAACTACTCAACAACAGATACGATTGCAACTGTTAACAGTGCTGGTTATTTTAATGATGCTGCAAATATGTTAAGTGTTCGTGATGTTATCTGTGTTTCAGATACCAATGCTCCAACAACTAATTGGGTAAACGTATTATCAAACACTGGTTCTGTAGTAGATGTATCGGATGGTACAGCTATTGTAGAAACAGATGGTGACTAAACAAGGAGATGGGGGAGTTATGCTCCCCCATAATATTATATGGCATTAACACCTTCATCAGCAGATACTGCTTTAGATATATCAAGTAGAGCATTAATATTAATTGGTGCAGAACCTATAAGTTCTTTTGATGATGGGACTACGGAAGCATTAGTTTGTGTAAATTTATATGAAGATGTTATCCAGGCTGCACTCGTAAATACTAGATGGAGATTTGCTACAAACCAAAAAGTTTTAAATCAATTATCAGATGCACCAACAGGTAGATATGATTTAGCTTATCAATTACCTAGTGATTTAATTATGTTACACGCTATTACTGTAAATGATAATTTAGTAGATTATCAAGTTTATGGTGATAAAGTATATGCTGATACTGCAACATCAGATGTTGTAATAGCTGATTATACTTTTCGTGCAAATGAACAAGACTTTCCATCTTATTTTACTTTGGCTGTTGAGTTTTCATTAGCAGTAATACTTGCTACATCTATAGCTCGTGATCCAGCATTAGCATCTTTAATGACACAAAGAGCAGATGGAGCAATGGCAAAAGCAAGAAGTACAGATTCACAACAGCAGACAACTAGAAAACTAGAAACAAGTAGGTTCTTAACTGCTAGGAGAAGCTAATGCAAACTGCTCGTATTCCTTTTACTAATTTCCAATATGGAGAAATTAGTCCTTCATTAATTGGAAGAACAGATATTGCAGTTTATACAGCATCTGCTCAAAAAGCTACAAACTTTTTATTAAGAGCAGAAGGTGGTGTTATTAAAAGATCAGGTATGGAACATATATTTGAGTTTTCTCAAACGGTTTCTGGTACAGATCAAAACATAAGAATTATACCATTTATATTTAGTGATGACGAAAGATATATTGTTGCTATATCAGCTGGTCAGTTTGAAATATTTATTGTAGATTTTGATGGAAGTGGTAATCCATCTGCTGGTGCAGTTACAAAAATACAAACAATAACAGCAGATGTTGATGGTGTTGCATTATCTTCAAAAATAACAACATCAATTATTAAAGACATAACATATGCTCAATCTGGTGATGTGTTGTTTATGTGTCATTTAACCTTTATGCCCTTGAAATTAGTAAGATCATCTCTTCTTGTTTTTGAAGTATCTGATTTTTCTTTTGATCAAAGATCAGATAGTAAACAAATATTCCAACCTTATTATAGCTTTCAATCTCCAAATGTAACTATGACACCAAGTTCAACAAGTGGAACAATAACAGTAACAATAAGACCAAGTGGTACAGTTGCTAATTGGGCGAGTGGTCAATCTTATACTGTTGGTCAGCTTCTTAAAGACACAGGTTTAAATCAGATATTTACTGTTAATACTGCTCATACATCTTCTGGAGCGCAACCATTAACAACAAATGCTAATGCTTCTAAGTATACAGCATTTAATTACTTTGATACTACAGGTTCTTTATCTGGTTCTGATTATCCAAATTCAAAACACGTGAATACAACTTTTAGATATAGAGGACAAGAAATTGAAATTACAAGTGTTCAATCTGGTTCTCAAGCTACTGGTGTTGTACTTGATACCTTATTTGTAAAACTAGATATTAATGCCATTAGAACAATTAAAGACTCTGGTACTGTAGAAGTAACAATGATTCTTCATAATTTAGGTGTTGGTGATACTATAGTTGTTTCAGAAGCTGATACTGTAAATGGTATAACTAATAGTCAATTAAATGGATCAAAGACTGTTGCATCTATTATTGATGAAAATACATTTACATATGCATCTGGTGGTACTGCAACTTCATCTGGTGATGGTGGAGGTGCGCCTAAGATAACAACATCAAGTGAAACTGCTGATTTCGAAGAGCAGTCTTATTCTGAAGTGCGTGGATTTCCAGCAGCAGTTTGTTTCCATGAAGGTCGTTTATGGTTTGGTGGCACACTATCACAACCAGATGGAATATGGAGTTCTCAATCTGGAGAGTTTTTTAATTTTAATACTGGTACTGCATTAGATAATCAATCTATTCAATTAGCATCTAGTGTTGGTCAGTTAGACCAAATAAAACATTTAATATCAAATAGAGATTTACAAATATTTACAGAGAGTTCTGAGTTTATTGTTCCAGCATTTGAGAATACACCAGTAACACCAACGAATGCAATGGTGCGTAGACAAACACCTTACGGTGCAAGCACCGTTAAACCATTTGTTTTTGATGGTGCAACTATTTATGTTCAACGATCTGGTACTGTTGTAAGAGAGTTTATATTCAGTGATTCTGAAGCTGCTTACATTGCCAATGGTGTTTCTACTTTATCTTCTCATTTGATTACTAATCCAGTACAGATGACAACTTTACAAGCTGCAATACAAAGACCGGAATCATATATATTTATTGTAAATGTAGATGGAACGATAGCAGTATTTAATTCAAATAGAGCAGAAAAACGAGCTGGTTGGACTCAGTTTATTACTGGTGGTTCTGGTAAATTTAAATCTATATGTACTGTTGATGAAAAAGTTTTTGTTATTGGTCAGTATAATAAAGGTGGTGATGGTGGTACAGAAAAGTATGTATTGATGGAAATTACTAATTCTTTAAATTTAGATATGGCTAGAGTTTATTCTGGTTCAAGTAGTGTATTTGATGTATCTGGTCAGTTTGATAATGGTGCAGTATTGGATGTTATTAGTGGCAATGATTACTTAGGTCAATTTACTGTAGCTAGTGGTAATATAGATGTATCAGCAGTACAAGCTGGTCTTTCTTCTGCTGAAATTGGTTTTAAATATGATATTAATTTAAAAACAAATCCATTAGATATTGTTACTGCTACTGGTCCCACTACTGGAATGTTAAGAGGATTAGGTAGAGTTGTACTAGATTTAAATAATACATTATCTATATCAGTTAATACAAGAAAATTAGAAATAAGGAATACAACAGATGATATGTCACAATCAAGAACTGCTGTAACTGGCAAAAGAGAGTTTAGATTATTAGGTTATAGTCGTGATCCACAAATAACAATAACACAATCTGCACCTTTATCGGCACAGATTAATAGTATAGTAGCAGAGGTACAATTTTAATGAATCCATTATTTATAGCATTAGGTTTACTTGGAGGTGTAGTAAGTGCAAGTGCAAGTATTAGAGCTGGTGAAGAAAAAAGAAACCAAAAGTATCAAGAAGCTATTGATACTGATATAGAAAGAAAAGCAGCTGCACTATCAGCTCAACAACAACAGAACGCAAGATTAAGAGATTATGCAGAAGTAAAATCTATGAACGAAGCTTTCTTTGCTTACTCTGGCAGAAGTAAAAGTGATCGTTCTGTTAAAGCTTTTTTAGATTATAATCGTGAAACAGCTTATGAAGATGTTACAAGAATAGCAAATACATCATTAATAAAAGATTTACAGTTTAAAACTCATGCAAATAATTTAAAAAGAGCTGGTGACTATGCACAATCGGCTAGTTATGCAACTGCTTTTTCTACAATTATAAGTGCTGGTTTAAATACTGCTAGGAGTGCGTAACATTGGCAAGAGTTGTAAGAGAAAAAAGTAAAGTATTATCTGGTAGTATTGGAATTAATACAACTGGTGGTGCAGATGTTTCTAATTCTTTGAATCAAATAGCAAGTGCAGCTAACAATGCTTCTCAAATGATGTTTACAAGAGCAAATGAAATAGCTCAAGAAGAGGGCATACAAGCTGGTAAAGATTTAACTATAGATCAAATAACAACATTAGATGAAGACACAGGTAAACCAGTAGCATTAAGTATTCCAAAAACATGGGGTACTACTAGAACAAATGCTTTTAGAGAATTAGTTGATAAAAGATTTTACGCAAGTATTGAAAATGAAATACGTTTAAAATCTAAAGAATACTCACAAAAATATAAACGAGGTGGTAACTACTTAGCTAATTATCGTGCAAGTATGGAAAACTATCTTGTGCAAATGCATAAGAATAGTGAAGGAGCATATGCTAATTTTATAAAAGAAGTGGGTTCCAATACAATAGCAGCAACAGAACCAAATATTCTTTCTTATTTAGAAAGTAAACATATAGCACAAAATAATGCTTTTTATAAAATTGAAAAACAAAGATTATTACAGAGGTTTGTAACTGCTGATGAAGCTGAAAAAAATCAAATATACTCACAATTAAAACAACTTACACAACTTCAAATAGATAGTGGTCAATTACCTAAAAACGCACTTGATGCAGATGATTTTGCAATGAGAAGAATATCTACTATGCAGTGGGTTTCATCTACAATTGATGACATGAATAAAGATGAAATAGCATCATTTCAAGAACTTTTAAAAGCACCACATTTAGTTGAAAAATTAAATGAATTAGGATTTAATGAAGAACAAAAAAAATATTGGAATGATAATAAACAATTTTTAGATATAGCTGATCTTAATTCATTATTTACTTATGGTAATCATAATAGAGCAGAAATAGATAGGTTAGAAAAAGAAAGTGTTAATGATATTGTTGATGATATTAGTAAGAATGCACCAGATATATCAGAAACAGTTCTTAAAAGTATTAATGATTTAAAACTTGATAACTTTGATATTGATAATTTAGATGCATTAGCATCATTTACATATGGTGATATACAAGAAAAATATCCAAATTTAAATATTGATGATCCTAGAATAGCTAAATTTAATAATGAACAAATACAATTTATTAAAAGTAAAATTTTAGAAAGGTATACTGCACCTATATACGGATCATTAAGTAATGATGATGAACAAGCTTTTGACCGAATCGGTGGTTTTGATCTTGTTAAAAATAAAAGTTTTGTAAATAATTACAAAAATCTTTCAGATGACGATCAAATTGTATATGATTATATTGTAAAAAATATAGAAGGTGGAAAAGAAATACTTAATACACTGCACGATTTATATGAAAAAGGTGTAGATGCAAATTCAATTATTACACAATTTACAAGTTCAACACAATTTTGGACTCCACCATTAACAGAAACACAAATAAATAAAGAAATATTAAAACAACAAGTAATTGATCCAAAAAATGGAATAGCTCTTGATACTGATAGTAAAGAAATAAAACAAATAGCTAATGAACATATCAACGAAGCATGGTTAGATAGTATTTCTGATAAATCTAATTATCCTTATTCAGCTTGGTATAATGATCCAACTTCTTTTGATAATGAAGAAGTTGCTAATAGAATTAAAATCTCTTTTGATAAAGGTATAATACCTATTGATTTAGAAAATTCTTTAAAATCTAGCAATCCATCAGAAACAGCATTGAAATATGCTTCTTTTGCACAAAATCATTTTACTATTAATGCAGATGGTGTTCCAGTTTTTAAAAACTTATTGTTAGGTGTTGAAGGTTTAGGAGATTTTAATAGAAAATTAGCAGCAGTTAATAGTGCTATGAAATTTGGAATAACTAGTCCTATTCCAGAACTTAAAAACATGGATTCTGAAGAGTTAGTTGAAGGTACTGGTAAATTTTTAACTTCACTTACTGAAGGTATGAATATGATTAATATGTTTTATAATCAAAATCCAAATCAACCATTAGGTGTTAAGTTAAATAATCAAGCACGAATACTTGGTTTTGGTAAAGGTGATGAAGATAATGCTTATAAAATATTTAAGAAAACAATTAATGATGAACTTTTTAAAAAGAGTCCAGTTTTACTAGCAGGTTTTCAAAACATTGGTGATTATATGCTAATGGTTGGAACTAAAATAGATCAAGCTGGACTAAAACAAATGATAAAAGATTATGTAGAAATAAATACAAGAAAAGATGGAATTGTTTTTGATACATTTAATTCTCAACCATCGGAAAGTATCTTTGGTTTAGATTTGGTTTTTAAATCACCAGAGATGTCTTATGCTTTTACTAATTCTGTTGAATTAATGGTAAATCAAAGTTTTTATGAAATGGCATTAGAAGGTAAAATTACAGGAGAACAATATCGTAAAGAAATTCCAGCTTATTATTTTGAACATAATCCAGATAATCTTTCGTTAGAAGAAGTTAATGAGATATTTGGACAAAATAGAGTTGATTGGTCTAACAACGATTTAAATATTTTAACAGATGATAGAGTTATTGCTAGAAATATTATTAAAGGTGGAAAAGAAACAATAACTAAAAAATATAGTAATGGTAATATTATAAGTTTAACAGGTATAATTGCTCCTATTCCAGGTTCTTACAAAAAAGAAGTGCCAGAAGAAACTATATATGATGATAAAAAATCTTTTGAAAATATATTAAAAAATAGACAATTAGTAGATAGAGATGCTAAAAAATTATTTTTAATTCCATTACCTTACAGTAAAGGTAGAGATATAAATGCTCCAGAAAGTGTTTTTGATTTAGAATATATTGTTGCAGTACAATCATCTGGTGGTGGTTTAAAACCATTAATAAATCCAACAAATGGAATTACGTTTACAGTAAATCCTAAATCATTTAAAGAAGCAGTTAATTCTTATAATGAAATTAAAAAGCTTGTTTCATTGAATGAAGCAGAAAAAAAAGCATATTTAGTAAATCAACAAAATGCTAATAATCCAGAATGGCAAAAAAAGGTTGGTCCACTTAAGCAAGTATCTGACAAAGCTATAAAACATGGCATTGAAATATTTAATATATTAAATAAAAAAATGCATGGAACTACACCATTTGGTGAAATACTAATGAATTTAGATTAAAGTTATATTTATTATGCTTACTAAAAGTTATATTCCTCGTTTAAATGTTAACCCAAAGAAACCTAGTGCATCATTTGGTCAAGTTATATCTGCACAAATTGGTTACAACTATGATCCTATTCATGAGTATCTTTACAATGAATATGTTGTAGGTACAGAACATGATCCACAATATAATGCTCTTGAAGATTTAGAAGGTTATGAAATGTATTCTCAACATTTGTTATCTGCACAAAATGCTGACCATATGGCTAGTTTAAAGCGTGGCATTGATGAGAATATTAGTAGAAGAGAAATAATTGGACAAGCTGGACTAGGCTATAATCTAATGGCTGGTTTCTTTGATCCTGTTAATTTATTGGCATTACCTTTTGGTGGACCAATGGTGGGTATTGGTCGATCTATGGTTAGGGTTGGTGCTGGCGTTGGAGCTACACAAGTTGGTCAAGAACTTTTAAGACATCCATTTGATCCTTTAAGTACAATACAAGAAACAGCAACAAATATTGGTATGGCTACTGTTGCTGGTATGGCTTTTGGTGGTGTGTTTTCAATACCTATGACACGAAAAAGTCGTGCTATGGCTAAAGTTTTAAATGATATGGATGAAGCAACTGCTGCTTCAAAAGGAATTTCTGTTAAAAGTATTACACCAGAAGGTAAAGTAACTGTTTCTAAAAAGGTAGATGCTAATAAAGAAATTGTTTCACGTGAAACAACCCAACCTGTAGCACGTGTAGGTGATGACTTTACACTAAAAAACAATGACACTGGTGAAACTATTGCAGATACAACTACATCTAAAGAAGTAGAATTTGATTTAACTGATGCTTTTGGAATGGCTAGATCATGGTGGACAGACTCATGGATGTACAAAGGGATTACAACTCCAATGAAAAGAGCTTTACAGAATCCGAACTTGCCTGATTCTGTCAAGTTTATGTTTGTAAAATTAGCTGGTGATTCTGGTGTTAAATTAAATTTACATAAATATGGTATTGCTATTGATCCAAGTGTTTATCAAAAATCAAAAATAAGGGAAGGTGAATGGGTATCTGTATATGATAAACTTGTAAAATTGCACACAAGAGATACAAAACAAAAAATATATAATCCTGGGGGGTTTGATTATAATATAACTAACAACAAAGCTTTTATTAATTGGCTAGAAGATTTAGAGTTAAAAAGAATAAAAGGTGAAAAGAGTGAGAGTCCAACAGCTAATGCAGCTCAGACTTTATTAACTAAGTTTTGGGATACATGGAGAGTAAGGCTTGATGACGCTGGTTTGTTAGGTGGTAAAAACTATTTAAACAATTCAATTAAGCGTTTAGAAATTAAAATAGATAAAAAACAAAAAATAGCTGATGCTTTAATTAGGCAAAACAAATCTTCTAACAAAGTTAATGCAGAAATAAAAAAATTAAAACAAGAAGTTGAAGTAAACAAACAAAGACTGGTAGCTGGTGAAGAACAGTCTGGTATGTATTTGCCAAGATACTGGAGTATGAGTAAGATTTCTGCTAACAGAAATAAACTTGTTGATATTATAGCAAAGTATTACACAGAAAATCCATTAACATCTGGTTTTGTAAATACAAAAAATGGTAAAAATTTAACTGAAAAAGAACTTAGACTTTTAAATTCTGAAGAATCTATACGATTAAGAGCAGAATCTACTGTTAAAGCAATAGAAAATAAAGGGGATATTTATGACATTGAAGCACAAGATATTGTTGCAAATACCATGTTTGATGGTTTCATTGAGATTTCATCTAAACATATTAAGCAAAGAAACTTAGATATACCTACATACTTGGTTGTTGATTTTATTGAGATGAATCCAGTATCTGTTATGAAAGCTTATACAGGTAAGATTGCACCACATTATGAATGGTCACAACAGTTTGGTAAAGGTGGGTTAGAACAAACATTAGGAAATATTGAAGAAGCTATTTTAAAAGCTGGTTTAGGACAAAAGACAGTTCAAAGAGTACATAGAGATTTTGTTAGTTTATATGATCGTGTAATGAAAACGGTTGTTAAAGAGCCACACGCATTGAATCAAAAAATAAGAAGAGTATTAATGGATTACTCAACACTTAATTTCTTAGGTTCTGCTGGTTTTTCTACTTTACCAGATTATGCAAAGATAATGATGGAACATGAAATGGGTACTGTGTTTAAAACATTATCTGGTTTGTTTAGAGATAACAGAGTTAGTCTTAATAAGAGTGAAGCTCGTATAGCTGGTGAAGCTTTAGAGATATTAATGGGTGATACACATTTAAGATTTAGTGATGATATGATTAACAATCCTTTTGGTGATGGGTTTTATGCAAAAGGTATGGATAAAGTAAAACAAGGTTTCTTTTTTTTAAATGGATTAGCACCTCTTACTAACATAGCTAAAAGACTTGATGGTATTATGCGTGGTCATACTATTATTGATTATGCAGTTAAAGCTAAAAATAATACAGCAACAAAATTTCAAAAAGAATGGTTAGCTAGAAACAATATTTCACAAAAAATGATTGATGAAATATCTAACAAAGCTGGATGGGAAAAATCAAATCAAGGATTGTATTTACCTAATTCTGAAACTTGGTTAAAAAAAGGTGTGTCCCAAGAAACACTTGATGGGTTTAGATCATCAATGAATAGTGGAATAAGTAATACTATTTTGATGGGAACTCCAGCAGATAAACCTATAGCTGTTGATGGTGTTTTTTATGTACCATATAGCATTGGTCGTTTGTTTGGAATGAAACAAGACAACAGAGTACAAGGTTATTCAAGAATAGAAAACGGATTATTGTCTTTACCCTTCCAATTTTTATCTTATTCTTTTGCAGCTGCAAATAAAATTACAGCATCTTACGCACAAGGCACAGTTACAAATCCAATCATTGGTGTACTTAGTGCAATGGGATTAGGATATATGTCTTTAGAAATTAAATATGCTATGTACCCATACATATTAGATGAAATGAGTTGGCAAGATAAAATGGCTAGAGCTTTTGACGCTTCTGGTTTAATGGCTTTGCATTCTGATTTAGCATATAGTGTATTAAATAATGCAACTGCGCTTGGATATGTTACTGATGAAAACTTTGCTATTAGTCCAAAATATAAAGTTCCAACTGAAGGTGCCGAAAAAAGAATAGACGTAGCTGGACAATGGATTGGTCCAGCTGGAGGATTAGTTATGGACATAGGTTTAGGTTTGTACCAATTACATCAAGAAGATTATGTAGAAGGTTCACAAACATTAATAAATACTGTTCCGGGAAGATCAATGTGGTTTACTAAAGGTTTATTTAGCGACATGAGAAGGCACATAAGAAATAATTTTTAATTGATTTTAAAATAAGAAGAGGTATGATTCAGCCATGACTATAGATTTAACAGATAATGCCCCACGAGTTTCATACTCGGTGTCACAAGGAGCTACAACAACTAGCTTTGCTGTACCTTTTGAGTTTTTTGATACAACAGATTTAAAGGTAGTTGTTGATGGAACAACTAAAACAATTACTTCACACTACACAGTAAGTGGTGGAGATGGTTCTACAGGCACAGTTACTATGTCAGTTACTGGTGCAACAGGTGGAAGTACAGTAATTATATATAGAGAAATACCATTAAGCAGAACAACTGACTTTCCAGCTTCTGGTGCTTTTCCTATATCTACACTTAACACAGAATTAGATAGAACAGTTGCTTTGTTTGATGATCGTAAGGATCGTATTGATAGATCAATAAGATTACTTGATACAGATGATGCAGCAACTATGACACTACCAGTAAAAGCAAGCAGAGTAGGTACTGTTCTTGGTTTTAACGCTACAACAGGTGCAGTAGAAGCTGGACCAACTATAGCAAATGTAAATTCACTTGCTGATATTACAACAAATATAAACACAGTAGCTGGAATATCTAGCAATGTAACCACTGTAGCTGGAATACAAGCTAATGTTACTACCGTTGCTGGTATATCATCTAATGTTTCAACAGTAGCTGGTATTTCTTCAAATATAACAACGGTTGCTGGTAAGGCAAGTTTAATTACTTCTCAATTTGCAACTGATATGACATTAGTTACATCAGATTTTGTTGCTGACGTAAACACTGTTGCAAATTCTGATATTATTAACGATTTTAATACACTTGCTACATCTGACATTGTAGCTGATATGAATTTACTTGCCACGACTAGCAACATAGATGCAATGGCTGCTTTAGGTGATTCAAATGTTATTACTCACATGGCTAATCTTAATGGCAGTGGAGTTGTTGCAAATATTAGCACAGTAGCAGGTCAAATAAGTCCAACTAATAATATTCAAACTGTAGCAAATGCTAATACAAATATTACAAATTTAACTGCTACAGGTGTTTTAAATAATATTTCAACATTAGCTACTGGTTATGATGGTACAACTAGTACATCTGGTACAAATACAAATCTTGCTCAAATAAATACTGCTGTAAATAATTTAACTGGTATAAATGATTTTGCAAAAATATACAGAGTTGCATCTTCAGCACCAACATCATCACTAGACGCTGGTGATTTGTACTTTGATACTAGTACAAATAAATTAAATGTTTACTCTGGTTCTTCTTGGGCAACAACAGGAGAAGCTGCACAAAGATCAGTTACTACTCACAATGTAACATCTGCTGGTACTCAAACAATTAGTGCTAGTTATACTGTTGGATTAGTTGATATTTATCTTAATGGTTTAAAATTAAATATTTCAGAAGGAGATGCTACTGCATCTAATGGAACATCAGTAGTTGTAACGAGTGCAAGTATTGGAGATATTATTGAGGTTGTAGCATTATCTCCATTTAACTCTGCAAACTATGGAACTGCTGCAAGTAAAAATACTGGAACAACTAACGACACTGTACCTGTCTTTACATCTGGTGGTCTTGATATTGCTGCAAGAGATTTAATAACAACTGGTAAAATATTGTATGCTAATATGTATTCAGCAGAAGGTGATTTACCTAATGCTAGTACTTATCATGGTATGTTTGCTCATGTTCATGGAACTGGTAAAGGTTATTATTCACATGGTGGCAATTGGATTGCTTTAGCTAATGAAAGTGCTTTATCAAGTTATCTGACTACATCTTCTGCATCTTCTACATATCTTACTCAATCAACTGCATCATCAACTTATGCAGGATTAGCAGGAGCGACTTTTACTGGAAGTATTAAGGAACAATTTTTAGACGTAACTAGTACCAATACGAGTGACGCTAACCATATCACTAGTAGTGCAATTCAATTAGATGCAAGTACTGCTAATAACTTTGCTGTCAATGTAGCAGGAACTAGTCCTACTTTATCCATAACAAATTTAACAAGTGGCAAGTCAAATTTCATTACCATAGAAGTTACTTATGGTGGTGGTACAATTACATGGCCTAGCTCTGTTGATTGGAACTCTGCAACTGCACCAACACAAAGTAGTTCTGGAGTAGATTTATATATTTTGTACAGCAGAGATGGTGGAACAACGATTCTAGGCTTTACAGCAGGACAGGCACTGGCATGAGTAGTTCTAAAAAATTATTACAATCTGCATCTGGCTATATTGATCAGACTAGTAGTGGGGGTAATGTTGAAGATTACTTTGATGCTACTCATTGGAAAGGAACTGGTGCTAATAGGTATATAAGAACTGGTGTAGATCTAGCTACTTCTGGTGAAAAAGGAATGGTTATAATTAAAAATGCGAGCAGACAAGGTAGAGATTTTCAAATTACAGATACTGTTAGAGGATTAAATAGCCAAATAGTAACTAATGATACTGATGCACAAACTACTCTTACAAATCGTATTAGAGCTTGGGAAATATTTGGGTTTAATATTGGTGATGATAATCACGTAAATCAAAATGATGATAATCATGTTGCTTACACCTTTAAAGCTAAGAAAAAATTCTTTGATATTCAAACTTACACAGGGTCAGGTTCAAGTGGAAAAGTTATAAATCATAACTTAGGAATGATGCCATCTATGTTTTGGATTCGAGCTTATTCAGCACAAGGTGCTTTTGTAGTTTGGCATAGAGATGCTATTAGACCAGATGGAACACAATTTTCTACAACGAATGAGCAATATAATCTCCACATTAATAATAACAGTATAGCAACTTCCCCTGGGGGTGTATGGTTAACTTCTATAACTGACACTGCTTTAACAATTGCTGCCCCAGGGTGGGGAAATTATAATGATTCTAATGTTACTTATGTAGTTTACTTTTTTGGAGATTATGTAGACGATACAAGTTTTATAAAAAGTGGCATATACACTGGTCAAGGTACTAGCTATCTTCCAATAACTCTTGGTTTTGAACCACAATGGTTACTTTTTAAACAAGTAGATAGTGCTGGTGACTGGTATGTTTTTAATACTAAAAGTGGAATATCTCATTTACAACCTTATAGTGCTGATAATGAAGATTATCCTTTACAGCTTAATCAAGATTATGGTGCGAGTGGAGCTGGATGGGGTTTAACTACATCTGGAGATGGATTTGTACTTGATGGAAATAACTTATCTCCAAGTAATTCAAAATACATTTACACAGCTATTAGAAAAGGGTTTATGGGTGAGCCTACTAATTATACACAATTATTTGGATCTACTAATAAATCAACAAATACAAGTAAGCTTCCCAATCTAGGGTTAGATATGAGAAACCCTACTGATTTTGGTTGGTGGTGTGAAAATGATACAAGTTCATCTATTTCATCTATGAGATTTTATGCAAGAAAATTACCTAAAAGATATTTAAGGTTTAATAGTACTAACGTAGCAACAACAGATAATTACTCTATATTTAATCTTCCTATAAAAACTCCACCATCATCAGTTGGAGGAGAAACATATCCTCGTACAGATCGAGGTTGGTATAATGCTGATCCAACTAATTCACATTCTTTTTCATTTTCTTGTAGAAAAGGTTTTGCAGATATTCAAACATACAGAACTACTGGGACTAGTAATTTAAACACTGTTAAACACAGTCTGGGTGCAGTACCAGAATTTATGATGACAAAAGGATTATTTACTACCAATAGTCAATGGAGAGTTTATCATAAGGATGCAACTGCAAGTAATAGCATACAGAATTATGCTACTCCTGCTAATAATTATGCCTTTACAAATGCAGATACAACTGTGTGGGGAAATACAGTACCTACAGATGAAAACTTTTATGTTAAAAGTGACAGTAATAATAATGCTACTAATATTGAAGCTTGTGTATGGGTAGGTTTTTCTTCTTCTACAGATTATTGTGATATAAGTTATTATACTGGTACTGGTGGTAATTCTAACAGAACTATAACTACAACATTAAGTGGTTCTCCCAGATTAATCTTAATTAAACCAGCTAGTGAAGCTGGCTCTTGGTATTGGTTTAGTCCTCTTACCTATGGTACTGCGTTTTGGAGATGGAATTATCAAGGAAGAGAAACAAGTTCTCCAACTAGAATGATCTCCTATGGGACTGGTACTATTATTCTTAATTATAACCCTTCTTTAAATCCAGAGTCTGGAAGTTTAGGTGTTCATCCTCTTAATAAAAGTGGGGTTCGTTATATTTATGTAGCTTTTGGATAGGAAAAATAATGGAATATATACATACAGATGGTTCAATTAAAACAATTAATGAAATAAAAAAGGAAAATGCACATACAAGTTTTCCATCTACTAATATAAATAAAGCTTTGGAAAGATTTGGCTATAGCCCAATCATACCCATAGATGCTCCATCATTAAGTGATGTTAAAAAAATTTATATCAGAGATGGTGTTGAGCAAAACAGTGATAAACAATGGATTTATAAATGGACACTTAAAGATCGTCATGTTGACATTGAAGGTGGTAAAACTAAAGATCAGCAAGATACAGAATATCAGACAATTTTAGATAATAATCAAAAAAATTTTTTAAGACTAGAAAGAGAACCTCTCCTTCAAGAAGCTGATTGGCAGATACACAAACTAGAAGATGCGTCTGGTGATGCTTCAGCGTGGAAAAATTATAGACAAAACCTAAGAGATATTACTAAGGCAAGCGACATCTATAATGTTACTTGGCCTACTAAACCATAGGAGTGAGAAATGACAGCAGCTAGAGATAGAGCAGATCGTAAAGGATCAACACCTATACAAATAGGAAGCACAAAATTAGCTACAGACAGTAACAATAATTTATCTGTCTTAGATAGCAGTGATGCTCCAAAAAAACTAATAGCATCTGAATTAGAAATTGGGGATAGTTCCAATAAAGTTATCATTAAAAAAGGATCAGATAATAAAGTTCAATTCCAAACTCAAGCAAGTGGTGGATCAGCTAGTGATAGTAATGCAGGGGGTGGAGTTACAGTTGTTGCTAACACAACTGCTTTACAAGCTTTAACAGGTAACGCAGTAGGTGACTTAGCTTTTGTAACTGCTAATAATAAATTATATATTAAACAAACTGGTGGGTGGTACACTGTTGCAACTGGATCAAACGCTACACCAGTAATCAGTTCAGCAGGGAATGCTTCTTATTCGCTTGCAACTGATGGTACAGCAGTAGTAGTTACTATTACAGCTACAGATGATGAAGGTGAAACTATAACTTATGGTTATAATGTTTCTAGTGGATCGCTAACTAATGGTGGCGGAGCTACAGCTACAGTAACTCAAGGAACTGGAAGTAATGTTAATCAATTTACTATAACACCTACTCAGACGCAATCGTATGCAGGAGCTTTCTCTCTCACTTTTACTGCACAAGATCCTAATGGAAATACAGCAACAAGTTCAGCTAGTGCTTTTACTTTAGCATGGTTTGCTCAAATGCACGTTCCAAGTGGAACAACTATGGTTCTTGGATTAAGTTTTGATAGTTCTGGTTTAGGAAAATCTGGATCATGGAACACACCAACAACAGTTGGTTCTGGAATACCAAACTATTATACTAGTGGTGGCTACAATTCTACAATGGCAGGTCATGCAGGATATGCAAATACATCTAAATCAGAAGATGGTTATACAATTACAGAGCTAAACAGTGTTAATTCTTCAAAAGGTAAAACATTTATTGTGTGGTACAAAGGTTCACAAACAAATGTGGGTGGATCGTACTCTATAGGTGTTCCTATTCTTAGCACATGGGGAAACACATGGGCTGGTCTTGGAATTGATAATGGTAAGATTGCGTCAATGTCTGGTAGTAACCTTTATAGAGATACAGGAACAACAAATGTAGCTGATGACAATTGGCATTGTTTGGCATGGGTTCATTCTGATGGTACGCACACAAGACTTAATGACCAAGATGTAGGGATGTGGGTTGATGGTGCTTGGGAAGGAAAACATGATGTTCATGGAACTTCTTATTTTAAAATAAATCAACTGTTTATGACTTATAGTTCTGATAGTGCTTGGGCTCATCCATCAAGAGTAGATGCTCTCCAAATATTTGATAGTGAATTAACAGATGCACAAATTTTAGCAATTTATCAAGGTGGTTAGGAGGTGATACTATGCCAATGGGAAAAGGAACTTATGGTTCAAAAAAAGGTAGACCATCAATGTCTGCTAAACAAAAGAAACTACCAGCCAGTCTAAAGAAAAAGATTATGGCTTCAAAGAAGAAGTAATATGTTTGATCCAGCGTCGATAGCTACTGCGGTAAGTTTATCGACTGCTGCATTTAATAACATAAAGAAAGCATTTGCTATTGGTCGTGATCTGGAAGGTATGTCTGGTGATCTATCAAGATGGATGAAAGCTAGTTCGGATATAGAACAAGCAGTTAAGTCTAGTAAAAATCCTCCTTTTTATAAGAAGATGTTAAGTGGTGATTCTGTTGAGGAAGCTGCAATGAAAAGTTTAGTTGCTCAAAAGACTTTGGAAAAACAACGATATGAATTACAACAGTATGTTAAATTTAAATTTGGTGTTAAATCTTGGGATGATTTGTTAAAGATGGAAGGCTCTATTCGCAAACAAAGACAAGAGTTAATTTATAAAAGGCAAGAGTTTAAACAAAAATGTATTGAAGTATTTTTTATTTGTGTGTTACTAGTTACCATTGTTGGTTTTGTTTTCTTTATTATTTGGCTGAAGAAACAACAAGATGTCTGAGAAAGATATTATATTTGTAATGATAGTTCTTTTATCTTATGTTTGGTGTACATGGTTTGATCCAAAATGGTTATTTATTAAGTGAGGTAATATGCCAGCTACAATTATAGATGATTATAAAATATTCCCAAGACTTATGATGCTTGTCGTTACTATCTTAACTTACCAAAGTGTTCATTGGTACATGGGATTAGATGATCCAACAATACAACAGAGTGGATTAGTGTCTGTTTGTATGGGTGCATTAACAGGTTGCTTTGGAATATGGATGAATGGAGAGAAAAGAAATGATACTAACAATTGTTAAATCTTTAGGCTCATTGGCATCTAGTTATGTAGAGGGCAAAGTACAAACACAAAAAGTAAAAGCAGAGATACAAAAGAAACAACTGACCGGTGAGATTGATTGGGATTTAGAAGCTATCAAAGCTACACAATCTAGCTGGAAGGATGAGTGGATAACTGTTTTATTAAGTTTACCATTTTTGTTATGCTTTATTTCTGATGAAACAAGAGCAATGGCGTTCGCTGGTTTCCAAGCTTTAGATCAAGCTCCAGCTTGGTATACATATTCTTTTGGTGTGGTGATTGCTGCATCCTTTGGTATAAGATCAGCAACTAAATTTTTTGGAGGTAGAAAATAATGGTTGATGGATATGGAGTTAAAGGTAAGTTTACATCTAATACTGGGAAGAAAGCTGCACAACAAAATAAAATAAAAGAATCTAGCAAAAAACAGAAAGCTGAAACTTTTAGATCAGATGAAAAAAAAAGTCTGACCAAATCTATTGGGACTGCTGGACCAAAAGTAAGACCAGATGGTACAGTTAAAGATGACAAACCTACTGCTTCACAGAAGGAAGCATTCAGAGAACAAGAAGAAACTTATCTTACTAAATCACCTGGTACTGTAGGGGATAAGTATTATAAAAATCCAGAAGGAACTGGTACTGGTCAAGGTGGTAGTGGTATACCAAAAGATAGTAAAGATAATGTTGTTACAACAACTACTCCTGTAAAAACATTTACTGCTCCTGTAATTACACCACCAAGTTATACACCAGCTTCAACAGTAATAAATGATAATACAACTTATGTTGAAAATACAGATGATACTGCAAATCCATTTAGTTTAGAAGAAGCAGAACCTTTGACTCCTTTATCTTCTGAAGACTTTATGAGTAGCAGTATTTATAGAACTGGTTCTGGTAATAAAATTAATTTAGCACAACAAATACTTTATAAAGATTGGAATCAAGTTAATGTTAATTTGGTTTATGATGGGTTGAGTATTAAAGGTGTTAAAGTAAATGTTAAAGTACCTTTACCATTTAATCAAAAAACTAAATTTACATTTGGAGGATAGATGTTTTCATTATCAAAGAGAAGTTTAAGTAAGTTAGAAGGTGTACATCCAGACTTAGTTAATGTTGTTAAGCTAGCTATTACGCTTTCCAAAATAGATTTTGGAGTGACATTTGGTAAGCGAACTAAAAAAGAACAAGAAGAACTTGTTAAGGCTGGAAGGTCACAAACAAATAAAAGCTATCATTTACTACAAACAGATGGCTTCGCCCACGCTGTTGATCTTATGGCTTACTGTTCTGGCAAGGCTTGTTGGGAACTTACTGTTTATGATGATCTTTGTGATGCAATGAAAAAAGCTTCAATGCAATTAGGTAACATACCAATAAAGTGGGGTGCTGCTTGGAGTGAAGGTAGTATTACTAGTTATAAAGGTACTGCTGAAGAAGCTATGAACTCATACATTGATCTTCGCCGTTCTCAAGCTCGTCGACCTTTTCTGGATGGTCCCCATTTCGAACTAATGTACTTATAAGTTCTACTGCTAAAGCTGAGTAACCAGCAATATCTTTATAAGAATCTATATGTATTGGATCTTCTTTTAATCTCATTGCTTTAGTTAGTATCATCATAATACAAACATCAAGGTAATTGAAATCTTGACCTTTATACTCTGACCAAGTCTTAGCTATTGCTCTAAGATTATTACTAGGATGTCCATAGGTGTGTTCTCTTTTAGTTAATGTATCTCCTACTTCTCTTAGGAATTGTGATCTATTCATTTGTTTCTCCTAATTGTGGGAGTAGGTATAAAAGGATGGAGAGATTATACCTACCCCCTATGTCCATTACAATAGAGAGATGATTGCATGATATGGACACTAAAAAGGTATCTCATCATCAATGTTCTTGGCAGAACTATCATCACTTTTTTCTTGTGTATTATCAAGGTTTTCTTTTGATTGAGGTTCACTTAATTGTAAGCTCATATATTTTTTACCGTTAGATTCTTTGACCCAAGCAGCAATACGATTGTTTTTGTATTCCCATTTCTCATCAATTTTACCAGTGTAGTCTGGTGCATTTGAACTGGCATTATCATTTGGAAATATTGCACAAAGTTCAGTATAAAATTTTACAATGTCTACACCTTTTTGTGTCTTACCTTTAACAACAACAACTTTATGTTTATTCTTTTCAATATCTAATTCACCTTGAAGAATGTAGTTTTGATCTGGAAATGGTGGGAAAACTGCACCTCTATTCTCATCATCATATTCTTTATCTGACATATTAATCTCCTATATAGTTTTTCTTTTGCCGGTTGAAACAAAGTCACCATCATCTTCTGAACTTTTATCTGGTGTTAAGTTCAGCATAACTTGTAATGAATACCTACGCATATAAGTAAGTGCGCTACCAGTACCTTGTGGTCCTCTGTTCATATTGTTTAAGACAATCTCAGATTTCATTTCTGTCTTGGTTGTTATATGAATTAACCTAGTAACAAGTATATCTATGGGTATACCAGTAGAAAAATCTACTCTTATTTCATGGTTAATAAATACACCTTCCGTAAATAAAGCCATCTCAACAGCATCCATAATATCTTTAATAGTAGAATGTCCACCGAATTGTGCTTTACCAGATTGCTTAACTGTTTTGAATTTTGTTCTTGCAGCTTCCACTGCTATGTAAATACTTGTATGCTCACTCATTGCTTTCTCCTTTATTAGCTAAGATTCTTATCGAACCTCTTTTATCTTTCTTTAGTGTTAGTTGCTCACAGTAAACCTCTCTTTCATTTGGAGCAACAAGACTCTTTAATTCTTTTTTTGTTTCTTCGTGTTCTGAATAATACCTTGCAGTATGCAAGTAACTTTCAACAAGACTCATAAAATAATTGCTTGTTGAAGCATCACGCTTAACCATATCATCTACAAGAATATCATTTATGTTTGTTGGTTCATGATCTGTTTGATCTGGTGGTGTATCATTTTTTACATGATCCCAAAATAATCTGATCTTTACCATCATGTTAGTATAGTATCGTTCATGAAATGAAATCTTTTTATATTCAAATCTAAGATTGCCAAACTTATTAGGAAAGTAACAATCATCATTGTTAGATAGACCAAGATAGAATTGTATCTGTGGCATATATCTTGATAACTGTTTTTCAAAGTTATTAAACTGATTTGTTTCTTTAGCTTCCACAATCGCCGACTGACTCTTGATGGTCGCGTCGATTGTTCCTTTGAGTGGAACACCGTGATGCTCTTTAAATATAGCTAGTTGTTGTTTATCAATACTTAACTGACTTTGTTTTTCAAACCAGTTAAGTATGAACTGCTCGTTCCAAACTCCAGATTGTACTGTAAAGTTATTAGACAAATCATCTGGTTGTACTCTACCAGTTTTGATTTCCCATAGTTTTTGCCAATCACCATGCATAATTTGCACAGCATCTGACCCACCGATAAATCCGATTCTCTCCATCTTTCTCTCCTTTGGTTTATTATATATTATTTACATTCATTTGCAACTAATATATGATTAATATTCATAGCAATTTCTCCGCCTTGAAAAAACTAGGGTAACTTTTTGTTACCCTTTTTTTTCTGTTCTTCCCAATCAATATGAAATGTTTCAACTACTTCATCTGGTCTAGTAAATTCTTGAGGAACATAAGGTAATGTTACATCTACTATTCTTGGTTCTCTTAACCATCTATCACGAAATACTTTTATCTTGTGGGTGTACTTTTTAATATCCATAATACTTACTTTCTGGTCTTTCCAATGGGGGTTTCTCTAAATAAAACTCTTCATACTTGTATGTTTTAAAACATTTATATCCTTCTCCATAAATTTTATCAGACCAAAGCTGACACTCTTCTGGATTATCAAAATGCATAACAGTAAGTAAACTATATAATATAATTTTATTCATGTGAATAAATCTCCTTGTGCTGGTGGTTCTCCAAGTTCACTAAGTATATGATCTCTAAGTTCATTGGCTTTGATATATTCAGTAGCATCTCTTTTAAGTATATGACCAGAACGATAGCCAGTGCTAGTAGTTGGCAATGGTGATTTTTCTTCTACTGTATATATATTATTATATGTAGGTATTTCGTGATCTGGATTTAATGCTTTTAAATATGTATGTTGTTTAGATTCTTGACGTTCTAACCTTACAAAAGATGTATTGTAACCTCTTACTTGATACTCATAAATGTGATGATGTGATCCACCATTCTTCTGTAAACAAAATCCAAAGTGATTAATCTTAACATCAATCGTAATCTTATTCCATTCCATTTCAAATGTTTCTATGTTGGTATCTTCTACAAATGTCCAGAAGTTTGAGTGTTTGTTATGCCACCAATTATACTTACTAAATTTTTCATGAACAAATTTGTTTGCATCTTCTTCATAGGTTTCTTCACCTTTACGGTACTTGCAATTTCCACCGTGTTTACTCCATATATATTCTGATATATAAAATCTTTTACCAGATTCATTGAGTACTTCAGCTACATAATCAAGAGGTATTGTCGGTAATGGCATTTGAATTTTCCTTTCTCTCTATATTAGTTAGTATATCTTCTCTTCTTTTTTTTCTTTGGTTTGTTATTGCAGCTACTTCAGACCATGATGGAAACTCTTTATTGTTATCTGCAATATATTCTATGGCATAGATTGCAATGTCAGCTGGTACATCTGATAGCTTATGAGCCATTGATTTAATACGAACTGCAATATCATCTGGTGAAGTAAAACCAAATGGCATTCTCAGTAGCGTTGTAAGGTGCGTCAGACGTTGAATCAGCTCTTCCATAGGCAAAGGGACTAGCTTTTCTAATACGGCTGTCTTTGCTCGTTTATATATATCTTTTGTTGGAAGGTATAAGTTTGTATATTTGATGTTAGTTTGTGAGTTTGTTATGGAGTCTAGCATAAACCGAAGTGCTTGATCCGTTTCTGCTGGATACTTTATCTTTTTTAAATTGCTCAAAGCGTTTGTCTTTTGCACGGAAGTTAACTGCATTTCTGATCCAGTTGAGGTATGCTCTTTCTGCGTCGACAAAGACACTCCCTTTTGCAAGGTGGTAGTTAATGAACTTATCGGTTTCATTGTCATAGTTTATTTCTCCATATTTTTCTTTGAGATTTGATAAGCACTTGGCTGATGGTTTCCAATCATCATTCAATGACTTTCTTCTTTTCCTTCTATTTGTTTTTGGTAGGTTATATGATAGGTTAGTGTCCGTCTCTCGGAGTACCCCCTCTGTTTCTCGGAGTACACCTAGATTCACAGTATAAATGTTTGACTTATTATGTGTACCTGATATTCTTGATATGTAACCATGATCTTCTAGCCAATTTAGTTTCACATACAGTGTAGATTCACTGATGCTTGTTCGTTTTGATAGTGTTTTGATGCTTGGGAAACATGATTTAGTTTCTTCATTTGCATAGTCAGCTAAACATAACAGTAACCACTTAGCATATGGATCTGGTATTTCTAATTTCATAGCATGAGCCATTAGTATAAATGACATATTATTCTCCTATTAATTTTATAAATTGTTCACCACTCATTATCACTAGAGTGTTTGGTTTTCCTGTTTTTCTTTTATACAATGCTATGTCACGATTGTCTAACACATTGAAAGGATTAGGAAAATTACTTTTATCTCGGTACTTTACTTCAGCTACCAGTCGTTGTCCCTTGATGTTGAGGATGATATCTCCAGAGTATTCTCCTCCCAATGATCCAGACAACGGTTGTCTTTTGGCTTGGAAACCAAGCGACGTAAACCATTTGACGAACCATCTTTCGTGGTAGCTTCCTTTGTTGCGATTCTTGTTTGCCATATGTCCCTCTCATAACAATCTAAACATATTAAATAACGCTTAGTAGGTTCAATACTTTTTAATATAGCTACAAAATATTCTGTGAAATCTGAACATGATTCACAAGTTATCTTTTGTGATTTTATTTTTTTCTTTGATTTCGATTTGTAACCCAAGAGATTCTACCCAACAACAAAAGTTATATAAGCTTGGAGTCTTACTATTATTCTCCCATCTTTGCAAGGTAGATCTGTCAATACCAATGACATGAGCAAGCTGTTCTTGACTCATGCCATTAGCTTTACGTTGATTAGATAATTGAAAAGTCAGCTTCATATTTGATTGTTTTATGGACAAACAATCCATCCTTTGTTGGGTGGTTATGTACAAAATACCTTGAGTAGTATGTCATCATTTCATTTGGCATCTTGTATGGCTCAAGCTTTTCACCTTTGTTGTTGACTGTTTTGATACGATAGTCCAGTCGCATTTGTTCAAATACAAATCTTGCATTGAGTCCTTTGTCTACAAACCTTGAGTAATTCATTATTCTTTTTTCAAACTCAGGGTATATGTGTGGATTGTTTTTATGAAACTCAATCCAGTTTTTAAAATGATTATTTTCTTTTGTCATGATACTATCCTACAAATATATTTTTATGGTGAGCAGATATGAGTGCAAATATTTCTGGTGTCCAATATAAGTCACGTTCAATACGAATACCCATTGGACCAACATACTCTTCTAGTTCTGATCTATGAAACATTCCGTATTCTACTTCTGCACCAGATACCAAACCAAAACAATAACCATCTTCATCCATCGAGAATGGATACCATGTATAGTTAGAATGTGGTGTAAAGAATTTACACACTGGTTTTGCATTAGCTAGAGCTACATCATGTAGTTTGTTGTTTGATTGTAGTTTTTTTACTATCTCTTTTGTAAATAATATCATAACTATTCTCCTATTGTGTTATGTATTTCATTCCACATTTCACTTACGTGATCTGCAATGTAGTTCATATCACCAATCGTTGGATTCTTCTTACATTCGTTGATTGCATATGACACTATCATACTTAATTCTTCCACATGGGAAGCATTTTTAATCTTTGATTGTATTATCCACCATGTATTCATAGCTTCATCATGTAGTAATGTATTTTTTACTCTACCCATTTTTATTCTCCCATGTTTTATAACCTGGCATTGCGTGAGCCATGATCTTATCTAAGTTACTATCTTCTTGTAGTTCATTTGCCCTTTCTTCTAAGTCAAATTCTTTGCAATACATTTTAGATTCTACTGCATCAATAGTAAGGTTGTTAATCATTTCAATTACTGCACCTTCCTTTGTTTGACACCATGCTGTGTAATGTCTGAGTGCAGTTTGAAAGTCACTGTTCTGTAGTTTAGCTAGGAATTTATCTGCATCACTTGGATGGTCAAATAAACTAGTAAATTGTTTGACAATTTTTGGGATTGCTTTCTGAGTTGATCTATTCATAATTATCTCTCCTTATATATTTGAATAGTTTAGTAAAAAAAATTTTAGCATATGCATTTATTAATGCAATAGAATACATTTGCTTTTTGAGGTTGCAACCTTTGAATCCCACTTGGTCGACAAAGGTTTTTGATGTAGCCGTAGCTGGATTAGTTCCATACTACAACTACATCTTCTGCTCTAGTTACTTATACTTAATGCAAGACTTACCCATACGATTATTAGTCCTATTACGATTAAGCTTTTTAGTATTTCTCTTATCATTTAATCTCTCCATTAATGATTCATCTAATAGTACCCATCCGATTATTACCCATAACATTGAGTTAAGCATGAATACTGTAGCTAACCAATCATTTATCCACATGAATATGTATATGAATATGAAACCTGCTATCATATTAAATATACCAAACCATTTTCTTATTAAGTACCCCATCTTGCATACTCTCCTTTTAGTTCTTTACTAGTATAGTGATTCTCCATTGCAGGTAAGCACCCTTTCTTTTCTATTTCTTCTAATGCCCACACTGCTCTTGTATATATTGATCTCATTCTATCATTCATGTATTTCCAATCATTAAAGTTCATTTCTATCTTGAAGTCTGGATCAAAACAATCAGCATCATCATTCCATCTATCTTTTGTATCTTCTAATAGTCTTCTATGACAATTCTTTATACCTATTATACTATTTAATAGATTTTGTATTTCATCATACTGTGCTTTTACTTTTATATATTTATTGT
>MDSV01055754.1_pt1 | contig 34688 bp, 15 predicted proteins | sample 810851 | NCBI WGS metagenome assembly MDSV01 (sample SAMN05326640, study PRJNA326480) | marine metagenome | isolation source: seawater | place: Atlantic Ocean: North East | collected 2012 | reverse complement strand
ATCTCACACTCATGATAGCCTATATGTAATACAGTTGACAGTGGGAGATCCAAATAATGGATGTGACAGCACTATAGTATCTGATACTATCACAGTATTTCCTATTCCTATCGCAAGTATTAGCACTCAAAATGTGTGTGATAGTATAGAGGTTATATTTATAGATAATTCAAATGCAACTAATGTAGGCTTAATAGATTGGCAGTGGGATTTCGGGGATACATTATCAGTAAATGACAATTCGATCTTGCAGAACCCAACACCATATATATATACAACATGGGGGCAATGGAATGTTAATTTAATTATAACAGACCAAAATGGATGTACAGATACTACATCTACATTGATTACTGTCTATCCAAATCCAGTTATTGATTTTGATACTTCATATGTTTGTTTACCAGACTTAGCTTGCGCAAATGATATAATAGTATTTGATGACAATTCATCAATAGATACATTGGGAGGTATATTATCTAACCAATATTGGTATGTAAATAATATTATTGCTGGATCTACTAATTATAACATGCCATTTGACACATTATTAGATGCTGGTATCTATACTATAAAATACATTTTGGAATCAGTATATGGATGTAAAGACTCTATATCAAATACCTTACAAGTTGTTGATCTCCCAGTTCCTTCTTTTGCCTTGTTAGAGGATTCATTCTGTATTAATGCCCCTGCATACTTTCTTGATTCTAGCTCAATTATTGGTTCTGGATATATATTGGATTATAACTGGTCTATTATTAATAGTAATAATGATACTATCTGGCATGATGTATTAGATACTAATACTCTCCCAATATTCCCAGTTTTACCTACATCTTTAGAAGTAGAGACATATTATATATCATTAACATTAGGTAATTGTTGTGGTGACTCAACTTATATTGACAGTATAAGAATTACACCATTACCAAATATTGGTTTTTATACAGAACCTTTTGATTGTGGTCTTAACTCACAATTAATGGCAGGAACACCGTTAGTTATGAATTGGGAGGGTAATGGATTTAATAACCCTGAATATACAGACTCAATTAGTATATATTGGGGAGATGGCATTAGTACAACACTATACCCATATCCTGATTCAACAAACCTATTAAACTACTGGGAAAATCCAAGTCATACTTATACTAGCCTTGGAGTTTATACTATTTGTGTGATAGGATATAATAACTGTGGAGTTGATTCTGTGTGCTGTATGATTGAGATTGTTCCTTCAAATATTTTTTCACAATTTGAGGTGCTTGATATTAATGCAGCTTGTCAAGATTCTTGTATTTATTTTAGAGAGACTTCAAATAATTATAGTTATAGCACTTCTATAGTTAATTGGTGGTTTGATTGGGATCCACTACTTCCTCTCTCTTTAAACCAGCCTGACTTAAGTATTCCATTTGTTTATAATGATACCATCTGCCATTCTTATGATATGCCTGGGGTTTATATGGTGTTACATCAGATAATTGGGGACTCTATAATTGGTGCTCCTTCTGATACATCATTTAATATAGTGGATACAGTGTATATATATCCATCTCCAAATATAAAAATTGATAGCTGTCAATCAATATGTAACTTAGACACACTAGTTATTTATAACAATACTAATATTAACGATTCTATTACTGGGATGCCAGATCAAAGTATTGGCTTAAATAATTATCAATGGTATATTAATAATATCCCAATTAGTGCGTCATGGGATTTGACTTTTATAGCTGATACTCCTGGAGATTATTGGATTAAATTAGAGGTGTGGTCAAACTTTAGTTGTTATGCCACAGACTCATGCTTAATTACGGTTTATGAGTTGCCACAGGCTGAATTCAATGTTGTCCCAAATACTTTATGCTTAGGAGAAGGGCCTACAGGTTTTATAGATGTTTCATCTTCAAGTTCTATCTGGCAAGTGAATTTTTGGAGCTGGGATTTTGGTACTGGAATTACTGGAAGTAGTATCACAAATGGAGATACCATGTACACTTATATGAATTCAGGTAATTATATTATAAATTATACTATTAAAGATAATTTTGGATGTTCTGATACTTTTATTGATACAATTAATATTTCTCCAGGATTAACTTCATTTTTTACTTCAGATACGGTATGCCAGGGAATTGCTACTACTTTAGAAGGAGTTTTAAGTACTGATACAACAGATTATTGGAGTTGGGATCTTAATTTAGATGGGATTGAAGATGATAATGGTGAAGTAATTACACATGTTTTTGCAAATTCTGGATGGAATACAATCTCATTAACAACATATAAATATTTAGTATCAGATACTTGTTCTGATCTAATTTTCGATTCTATTTATGTATATGAAAATCCAATAGCATATTTTATTCCAACAGTTGAATGTTATAACGACACAACACAATTTAATAATGCGTCATTAGAGGGGATAGATGCTACAATTATGTCCTATTCATGGGTGCTTAATGATACGCCAGCTTATTATTCTTCTGATTATGAGCCTTCATATATATTTAACTCTGATGGAACATTTATAGTCTCATTATCTGTTGTAGATACTAATCTTTGTTATGACACCTATATTGATAGCAATGTTATTGTAGCAGAGTTGCCGAATGCAATATTATCAGATAGAGATACTTGTGAGGCAGATATATTCCAGTTATTTGATGAATCTACAGAAGGAACATTTCCTTTTACATCAGAATCATGGTTATGGTCAATCTCAAGTGGTAATTTTGTGCTTAGTACAGATAGCACTTCTCAAGATCCATGGGTACAGTTTAACAACTTTGGCAGCAATCAATCTGTATCATTAGTTGTTACAGACCTATTGGGTTGTAGAGACAGTACTTCAGCACAAATTAATATATATCAAGATCCTATCGCTGATTTTGCTTTAGGAAATGTCCAATGTAAAAATACTTTATTATCGATATTTGATGCCTCTTTTGGTATAGATGCTCCAGTTAGTTATTGGTATTGGGATTTCGGATTAAATGCCAATCCTATGAGTTCTTACTCACAAGATACAACTATCATCTACACATCTGTTAGTGGCAATCAATCAATTCATTTTGAGGTGATAGATACTAATGGATGCCAGGATCATGTTGATTCTATTATATTTATTAATAGTAACCCAAATAGTTTATTTAGCTGGACTAATAGTTGTGCAGGCCAATTAACAGAATTTATAAATCAATCGACAGCTACTGATAATGGACTATATTATTATAATTGGTTGTTTAGTGATGGAAATACATCTGGAAGTTGGAGCGATACTATTGAGCATATCTTTGATGTGAATGTATATGATGGCGGGATCTTTTCAGCTACTTTAGTGGCTACAGATAGTGCAGGATGTAAAGACACCTTTAACTCAATGCAAACTAGTAATGATATAGAGGTTCATCCGTTACCATTTGTTAATTTTGATGCTCCATATATTTGCAATAATGACCCTTTAGGTTTCTATTTTACTAACCAATCATCACTTAGCCAAATTTTCCAAGATTCGATAATAAGTTATGATTGGAGCTTTAATGGAATTGATCCATATTATGGGGAAGATTGGCTTTATAACCCATCACCTCGACCTTCCATAGGAACTCATGAGGTTAATTTAGAGATAGAGTCTAGTTCTAATTGCATTAATGATACTTCTATATATGTAATGTATCACCAATCTCCAGAAATTAGTTTTGTCCCTTATTCAACCCCAAATCCAGCTTGTGGTCAGAATGTTGAATTGGAATTCTATACAAATTCAATTTTATATTGGAATAATTTCGAATTTATTGTCCATGATATATATAATCCTGATACAATAACTATGGATACTGTCTTTTCACATATATTTGCTCAGCCTGGGAATTGGCCAATAGAGATTATTATTGAAAATAATTTCTGCAGATTAGATTCCACATATTTAGTGTCAATATATCCAAATCCAACAGCATTATTTACTGTCAATGATACTGCAGATTGTGAGCCTTTAGATATATTGTTTACCGATTCATCTTATATAAGCTTTCCATCAAATTATACAGGATTTCCAACATTAATTGAGCATTGGAATTGGGATTTTGATATAGATAGTTTTCCAATTCAAGACAATCAATTTCCGGGATTTGTAACATATTATGCAAATGGAGATAGTAGTTCATCTTATTTTCCGAGTCTAGAGGTAATTACAGATTTCGGCTGTAGAGATGTATTTAATATCTCACCAAATTATTACACCTTAATAACTACCCCATCACCTATTCCTATTATTAATGAGCCTCTTGAACAGGTGCCACTCTTATTAGGAGGAAATACTGGTATGTTCTATTTAGATGGAAGAAACTCAACTACATCTTCTGGTTTTAGTCCATTATCATTAGATGAATACACTTTTAATTGGACTTCATTTGGTAACGAGATCCCCAATATTCCATATACATCTAATTATACTAATTGGCAGTTTCCGATTGGGGATTCGTATTATGATATATTTTTAGAGATTACTAATAAATTAAATGGATGTAAGGGTGATACTATGATATCTGTGTATGTAGAATTTTTTAAAGGATTACAGGTCCCAAATGCTCTAGCTCCTAATGGTAATTCAGGGGAGCCTTCATATTTCTTGCCTAAAGGGAAATCATTAGAATCATATCACTTACAGATATTTGATATCTGGGGTAATATGTTATGGGAAACAACTGCAATCACATTTCCAGATGGGAAACCACTTGAGCCTTGGCGAGGTGAGACTTTAGATAATAAACCACTTCCTCAAGGTACTTATATATGGAAAATCTATGCAAGGTTTACTGATGGTACTGTATGGCCAGGTATTAATGGAGAAATAACTGGTCCAATTTATTTAATCAGATAGAATGAGAAGAAACATATTATTATTGCTTACTATCATTTCTTTTCATTTAAAAGGTCAAGATGTCTCATTCTCACAATTTGATCTAAATATGTTATACATGAATCCTGCGCTTGCAGGTTATGAACAGAATTTTAGGGTTCTCACTACCACAAGGAATCAGTGGGTTGGACTTAGTGAGTCTTTTAATTCTAATGTTATTGAATTTAACCTTACCTCCAATATTAGGAAAAGAAGAATTTCAGGAGGGGAGATAAATTGGACAGGTGGAATTTATTTTATTGAGGATAGAGCAAATACTGTATTTAAATCTTATGAGATTGGGATAGTACCTTGGACATTCCATTTCCAACTACCTAAAAGCATCTATTTAAGTATGGGGCTTCAGAATACATTACACTTTAATACTTTAGATTGGAATCAACTTATCTTTTCTGATCAAATAAATGATTACAACAATATAGTTACCCCATCAAATGTAGATTTACCTGCTTTCAATAATCAGAATTCATACCTTGACCCCTCATTTGGTTTTATTTTCACCAAGCATTCAACATTAAATAAGAAATCAAATAACACTTCCTTTATAGGTTTTGCTTGGCATCATTTATATCCGCCAATGCAATCATTCTATAATGATCAAGGAGAAGCAACGACAATTCCGCAGAAATTCACTCTTCATGGTCAATTTATTGGCTCTTTTAATGATGTAGTTACTGAATCATTTAATTTTTGGAAAGTTTCTTATAAACACACTTTACAAGGAAGTAACTCTGTGCAGAAAGATGATATTGGTTTATCTCTTTCATTAGCAAACAGTATCCAACTAGAAGGAGGTGTTTTCTATAGGATATCTAGACAAATAAAAGAAGGGGAGAGTCAAGTTTCTTTAATGAATGAGTCAATCATACCTCTCATTAGACTTAGAATGGGAATTGGGAATAATATGGGGATGGAATTATCGTACAGCTATGATTATAATATTTCAAAATTAGATAATATAAATGTTATTTCTACAAATGAGATCTCTTTGAATTTATATTACTTTAAGAGTAAACCAACGTTGTGTCCTGCCCAAGGAAAATGGGGTAATAATAGAAAATGGGAGAATGTTATGCTTAACCGAAAAGGGTATGGTATGAAACATAAGAAACAAAGATGGATTTGGTAATTGATTCCCCTCTTCCAGACAAGAACTTACTGGAAATCCACTAGTTATTTAATTCAATTCTTTATTATGAGGTTAAGAATATTAAGGAAAAAGAAATAATTATAAGTTTACTATTATTAATTGTATAAAACTTTTATTGTAACTCTTCTATTCTTAGCATGCGCATCTTGTGTATTGTTCTTATTCAATAATTGCGTTTCACCTTTCCATTCAGTCATTATTCTATCGTTAGCAATTCCTTTGTTAACCAAATAGTTCTCAACTGCCTTAACTCTATCCTCAGAAAGTCTTTCATTATGTTCTTCTGTAAATTGACTATCCGTATGGCCTACTAATGATATATTAAATTTAGGTTTTTCTTGCAAATAAACTGTGAGATCATCTAGTTTCTTTTTCTCTATGGAAGTTAGAATTGATTCATCTAGATCAAAATAGATATCTTTAAATCCACGTTCTGGGTCAATATTATTTTGAACTCCTCTATAGATATAAATAGTATCTCTTATGTATACTGTATCTGCAGGTAAAGGTTTTTCTGGACAACCTTTATTAATTGGAGGCCCAAACTCATCAGGACAATCATCAAAGGCATCTTGCAAGCCATCACCATCACTATCAGGACATCCCTTAAACCTAGCCAATCCAGGAACTTCAGGGCATTCATCATCATTATCAATTACCCCATCACTATCTTTATCAGGACAGCCATCATTAATCTTTAAACCAAATTCATCAGGACATTCATCTTCACTATCCTTAATGCCATCTTTATCCTTGTCAGGGCACCCTTTGAGTGCTAACAAACCAGGTGTTTTTGGGCAATCATCTTCTTCATCATATATTCCGTCTTTATCTCTATCATTACGTTTGCTCTCAAATTTATAAGTAAAAAGCAAACCATGAGATCCTGCTGAGGGTATTCTTATCGATGATGTTGTAATATCATAGCTGTATGCGAGATTATAGTTTGTGGAGTTTAATCCCATTAATAATACTGCAGCATCACTTGTCCTAAAGGACAATCCTCCCCAAATAAAATCATTGTAAATTGTCCGCATATTCACATCTAATTGGATAGGAGTGGCTCCTGTTTTCTTAATAAGCAAGGAAGGTTCCATCTTATACTTACTGTTAAGTTTAAAATTAACTCCACCATTTAGGTAATAATGGTTCTCAAGCTTATTATCTGATTTATTATTGCCGATGTCCAGATTACTTGCAATTATATTTGGCACTGAGAATCCAACAAAATAGTCAGAATTAAAGTAGTAAACTGATGCGGTGAAACTATTGCCAATAACCTTCTCAACTTCACCATCAATTACAGGGTCAGCAACTCCATCATTAAATAAGGTGATTTGATTATCATCAAAGATATACTGCATGATTGATGCTGAACCACCTAGTGCAATAGAGTTTTTTCTTTCTCCTGGCAAGATATAAGAACCTGAGATGGTAGCATTTAACATTGAAATTGGTCCGGTAACATCATTTATAATATTTACACCTCTTTTAAATTTATGATGATTCAGATGATTATACGAGATAGATTGTGTGGAAGGCGCTCCTTCAAAACTTGCCCACTGTTTCCTAAGCATTAGAGTTAACTCATTTTCTGTTTTAGAGCTTAATGAAGCAGGATTTATTATTGCCTCATTAAGCATGTATAGAGAATAATGTGGCAATTGCTGTGCATTTGAGATAAATACAGATCCGACTAATAGTATCACAAGTATTTTCTTCATTATCTCTTAATTGTTACTGTTCCGTTAAACACCTTGTCTGATTCATTTAGTTCGATGACATAGTAATAAGTAGCAGTAGGAAGATCTATTCCATTATGTTTGCCATCCCAGCGGAAATTATAACCAGATGAGCTAAATACCTCCTGCCCCCACCGATTATATACTTTCACTAATATATTAGGGTAGTCATCTATTCCACCTATTCTCCATTCATCATGTATGTTATCATTATTTGGTGTGAATCCTGACGGGATTTCAATACAGTCATCGTATCCTTCGAATTCAACTTCAATAGATTCTAATGGGAGAGTACAACCATTACCATCTTCTATTAAAAGTGAATAAGTTCCTTTCTGAAGATTATAAATATCAGCTGTATTTTCATTATTTCCCCATTCATATGTAATTGGGTTTGCACCTCCTGTTACAAAAGTAATAATCGAGCCATCATACTTCTCAGCACAGCTAGCTGGTGTAACTGTGTAACTAAGTGTCATTGCTATAGGCTCCATAATTACATATGAATAATTTATAGAGCAATAGTTCGCATCCGTTACCTCTATGTTATAAGTTCCTGCTGTGATATTATAAATTGAAGAGGTGCTCTCCCCATTAGACCAATTGTAAGAATAGGGAGGTGTATTCCCAGAAACAGAAAAGTTTATACTTCCTGTTGCATCCCCATTGCACCCCTCAACATCTTCAAGATTAACTATAGTCGAATAACCTATAGGCTCATCTAAAATTACTGATGAGTCCTTCATACAGCCATTTTGATCTCTTATTACTATAGTATAATTACCCGAAGATAAGTTGTCAAAAGAGTTAGCACTTGGTTGAAATATTACTCCATTAATAGAATATTCATATGCTGGTGTTCCTCCTGATATGGAAGAAATAGAAATTTGCCCTCCATCTATACCTTCACATATTAAATTGACAGTATTAATGTTAAATACAATTTCTGAAGGCTCATTAATATCTATTGCAGTAGATAGGGTGCAATTATTAGCGTCACTTATGATAAGTTCATAAGTGCCAGCAGGGATGTTTATCAAGTCTTCATTAGAATTTAGATTTGACCAATCAAAGATATATGCGGCAGTGCCACCACTTACAGTAATATCAATCCCCCCTGTGTTTCCTTCATGACAATCTACATGTGTTCTTACATAAGTAACTTCTAACAAATCAGGTTCCTCAACTGTTATAGATTCAATATATCTACAATCATTTCCATCTCTAACAGTTATTGAGTATGTGCCAGCACCTAAATTGTCAAAATGAGATTGTGATTGGAAAGTGACCTCATTATCAATAGAATAATTATAGGTATTGGTGCCTCCAATTATTGACATGTTAATACTTCCTGTGTTATCTCCAAAACAATCTACATGTGTAATAACTGGATTTGGATCTGATTGAATCATATCAGGTTCTATAATCGTGATGTTTTCAATCACCTCACAATTATTTTCGTCAAGGATTGTTACTGAGAAATTTCCAGCACCAATCCCATATAAATTCTGGCTGACAGCCCCATTAGCCCAAAGGAATGAGTAATTTGGTGTACCTCCATTTACAAGTAAGATAATAGTCCCAGTATCTCCAGAACATAATAGATTAGGAGTAGTTATACTAGTGGTTAATATTGTCAGAGGTTCGGTAATATTATATAATGGTGAGTTCAATAGACAATTATTCCCATCTTTAACGATTATTGAATATGCGCCAGCACTTAGATTATCAAAATAGGATTGTGATTGAAAGGTAACACCATTATCAATAGAATAATTATATGGAGCAATTCCTCCAGTAACTGTTATGTGAATTTCGCCTGTGCTTTCTCCTTTACAAAGAATATGAACTAGACTGTCGCTCATTATTAATTCATTTGGCTCTTCAATAATTAACGTGTCACTTAGAGTACATAAGTTAGAATCAATGATTGTGTAAATATACTCACCCGCAGGTACAGTGTCAATCAGCGTAGAATCAGGAATAAGCATATCCCATGAGATGAAATAAGGTTCAACGCCCCCAAAGATATCAACATCAATTAATCCGTCTGAGGCTCCAAAACAACTTACATTTCCCATTGAACTAGTAGTTGCAAAGAGTGAATCAGGTTGAGAGACATTAATATTAGAGGAGTCTAAACTACAGCCATTCGCATCTGTAACAGTAACACTGTACAATCCTGAAGGTAATGAGTTAATTCCAGATGTGATCTCAGAATTTGACCATAGATAATATAAAGGCTGAATACCTCCATTAAGATTAGTTAATGAAATAGCTCCATTTTCATCTCCATAACATCTGTTATGAGTTACAGCCACACTATCAAAATACATTGAATCTCCTGTTCCAACAAAGTAATAAGATGTATCTCTACATAGTTTGTTGTCAATTATGACTAGATTAAAGGTGTCTGAGCATAAATTAGATATAGCAGTGTCATTAACTCCATTGCTCCAATCAAAAATGAAAGGTGGATTATTCTTATTTAGCAGTTGTACTTTAATCTGGCCTGTACAACTATTGTAGCAGCTATCATCAATGATCCAATCTTGAACAATGAAAGAGTCTCTCTCTATTAATGGTATTATTACCGAGTCAACACAATCATTAGCATCAGTAAATTTGATTTGATAGTTGCCAGGACATAGATCATCATTAGTTATTGTATCAGTAGTGTTAAAAATATTTCCATTCAGACTCCATTCTAGATAATAGGGTGTTTCGCCTCCTACTATAGTAGCGGATAGCTTTCCATCACATATGTTATAGCAAGAGCTGTCAATTGTAATATTACCTAATTGTAAAGTATCAGGGTTGTAGATAAACACTTCATTAGTATCTAAACAGTCATTGTTGTCAGTAATATAGATAGTATTCACTCCATAACAAAGACCTGTTGCTATTGAATTAGTATCTCCATTGCTCCATTGGTAGGTGTAAGGAGCTACTCCATTAGATGCAGTTACAATGCCAGTGCCATCACATAAGCCAATACAACTTAAAGTATCAGAGACTGTAGTTGATATCACTACTGGCGGATTGATTAGTTCGAAGGTGTCTATCCTAGAGCAACTGTTTCCATCAGTGGTGGTTAGCACATATATCCCACTATTAATTCCAGAGATGTCATCAGTTATTTCTCCATTACTCCAATTCCAAGAGAATGGTGTGTTGCCAAAAGTAGAGATGCTTATAGAGCCATCATTATAATCATGACATGATGGATTCATTACCAGGTCAGAGTAGATCACCAATTCAGATGGCGCATTGATATCTAGAAATTTGACATCAACTAGATTATTATTTCTATCAAGCACCAATATGCTATAAGTGCCTGGACATAAGGTGTCAATAATAGTTCCATTTGATAGTGTATCAGGAGATGCTCCAATAATAAATCTATACGGATTTTCTGGTCCATATATATTAATCTCTAATTGCCCATCACAGGAACCATAACAATTTGCATCAGTTACACAATACACTACAGAGTCACTCCCCAATACATAAGGGTAACACTGTTCTATCGACTGCCCAAGACCTATTATTGGAAATAAAAATAAGACAAGTAGATATTTCTTCATATTCTATTCGTAATTATTAGGTGGCTAAATATATGTAAAATAATTAATGTTTAGTTAGTTTTCATGAGGGTATCCATCTTAATAGTTTATGAGATTCCTTCTACTAAATTATTTTTCTCGATTCTATATTTGTTTCTTGTCATTTATTATATGATTTTAATCAATTTCCGGGTTGTTTCTTAGATGATTTATTTGTATTCTAAACTAAGATTTAGCTAAAGAGTAGAGGTGGGGCCAGTTATTTTTAGTTGTATTAGGTATTTTTTATATTCCAAACACTAAGCAAGAGGGCGTAATATACATTGTATTTGCTGTAGTGTTGATAGAAAAGAAGTTAAAAGATCTATAAATCAATATAGACATGGTTGCCAGACTTTAGGCTTCAAAGTAGAGTAGATGGCAATTAGCTTTATTTTATCCCATTTGTAGTATTGTCACATATTCCTTCTATACTGCCCGCCTACATCAAAAAGTGCATTAGTAATTTCTCCTAAGGAACACATCTTTGTTACCTCCATCAATGATTCAAATATATTCTGGTTTTGTATGGCTTTTTCTTTTAGTTTTATGATTAGATCGGGGGCTTCTTTCTTATTACCTTCATGTAATTCTGAAAGCATAGAGATCTGATATTTTTTTTCTTTCACAGTAGCACGAATAACTTCTTCAGGAATGATAGTAGGAGAACCATTTTTATTTAGGAACGTATTTACCCCTACGACTGGATATTTCCCTGTATGTTTTAAAGTTTCGTAATGCAAACTTTCTTCTTGTATCTTACTTCTTTGGTACATAGTTTCCATTGCTCCCAGGACTCCTCCTCTTTCTGTAATTTTATCAAACTCACTTAGGACAGCTTCTTCTACTAAGTCTGTAAGCTCTTCAATAATAAATGCTCCTTGTGTCGGGTTTTCATTTTTTGTAAGTCCAAATTCTTTATTAATTATTAGTTGTATAGCCATTGCTCTCCTTACTGAGTCTTCAGTAGGAGTAGTTATGGCCTCATCATAGGCATTTGTGTGTAATGAGTTGCAGTTGTCATAGATGGCATATAGTGCTTGTAAAGTAGTACGGATATCGTTAAAATCGATTTCTTGGGCATGTAAGGATCTTCCAGAAGTTTGAATATGGTATTTTAACATTTGAGATCTTTCATTAGCACCATATTTATTTCTCATAGCTTTTGCCCAGATTCTTCTGGCTACTCGTCCAATGACTGCATATTCTGGGTCTACACCATTACTAAAGAAGAAGGATAAGTTTGGTCCAAAATCATTAATATCCATTCCTCTGCTAAGATAATATTCAACATAAGTAAATCCATTAGCAAGAGTAAATGCTAACTGTGAAATCGGATTTGCACCTGCTTCAGCAATATGATAACCTGAAATTGATACCGAATAAAAGTTTCTGATATGATTGTCAATAAAATAACTTTGAACATCTCCCATCATTTTTAGTGCAAATTCGGTAGAAAAGATACAGGTGTTCTGTGCCTGATCTTCTTTTAAAATATCTGCTTGGACTGTTCCTCTAACTTTCATCAGGGTATCTTTCTTGATTTTCTGGTAGATCTTTCTGTCTAACACTTGATCTCCTGTAACTCCAAGTAGTAGGAGTCCTAATCCATTATTACCTTCAGGTAATGATCCTTGATATTCTGGTCTATTTACACCTTTCTTTTTATAAATTAATGAGATTTTTTTATTAACCTCTTTCTCTAGCCCTTTCTGTTTAATATATTTTTCACATTCTTGATCAACAGCAGTATTCATGAAGTATGCTAATAACATAGGTGCTGGCCCATTAATAGTCATACTAACAGAAGTCATGGGTGCGGCTAGTTCAAATCCAGAATATAATTTTTTTAGATCATCTAGACAGCAGATTGATACTCCTGCATTGCCAATTTTACCATAAATGTCTGGTCGTTTAGCAGGATCATTTCCATATAGAGTCACCGAATCAAAAGCTGTTGATAATCTTTTAGCAGGCAGGCCTAAACTTAATAGATGGAATCTTTTGTTTGTTCGTTCAGGACCACCTTCTCCAGCAAACATTCTTGTAGGGTCTTCACCTTCCCTTTTAAATGGAAAAAGACCTGCTGTATAGGGGAATTTTCCAGGGACATTTTCTTGTAATTGCCATTTCAATAGGTCTCCCCAAGCTTCATATTTTGGTAATGATATTTTAGGAATAGATAATCCTGAAAGTGAAATAGACTGAGTTCCAATAGACAGCTCCTTTCCTCTTACTTTATACGTAAATAATTTTTTACTGTATTTTTCTTTGAACTCCTTCCAGGTATCAATTAGAATTTTATTCTTAGGATCTAAATTAGATATAAGAGCTTCATATTCTCTTTTAATCTGATCTTTAACATTTTTGGATGAACTCTCTAGAATATCTAAGGTCTTCTTTAAAACATACAGTTTCTGTGCAATTTCTTTTTGATTATCAGCCCATTTATCATAGGCTCTATTATTTTCAGTGATTTCAGATAGGTAGCGAACTCTGTGTGGAGGTATTACAAATATTTTTTCGCTCATTCTATCTGTAATTTTAAAATTGGAACTAAAGTCACCTAATTTTCTTTCACATAGTTTATCAATGATTGCTTTGTATAGAGAGTTAGTCCCAGGATCATTAAATTGTGATGCAATTGTGCCAAATACTGGCATGGTGTCAAGGCTCTTATTAAAAAGACTATTGTTTCTCTGGTATTGCTTTTTAACATCTTTTAGTGCATCTAAACTACCTCTTTTGTCAAATTTATTAATAGAAATAATATCTGCAAAGTCTAGCATATCTATTTTTTCTAATTGTGTTGCAGCTCCATATTCTGGAGTCATTATATATAAAGAGATGTCCGAATGTTCTAATATCTCAGTGTCAGATTGACCAATTCCTGAAGTCTCTAGGATGATTAAGTCGTAATTAGCTACTTTTAGAATATCGAGAGCATCATTGACATGTGCAGAGAGTGCAAGGTTTGCTTGCCTTGTTGCTAATGACCTCATGTAGACTTGATCTGATTTTATGGAGTTCATTCTGATTCTATCACCAAGGAGAGCCCCACCAGTCTTTTTCTTTGATGGATCCACTGAGATAATTGCAATATTCTTGTTTGAGAAGTCAGTGATAAACCTTCTTACTAACTCATCTACTAGAGAAGATTTTCCAGCTCCACCTGTACCTGTGATCCCTAATACTGGTGTAGATGATTTTTTTGCAAGATTTTTAATTTTTGATAAACATCTGGAATGTTGTGTAGGGCAGTTTTCTGCTGCAGAAATCATACGAGAGATAGCATTTACATTTCTGCTCTCAATTTTTGGGATGCCACCATTTAATTGCTTGCCAATTAAAAAATCTGAACGCTTAATCAGATCATTTATCATCCCTTGCAAGCCCATTTCTCTGCCATCATCAGGATGATAAATTTTGGCAATACCGTATGCCTCTAATTCTTTTATCTCTTCAGGAAGTATAGTTCCTCCACCTCCAGCAAATATCTTGATATGTGAAGCTTCCTTTTCTCTTAATAAATCATGCATATATTTTAGATACTCAGTATGTCCTCCTTGGTATGATGTCATTGCAATTGCATTGGCATCTTCTTCGATAGCACAATTTACTACTTCTGCAACACTTCTGTCATGCCCTAGATGGATAACCTCACATCCTGTTGCTTGGATAATTCTTCTCATGATATTTATTGCGGCATCATGTCCGTCAAAAAGGGAAGCGGCTGTTACAATCCGTACTTTATATTTTGGCTTATATCTTTCTTCTTCTTGCATATTAAGAGCTTATCTAGATGGCAAAGATAATAATTAGTAGATATTTACTTTATTTAGGTGCTGTTCAGATCTTACTATTAAGTTCTTTATTAGTAAAAATCTAAGAATTTTCAAATGATGCTATTTTATTAGTCAGGATTTTAATCTTTGATTTTATATCAATCATTTTTTTCTTTTCGTTATCAATAACTTTCTTTGGAGCTTTATTGACAAAGTTCTTATTATTTAGTTTGCTTTCAACAGACTTTAAGAATCCTTTATTATAATCTAGTTCGGTCTCTAATTTTCTTATCTCGGATACTACATCAATAGTATTACCAATTGGTATAAAGAATTCATTTGCTTCTACCATAAATGAGAATGAGGTAGATGGTTTCTCAGAGACAGTGTTTATACTTGATAATTTTCCGAGTTTAGCAATAATTTCGTCTAAATTATTTCTTCGATTTTGATTGTTTATTATTTCTAGTGACAACTCATTTTTATTTGGAATATTTTGTTCTTTCCTAATTGTTCTAATTCCGGCCACTACTTTAGTTATATTGTCAAATTCTTGTAATAAATCATTGTCAATATTTCCAGCTTTTGGCCAATTAGAGGTGATAATATCTTCTTTCCTTTCTTTTATAAGATGCCAGATCTCTTCTGATAGAAAGGGCATAAAAGGATGTATTAGTTTTAAGATTTTTTCTAATAGCTCAATGGTTATTTCATAGGTTATGCTATCGATTGGGCTTCCATATTCAGGTTTGATTATCTCTAGATACCATGAGCAGAAATCATCCCAGATAAGTTTATATGTGCTCATCAGAGCTTCTGATATTCTATATTTTGAGAATGATTCATCAATCTCATTTATAGCTCTATTTATTTTGTTCTCGAACCAAATAGTTGCTTGTCTTGCACTCTCAGGTTGTTTGCATTTTGAGACCTCCCAACCCTTAATTAATCTGAGAGCATTCCATATTTTGTTTGAGAAATTTCTTCCTTGTTCACAAAGTCCCTCATCAAATGGCAAGTCATTTCCAGCTGGTGCACATAATAACATCCCTACTCTTACGCCGTCAGCACCATATTTTTCTATTAGCTTAATAGGATCAGGAGAGTTGCCAAGAGATTTACTCATCTTTCTTCCTTGTTTATCTCTAACCAATCCTGTTAGATAGACATTTTTGAAGGGTAATTCTTTTTTATACTCATATCCAGCCATTATCATTCTAGCGACCCAGAAAAAAAGAATGTCAGGACCAGTAATTAAGTTGTTAGTAGGGTAGTAGTAGTTTATTTCTTCATTGTCAGGATTTCGTATTCCATCAAAAACAGATATTGGCCACAACCATGATGAAAACCAGGTGTCTAATACATCTTCATCTTGTCTTAAATCAGCAAGAGTAAGTTTAGGGTTTGCTTTCTGCGCTAGAACTAGAGCTTCTTCTTTAGTTTGTGCAACCACAAACTTGTTTCCTTCATAGTAGAAAGCAGGAATTTGTTGGCCCCACCATAGCTGACGAGACACACACCAGTCTTTGATATTTTCCATCCAATGACGATAAGTCTTTTTGAATTTTGAAGGATGAAGTTTTATGTTTTCATTCATAACTTCCTCAAGAGCAGGTTTAGCTAATTGTTCCATTCTACAAAACCATTGCATAGATAGTTTTGGTTCAATAACAGTATCTGTTCTTTCAGAGAATCCAACTTTATTTAGGTGTTCTTCAGTCTTTGCCAAGAAGCCTTCTTTCTCTAAATCAATAGCTATTTGTTCTCGGACAACAAATCTATCTTTGCCAATATAAAGTTGGGCAGAATCATTTAGTGTGCCATTATCATTTAGTATATCAATAGCTTCTATTCCATGTCTTTCTCCAATTTGATAATCATTAATGTCGTGTGCAGGAGTAATTTTTAAAGCCCCTGTACCGAAATCAACATCTACATACTCATCAAAAATAATAGGAATAACTTTGTTTATTAAAGGGATGATTGCATGTTTTCCCTTTAAGTGGGTATATCTTTTGTCATTTGGATTTACACATATGGCAGCATCTCCTAGGATAGTCTCTGGTCTAGTGGTCGCTACAATAATTTTCTCATCATTTCCTTCAATATTATATGAGATATGATATAGTTTAGAGACTACTTCCTTATGAATTACTTCCTCATCAGATAGGGCGGTCTGTGCAGAGGGGTCCCAGTTCACCATTCTTACTCCTCTGTAAATAAGCCCTTTGTTATATAAGTCAATAAAAACTTTAATTACAGATTCACTCATATCATTATCCATGGTAAATTTTGTCCTTTTCCAATCGCACGAGGCTCCAAGCTTCTTTAATTGTTCAAGGATTATGCCCCCATGTTTATCTTTCCACTCAAATGCATGCTTTAAAAATTGCTCGCGTGTTAGATCAGATTTCTGTAGTCCTTCTTCTGCTAGTTTTTTTACAACTTTAGCTTCAGTTGCAATTGAAGCATGATCTGTTCCAGGTACCCAACAAGCATTATATCCCATCATTCTCGCCCTCCTAATCATTACATCTTGTAATGTATTATTTAGCATATGACCCATGTGCAGAACGCCAGTGACATTAGGAGGCGGGATTACAATGGTGTAAGCCTCTCTTTTATCTGGTTTGGAGTAGAAGTATCCTTTTTCCAGCCAATGGTTGTACCATTTTTCATCAGATTCTAGAGGATTATATTCTTTTGGAATATTCATTTATTGCTTTTGATTGAAGTGAGCAAATTTACAAATTCTTATCTTCTGATGATTTGTTTGATGATCTTATTTGGCTGAAGAGAATATTTTATTAATTTTGTCGTTCTTAAATTGAGAACAATCTTTATAAAATAGAAAAAAAATGAGAAAATTACTTTTATCTTTAGCTTTTATTGTAGGATTTACTGCGGTTAACGCACAAAGAATCCAAGATACTAAGCTGCCTATTCAGAAAAAGTCAGTAGAGCAAGAAAAGGAAATTACCGATGCAACAATAGATTTTGAAACAAAAGTAGTGGATTATGGTTTGATTGAGAATAAATCTGATGGAGCAAGAAAATTTGTATTTAAAAACAATGGAACTGATCCATTAATTATTAAAAATGCAAAAGGTAGTTGTGGTTGTACAGTGCCAACTTGGCCAAGAGAGCCTATTGCCCCTGGTGCTACTGGTGAGATAGGTGTTCAATATGATACTAAGAGGGTAGGAAAGTTCACTAAAACGATTACGTTAACAACTAATGCTGGTAAGGCTCCTGTTATTTTAACAATTAAAGGGGAGGTAAGTCCTCCACCTAAAGATGCTCAGACTCCTGAGAAGAGAGTAGGAGGGGGGCCTTTAGAAAAGAAATAAACTAATTTAAAAAAATATTACGACATTTATACCCTCATTTTTGAGGGTATTTTTTTATAAAATTTCATTTATGCCAAAAATTTCATATAAAGGAATTACAATGCCGGAGTCACCAATTAGAAAATTGGTGCCATTCGCTGAAAAAGCTAAAAAAGAAGGTAAGAAGGTATTTCATTTAAACATTGGACAGCCAGACATTAAGACTCCTAAAGTTGCTTTGGAAGCTATAAATAATTTCTCTGATAATGTAGTGGAGTATTCTCATTCAGCTGGATTTGAAAGTTATAGGAAAGGTTTAGCTTCATATTACCAAGATCTGGCAATTGATGTGCATCACAATAATATAATGGTAACAACAGGTGGCTCTGAAGCACTTTTATTTGCCCTTAGTTCCTGCTTGGATACTGGAGATGAGGTTATTATTCCTGAGCCATTCTATGCTAATTATAATGGGTTTTCTATTTCTGCTGGAGTCAAGGTGAGGTCTATTGCAACTTCAATTAATGATGGGTTTGCACTGCCTGCCATAGAGGAATTTGAGAAATTGATTACTTCTAATACTAAAGCAATCCTTATCTGTAATCCTGGAAATCCTACTGGTTATTTATACTCTAGAAAAGAGTTGGAAACTCTTAAGGATATTGTTGTGAAACATGATCTATTTCTTATTGCGGATGAAGTATATAGAGAATTTACTTATGATGGGAATCAACATCATTCTATATTAAATATAGAAGGGCTAGGTCAAAATGCAATTGTTATTGATTCAACTTCTAAAAGATATAGTATGTGTGGCATTAGAGTGGGCTGTCTCGTATCTAGGAATGAAGAAATAATAGCTACTTCGTTAAAGTTTGCACAAGCTCGTCTTTCCCCTCCAACATTCGGACAGATTGCTGGAGAGGCTGCTCTAAGAACATCAAAATCTTATTTTGAAGAGGTTATTTCTGAATATGTTGCTAGAAGAGATGTTTTAATTGATGGTTTAAATAGAATTGATGGCGTTATTTGTCCTGAGCCTAAAGGCGCTTTTTATGTGATGGCTCAATTACCTATTGATGATGCCGATAAATTTTCACAATGGTTATTGGAAGATTTTAACCTAAATGGAGAAACTGTAATGTTAGCTCCTGCAGCTGGTTTCTATGCAACACCAAATATTGGTATTAATCAGGTGCGTATTGCTTATGTCCTTAACAAAAGATCTTTAAAATCTGCTGTAAAGATATTAGCAGAGGCATTAAAAGTCTATCCTGGAAGAGCCATCTAATGGATTTAGCTCATCATCAAGAGCAATCAAAAGTAAGACGCAAAGAAAATAGGCGATTTTTCAAGCGCCTGAAGAAGGTAGCTCCAAAAGTTTTAGATAGCCTTATTCATCCTTTACATGATGAAGTGTTTGAATGTACTAATTGTTTAGAATGTGCTAATTGTTGTAAAACTACAGGGCCGCTTTTCACCGACAAGGATATTAATAGAATTGCAAGGCATCTTAGTTCTAAGCCTTCAGAATTTACTGAAAAATATTTGCAGCTTGATGAAGATAGAGATTATGTATTGAAATCAGTGCCTTGTCCATTTCTAGGAGAGGATAATTCCTGTTCTATTTATACATTTAGACCAAAAGCATGCAGAGAATTTCCTCATACAGATAGAATAAAACAATACCAATTATTAGATCTGACTCAAAAAAATGTTGAAGTTTGCCCAGCTGTGTTTACTATAGTTGAGAAATTAAAAGCAGACTTCTAACTGGCCATGATTAATCATAGAGAAGATATTTTTCTCTAATTTTCTGAAAATCGTCTAGCCCATCTTTCCAGATTTTTTTTATCTCCTTAGCATTTTTCCCTGCTATTATTTCCAATCTTAATTTATCTGTACCTGCTAATTTGTCAAAGAAGTTATTAAAGAATTTTTCTTTCATAGGATAATCATTATAGGCTTCAATTAACCATCTTAAGTTGATTTCTGTGAGATAATCATCCTGGAATCTAAGATCAGTACCAAAACAGCTCTTGCCTTCATGTTTTGGATACTTACTTCCTTCACTACTTATAGGAATGAAGCTATAATTACTTTCTATGTAAGGGTTCCCGTAATGCTGGAATGGATATTCAGTGCCCCTACCAATGCTTATATCAGTTCCTTCAAATAAACATAAACTAGGGTATAGATTAATAGATCTAGAATTTGGTAAATTAGGTGATGGTCTTATAGGTAAATCATAATGCATATCATGTGTGTAATTCTCTATCTCTATTATTGTTAGGTCGCATTTTTCATTAATCCAATTTTCACCTGTTATCATTTTTGCATATTCTCCAATGCTCATCCCATGGACAATAGGTACTGGATGCATCCCAACAAAAGATTCAAATTCATTTTCTCTAATTGGCCCATCAATATAATGCCCGTTCGGATTAGGTCTGTCAAGTATAATTACTCTGATGTTATTTTCTGCAGCTGCTTCCATTACATAATGTAGTGTAGATATATAGGTGTAAAAACGAGCTCCTATATCCTGAATATCAAAAAGAAGAATATCTATTCCGCTTAGTTGCTCTTTGGAAGGTTTCTTTTGTTTTCCATAAAGTGAGATAATTGGCAGGTTTGTTTTTTCATCTATTCTGCTTTCTACTCTTGCGCCTGCATCTGCTTTTCCTCTAAATCCATGTTCAGGAGAAAATACTTTTACAATGTTTACATCCAGGCTTAATAAACTGTCTACTAGGTGTGTATTTGATATCATAGAAGTTTGATTTCCTACAATTGCTATCTTTTTTCCATTTAACATATGTAGATATGAATGAACCCTTGCTGATCCTGGCTTGATATTCTGGGCATTGGCACTAAATGTGAGAAGTGCTAAACTCATGCAGATTATTTGTTTTATTTTTGCCATTAAGATGAATATTGAATATTTCATATCTAAAAGGTTATTTACTGCAAAGGAAAAGAATAATTCCTACACAAGGCCAATTTTACGTATAGCAATTTTGGCTATTGCTCTTTCTTTAGCAGTTATGTTAATTTCTGTAATGGTTGTTACCGGATTTAAAAATGATATTTCATCTAAAATTATTGGCTTCGGATCGCACATAACAATTAGTAACTTTATTAATAACCAATCTTATAATAGTGAGCCAATAGGTCTTAAGCAGGATTTTTATCCATCAATGAATGATGTGCAGGGTATTAAGAATATTAATGTTTTTGCAACAAAAGCAGCGATTATTAAAACTAAGGATGATATCTATGGTGTAGTACTAAAAGGAGTTTCTTCTGACTATGATTGGAGTTTTTTTAATGATAATCTGGTAGATGGAGATGTCTTAGATATTGACAATGCTATAAGATCAAATGATATTTTGATTTCTGAGGAAGTTGCTAATCTTCTAGGATTAGATGTGTCTGATGATTTAGTGATGTATTTTGTTCAGGACCCTCCTAGGGTGAGAAAATTCAATATAAAAGGAATCTATAATACTGCTATGGTTGATTTTGATGAGTTGTATGTTCTAGGTGATATTAGACATATTCAGGCTCTAAATTCTTGGGGAGACACTCTAGTTGGCGGGTTCGAGATTGCAATTAATAATTTTGATGAGATAGAAGAGATTACTAAGATTATATATGATAGGATTCCTTATGATCTAGATGCTCAAAGTATTAAAGAAAGAACACCGCAGATCTTTGATTGGCTAGATCTACAAGATATGAATGTCCGGGTAATTTTGATACTCATGCTTGTCGTTGGAGTTATGAATATGACTACTGCCTTACTGATTCTTATTTTAGAACGTACTCGTGTAATTGGGATTTTAAAAGCTCTGGGAGCAACTAACTGGAGTGTGCGCAAGGTTTTTTTGTATAGTGCAATGGACCTTATTATTAAAGGATTGTTGATAGGTAATGCAATTGCTATGATTTTTGCGCTCTTACAAAAGAGTTTTTCTCTTATTAGTCTTGATCCTGAGATCTACTATATGGATACTGTACCAATTAATTTTGACTTTACACAAATATTGATGCTTAATGTTGGTACTGTGATTATATGTTACTTGGTCTTAATTATTCCATCAGTAATTATAACAAAAATCACACCAATAAAAGCAATTCGCTTTGAGTAATTTTAATAATTTTGTTTAACAACTATGATAGATGAAATATTACAATAATATATTAGAAACTATAGGGGATACTCCATTAGTAAGGCTTAATAATGTAATTGAAACAACTGCTTTAGTTTTGGCAAAGGTTGAGACTTTTAATCCAGGACATTCTATTAAAGATCGTATGGCTTTAAAGATGATAGAGGATGCTGAGAAGGATGGTAGATTAAAGAAAGGAGGTACAATTATTGAGGGTACATCTGGAAATACAGGTATGGGATTAGCTCTTGCAGCTATTCAAAAAGGGTATAAGTGTGTTTTTGTAATGGCAGACAAGCAATCTAAAGAAAAGGCGGACATTTTGCGTGCAGTTGGGGCTGAGGTTAAGATATGCCCTACTGATGTGGATCCAGAAGATCCAAGGTCTTATTATTCAGTCTCAAGGAGGCTCTCAGAGGAGTTGCCAAATTCTTGGTATGTAAATCAATATGACAATCCATCTAATGCGATGGCACATTACGAGAGTACTGGTCCTGAAATTTGGAATCAGACAGCAGGGAAAATAACACACTTAGTTGTGGGGGTAGGAACTGGTGGCACAATATCAGGTACTGCAAAGTATTTAAAAGAGCAGAGCCCGGATGTTAAAATCTGGGGTATTGATACTTATGGGTCAGTTTTTAAGAAATATCATGAGACCGGAGAGTTTGATAGAAATGAAATTTATCCTTATGTCACAGAAGGCATCGGAGAGGATATTTTACCTAAGAATGTTGATTTTGGAGTGATTGATCACTTTGAAAAAGTGTCGGATAAAGACGGTGCTATTATGGCTAGCAGACTATCTAGAGAAGAAGGAATTATGGTAGGTTACTCTGCAGGTAGTGCTGTTGCAGGAATCAATCAAATGAAGGGAAAGCTTTCAGAAAGCGATGTGGTTGTGGTTATTTTTCATGATCATGGCACGCGTTATGTAGGTAAGCTTTTTAATGATGATTGGATGAAGGCAATGAAGTTTATATAGCATATCAAAACTTACTAACATTTTTAAAAATCAGCTCCAAAACTATAGGATTGATTTTTTCGTTTTTTAAATTTACAGTTCATTTTTAAAAGCTGCTAAATTCTTATATGTACCTTATATTTGACACAGAGACTACTGGTTTGCCACAAAGTTGGAAAGCACCTTTAACTGATTTTAATAATTGGCCAAGGTGCGTACAGTTAGCCTGGCAAATTCATGATAAAGAAGGGAAGTTATTAGAAGTAAGAAATTACATTATAAAGCCTGATGGTTATGATATCCCTTTTAATGCTGAAAAGATACATGGCATCTCTACTCAGCTGGCTCTAAAGAAAGGTATACCTCTTAAGGAGGTATTATTAATATTTGTAGAGGATATTAAAAAATCTAAATTTGTAATTGGACATAATGTTGGGTTTGATAATAATATCATTGGTTGTGAGTTACTAAGAAATGGAATGCCTAATTTATTAGCTGCTTTCCCTTGTATTGACACTAAAGATAATGCTACAGATTATTGTGCTATCCCTGGAGGTAGGGGAGGGAAGTTCAAATGGCCAAATTTAACAGAGTTACATACTAAATTGTTTGGTGAAGCTTTTGCAGAGGCACACAATGCTTCTGCTGATGTAGAAGCTACTGCAAGATGTTTTCTAGAGTTGGTCCGCTTGGAAGTTATTCCTTTCTTAGAAGCAGGGCTTAATGCTACTGAATTTAAAAAATATCAGGAAACAAATTCAGATCCTTTTAAGCTCATTGGTTTAAATATTGAGCCATATGCAGCAGATTCTTTAGGTTATGAGGAAAAGGATTTAAATGAGGACGATAGGGTTGTTTATGAAGCTTCTACTTCTCCTTTTGCTCATCTGCATGTACATTCACAATTTTCTGTTCTACAGGCTACTATTGATGTGAAAGATTTGGTAAATAAGGCAGTAGAAATGAAAATGCCGGCAGTAGGAATCACTGACCATAATAATATGTGTGGGGCTTATAAATTTATTGATGCAGTATTGAATCACCCTGTAAACGCTAGTGTAGATGACAGTAAAGAGCCTGTTTTAAAAGCAGTGTTGGGTTGTGAGCTAAATATATGTAAAGATCATCTAGATAGGTCAATAAAAGATAATGGATATCAAATCCCTTTTTTATGTAAAAACAAGAATGGATTTCATAATTTATCTAAATTATCTTCTTTAGCAAATATTGATGGTTTTTATTATGTTCCTAGGATTGACAAAGATTTGGTCAGAGCACATAAAGAAGATTTAATTGCACTAACGGGAAGCACTTATGGTTTAATTCCTAATCTAATATTAAATATTGGAGAAGCACAAGCCGAAGAAGAATTTAAGTGGTGGTTAGATACTTTTGGAGATGATTTCTATGTTGAAATTAATCGTCATGATTTAGAGGAGGAAAACCATATAAATAAGGTGCTTATTTCTTTTGCTCATAAGTATAATGTTAGGGTTATTGCTTCAAATAATGTTTATTATTTAGATAAAGAGGATGCGAATGCTCATGACATTCTACTTTGTGTAAAGGACGGGGAAATACAAGCTACTCCTAAAGGAAATGGTAGAGGGCATCGCTATGGCTTCCCTAATGATAAATTCTACTTTAAATCATCAGAAAAGATGCAGAGATTATTTGCTGATTTGCCTGAGTCAGTAGATAATATTACCCACCTACTTAATAAGATTGAATCATATACTCTTTCCCGCGAAGTTTTACTTCCTAAATTTGATATTCCTATTGAATTTATTAATAAAAAAGATAAAGAGAAAGGTGAAAGAAATGGAAAAAATGGAGAAAATGCTTATTTACGTCATTTAACTTATGAGGGAGCAAGAGAGCGTTATATAGAAATCACTGATGATATAAAAGAACGTATTGATTTTGAGTTGCAAGTAATTGAAAATTCTGGATACCCAGGTTATTTTCTAATTGTTCAGGATTTGATTAAACAAGCTAGAAAAATGAATGTTTCTGTTGGCCCTGGAAGGGGTTCTGCAGCGGGTTCAGTTGTGGCTTATTGTACTACTATTACTAATGTTGATCCTATAAAATACAACCTTCTTTTTGAGCGTTTTCTAAATCCTGAAAGGGTATCTCTACCTGATATTGATATTGATTTTGATGATGAAGGTAGGGGGCGTATTATTGATTGGGTAGTTAATAAATATGGTAAAGAGAATGTAGCACAGATTATTACTTATGGGACTATGGCAGCAAAATCCTCTATTAGAGACACAGCAAGGGTTTTAGATCTGCCTTTATTTGAAGCAGATAGAACTGCTAAATTGGTGCCAGATATGACCTCATTAGATAAAATTTTCTCTTGGGATGATAAAGGTCTGAAATCTAATATTAAGGGAGATCAATTATCTAATGCAAAGAAGTTGATTTCTTTATCTGATGGTTCTGATTTAACAGCACAGACAATTAATCTAGCTCGTAAACTAGAAGGAAATGTGCGAAATACAGGAACTCATGCTTGTGGGGTTATTATAACGCCAGAACCATTAATAGGTTTAATACCAGTAACTAGAGCAAAGGATTCTGATTTAATGGTAACTCAGTTTGATAATAGTGTTGTTGAGGATGCTGGTTTACTTAAAATGGATTTTCTTGGTCTAAGAAACCTTACTATAATTAAAGATTGTCAGAAGATTATTAAGAAGCTGCATAATATAAGTCTTGATATTGACACTATCCCTTTAGATGATGAGAAGACCTTTAAAATCTTCCAGAATGGTGAAACTTCAGGTATATTTCAGTTTTCCTCTGAAGGCATGAAGGCTCATTTAAAACAATTAAAACCTGATAAATTTGATGATTTAATTGCTATGAATGCACTCTATCGTCCTGGTCCTATGGAGTATATTCCTAATTATATTAAGCGTAAGCATGGGAAGGAAGATATTGCTTATGATTTATCAGAGATGGAAGAGTTTTTGAGTGGCACGTATGGTATTACGGTATATCAGGAGCAAGTTATGTTGCTTTCTCAGAAGCTAGCTGGTTTCTCTAAGGGTGATGCTGATTTGTTAAGAAAGGGGATGGGTAAAAAGATTAAATCCGTACTTGATAAATTAAAACCTAAGTTCTTTGATGGCTGCGCTAATAATGGGTTTGATATTAACACAGTTGGAAAGATTTGGACAGACTGGGAGGCATTTGCTTCTTATGCCTTTAATAAATCACATTCTACTTGTTATGCTCTTATTGCCTATCAAACTGCCTATCTGAAGGCGCATTATCCTTCTGAACTTATGGCTTCATTACTTACTAATCATATGAATGATATAAAGGATGTTACATATTTTATGGCAGAGTGTAAAAGAATGTCTATTTCTGTTTTAGAGCCTGATGTTAATGAGAGCTTCTACAAGTTTGCTGTAAATAATAATGGTGAGATCCGATTTGGATTAGGAGCAGTTAAGGGTGTTGGAGAGGGAGCCGTAGAAGCAATTGTAGGAGAGAGGAAGGAGAATGGTAATTATATTTCTTTTGATGATTTTATGAAGCGTGTAGATTTACGTGCAGCTAATAAAAGAACATTAGATAGTGTAGCATACGCTGGCGGTTTTGATTCTTTTGAATTAGAAAGATATCAGTACTTTGCTAAGGAAGAAAATGGCCAAACTTATTTGGAGAATATGATTAAGTTTGGGAATAAAGTGAAGGATAGTTTAAATTCAAATCAGTTTGACATGTTTGGAGGAACTACTGAAGCTTCAATCCAGGCTCCTGTACCTTGTGATGCCGTCCCATGGACAACTATGGAAATACTTTCCAAAGAGAAAGAGGTTGTAGGTATCTATATCTCAGGGCATCCTTTAGATGATTATAAATTAGAAATAGATAACTTATGTAATGCTAATCTTTCTATGTTGTATAATATGGAAAAGATTAAAGGTAAGGAATTGCGGATTGCGGCAGTTGTTACTGAGGTTGAACATAAGGAGACTAAGGCAGGTAAGCCATTTTGTATCTTACATTTGGAGGATTATCATAGTTCTTCTAGTTTTTATCTTTTTAGTGATGATTATATTAAATTTAAGGCTTACTTAACAGCAGGCTGGCTACTATACCTTAGTGGGAAAGTTAGAAAAAAATTCTATAATGATGATTTAGAGTTTAAGATCTCTTCAGTTGATTTACTAGCTGGAATTATTGATCAGCAGGTTAGAGACATTGTATTGAGGGTAGATGTGAATGACATCTCTGCAGCCTTTGTTGAGGAGATCGTAGCTTTAGCAAATAAATATGCAGGAAAACACTCTTTAGCACTTAATTTAGTAGACTCTCTTAATGGGTATGAGGTAGATGTGCTCTCTAGAAAGACAAAGGTTAACATTGATAAAGATTTTATAAAGCAAATAAATTCTTTAAAGAAAGTGAGGGTAAAACTAAAATAATTTAATCGCCTCCTAATATTTTTTTCTTCTCGTATTCGTTTTTTTAATATTTATAGTTGGTAAAACGAAACACTAACACCTATTGCTGTGTAAAATTGTAACACATCTCCTATGTATCTTAATCCTGCTCTTGGCTCAAAAGCTAACCATTCATTAGCATAGAACCTATTACCTATCCCCATTGCTACATCTAATTCAGCATCCTCATCAAATTTAATATCTGTATACAATAATGTTGACTCAGTAAAATGTATTCTTGTTCCAACTATTGCAATCATAGATTCATCCTCTATAATACCTACCTGGGTTCCAATTGTTAAAGCAAAATTATCAGAAAGATAAATCCCAAAAACATAAGGATTATTTAAAGATATTTCTGTCCAAGGCCCATTTAGTTGCCCCTCAAGTAATAAACTCCCTTTACTAGGTTGTGCGTTAAGAGAAAATGTTAATATTAATGCACAAAAAATAATGTTAATGTTCTTTTTCATAATGTTTTAGTTTAAATTAATTAGTTGTTAATATTATATTTAGATTCCAAATATATAATAATGCTAGACAATCCGAAAGAAAATACCTAAATAAAAGCAAATTTTTATCAGCTAAGTTAAATATGTCTCTAAGTTTATATGTGATTAAAAGACTAATTCTTTTGCCTTTCTTTTGCTCTCTCTTTCTTAAATGAACTTTCATTTGTTGTTATAATTAAACAAAAGTAAAAATAACAACAAATATATTAACAAAAAGAAAGAACGGTTGATTCTATATCAAGTACAAGAAAGAATAAGGGTAGTGTGAAAACAACATCACTTTCCGATACAGAATTTCCCAAAGATATTCCCAAGAAGGGTGTCATTAGTTACCTCCCCAGTAATGCTTCCTAGGTGCAAAAGTGCTTGTCGTATATTAATTGCTAGAAAATCTCCAGTGATACTTTCTTTGATTCCACTAATAACTGTATTTATTTCATAAAGTGTGAGTTGCAATTCGTCATAATGCCTAAGGTTGGTTACCAAAGTTTCGTTGTTGGTAATTTCTTTAGTATTTACAAAAGTTAATAGTCTCTCTTTGAGTATCTCAATCCCTTTATTTTCTTTTGCCGAGATAAAAATAGCATCTTTTAAATCTCTTCCTGATTTAGGGTTCAGATCAATTTTATTCACAACAACCAATAGTTTCTCCTTATACTCTTCTTTTACTTTATTTAAATCATTTAACTGTCTGGTTATGTTATTACTAGATTCAATTAGGAAAAGGATTATATTTGATTTTTCTGCTCTTTCCATTGTCTTTTTAATACCCATATTTTCTATAGTATCATTTGTCTCCCTGATTCCTGCAGTATCTATAAATCTAAATTTGAAACCTTCAATATTTAGCTCATCTTCAATAGCATCTCGGGTTGTTCCTGCAACATCTGATACAATCGCTTTTTCTTCATTTAGCAGACAATTTAGCAGGGTTGATTTCCCAACATTTGGTGCTCCTAAGATAGCTACAGAAATCCCTTCTTTTATCACATTCCCTAGCTTAAAGGATTCTATCAGCTTTTCTAGCTCTGACTTAATATTGGTTAGTAAATCCTCAAATTGTTTTCTGTCTGCAAATTCTACATCTTCTTCTGAGAAATCTAATTCAAGTTCAATTAATGACGCGAAATCAATGAGTTTCTCTCGTAATTTCTGTAATTTACTAGAGAATCCTCCTCTTAAGTTCTTTAGCGCTGTCTGGTGTGCAGCTTTATTTTCTGAAGATATCAAATCAGCAACGGATTCTGCTTGAGACAGATCTAATTTTCCATTTTTAAAGGCACGCATTGTAAACTCTCCAGCAGTCGCACTTCTGCATCCTTTATTAACAAGTATTTGAATGATCTTATTTTGAATATAAATTGATCCATGACAAGAAATCTCTACACTTTCTTCTCCGGTATATGATTTTTCATCTTTAAAAATACTAATTAAAACTTCATCGATTATATCTTTATTAGCAATGATATTGCCAAAATGGATTGTATGTGAGTTTACATTACTAATTTCTTTGCTAAAGATAGAGTTTGTAATATGTATTGCTTTATTTCCAGAAATTCTAATAACTGCAATAGCACTCATTCCTCCTCCTGTAGAGATAGCGCAAATTGTATCTTCTGGGTTAAAATATTTCATTTGGCAAAAGTATTGAAAATACTTTGTCAATAGCTATAATGTCCTAATTTTGCATAATGAATAAAAAATAAAGAGATGAGTGTATTAGTAGATAATAATTCAAGAATCATTGTGCAAGGCTTTACAGGCACTGAAGGTACTTTTCATTCAGAACAGATGATAGCCTATGGTACAAATATAGTGGGTGGTGTTACCCCAGGTAAGGGAGGACAATTGCACTTAGATAAGCCTGTATTTAACACAGTAAGTGATTCTGTTAAGGAGGTTGCTGCTAATACATCTATAATATTTGTTCCGCCAGCATTTGCCGCAGATGCTGTAATGGAAGCTGCTGAAGCTGGCATTAAAGTTATTATTTGTATTACTGAGGGTATTCCTACAAAGGATATGATAATCGTGAAAGAATATTTATCAGATAAAGATTGTGTTTTAGTAGGACCTAATTGTCCTGGAGTGATTACACCAAATGAGGCGAAATGTGGAATTATGCCAGGATTTGTGTTTAAAAAGGGAAGAATAGGGATTGTCTCTAAATCAGGGACTCTTACTTATGAAGCTGCGGATCAGGTGGTAAAGGCTGGAATTGGTATCTCTACTGCTATTGGTATTGGAGGTGATCCAATTATTGGCACTACTACAAAAGATGCTGTTGAGTTATTTATGAATGATTCTGATACAGATGGTATTATTATGATAGGTGAGATAGGTGGTCAGTTAGAGGCAGATGCTGCAAGGTGGATTAAGGAGAATGGCACAAAACCTGTTGTTGGATTTATTGCTGGCAAGACTGCTCCTGCAGGTAGAAAGATGGGTCATGCAGGTGCTATTGTAGGAGGTAAGGATGATACTGCAGAAGCAAAAATGGCTATTTTAAGAGAATGTGGAATTACTGTTGCAGAATCTCCTGCAGAGATTGGGAAATTAATGGCAGAACATATGGGTATTACTGTTTAATATAGTAAGATATCAATCTCTCTATTCTATTTTTTTGTGTCCAATGATGAATGCTGATGGCGTGGTGGTTGTGACTAAAAAAATATGACCCAAGATCAGAATCATAGTCCTCTTAGTTTTTTTGTTAATAAGTGTCTTTTTCTAGTTTAAGGAGTTGTTAATTATTTCTTAATAACATATTCATAACCTTAAGATTTTTTGGAAGATTTAATGCTCCTTATTAAAGTATATTTGAAGTTGTTAAAATTAACTTTTTGTTAATACTTTTTTAAAGTGAAACATCAATAGCTTAAGTATGTTTGCTTAAAAAAATAAAATAATATTAACTTCTTAAAACATTCTCAAATGAAAAAAAATTATAAATGCCTATTATTCTTTATTGTTTCTACAATTTTTAGTTTAGGATCTTTTGCCCAAAGCAACATTGTTTCACAAAGTTTTGAAGGATCTGGCACCTGGAATTATGTTGAGTTTCCAAATCCTTATACTGTCTATAGTCCGCCAACTGATGTTTGGGGAATTTGTGGGGATAGTTATGTTTCGACTCCTACAAATCCTAATGGCTCTTCTTGGTATGTATATAATCATGGAGATGTGGTAGCTCCATTATTTACTAGTATTTCTTCTGCTTCAGAAGGGGATCATTACTATGGTGTCCAAGATATTAACAACCCCTATACTAGTACATTAACTGGTTCTTGGCCAGCTGATCCTGGTAGTCTTTGGCATACTTTAACTTTTGATCCGGTGACACTTCCTGGTGGAGGTACCTTTCCTATAAAGCTTGCATTTGACTATTACACTATAGGCTTCGAATCATCTGATTATATCGGATGGGAAGTTATTTGGAATAATGGCACAACTTGGAATGGTTTAACTACAGTAGGTAGTTCAAATACTAATGTATGGACAACTGAGGAATTTACTGCCCCAGCTGGAGCTACTCATGTTAGATTAAGAGTGGCTGCGAAACAAAATGGAGGTACAGATTTTGGTGCCTTTGATAATCTGAGAGTATTTTTGGATATAGGTGACTTAACTCCTCCATCAGTAACTGGAGTAAGCGTAGTGAATGATTCTACATTATTAGTGACTACTTCTGAGACAGTTACTAATGGATCAGATATTAATAATTATGCTGGTGTCTCTGTTAGTACAGCAAGCGTTAATGCAACTGGGGATTCAATTACTTTGAATTTATCTTCCCCATTAGTTGTAGGTCAATATACTGATGTCTACATTTCAGGTTTAGCTGATATTGCTACTAATATCATGGTAAATGATGTTTTTACAGTAGTGTTTAATAATACTGATCTACTATCAGGATTAACAATTACAGAATTGATGTATAATGATCCTGGCAATTATGATAATTTGGCTTTTATAGAGTTTTATAATAATTCATTAGATACAATTGCACTTGGTGGTTTACGAATTGATGATGCTATTTCCTTTGTTTTTCCAGAGTTTAACTTATTAGCTGGTGAATATGCAATTTTAGCAAAAGCAGCATTTAGTGGCACTTCACCATGTAATACTTATTCTGCTGGATGTGGATTTGAGACTTTCTTTGGTTTTGCTCCAAATTTTGAGTGGTATACTGGTTACCTTTCAACTTCTGGTGAGCAGATTACAGTTTTAAATACGCAAGATGGGATAGTTGTCGATCTTGATTATGATGATGGTTGGGCTGGAGGACAAGGTGATGGAGATGGATATTCTATAGTTAGATGTGATGCTTCATCAGACCTTAATGTTGATTCTAATTGGACGGCAGCAATAACAGCTGTTACCCCAGCCTGTGGTTCATGCACTGCAGGTCTTGGGATTGGGACTACTACAATTTATGCTCACCCAATGGCAGCCTGCCCTATTATATATTTAGGGTGTATGGATACATTAGCTACTAATTTCGATTCATTAGCAAATGTTGATGATGGTAGTTGTGTCTTCCCTAATAATATTGGTTGTACAGATAGTCTTGCAACTAATTATGATCCGATATTTACAGTAGATGATGGTTCTTGTATATATCCTCTCCCTCCAATGGCAGATCTATTCTTCTCAGAGTATGCAGAAGGGAATTCAAGTAATAAATATTTAGAGATCTATAATCCAACTTTAGACACTGTTGATTTATCAGCTTACGCATTCCCAAGTGTTGGCAATGCTCCAACAACAGTTGGTGTTTATGAATATTGGAACGATTTCCCTGCGGGAGCACAGATCTTACCTAATGATGTTTATATTATTGCCCATCCTTATGCTGATCCTTATATATTATCGTTTGCAGATCACACACATACTTATCTAAGTAATGGTGATGATGGTTATGCATTAGTTTATGGTGTTAATCCAGGAACACCTGTTGATCCTGCAACAGGAGGCTATGTTATTATGGACTTTATTGGAGATTGGAACGGAGATCCAGGATCTGGATGGGCTGTTGCTGGAGTAAGTAATGCTACTGTTAATCATACCTTAGCTAGAAAATGTGATGTTACACAAGGTAATGATGATTGGACGCTATCTGCAGGTACTAGTGTAGTTAATTCAGAGTGGCTTGTTTTAGCAAATGAAGATTGGTCTGATTTAGGTTCATTTACTATTTGTTCTTCTATTATATATGGTTGTACAGACTCCACAGCCTTGAATTATTATCCTAATGCAACTTTTGATGATGGCTCATGTGTTGCTGCTATACTTGGTTGTACAGATTCAACAGCATTTAACTATGATCCTACTGCTACAGTAGATGATGGTTCATGTATAGCTATAGTCTTAGGATGTACAGATTCAACAGCAACTAATTATAATGCTTTAGCAAATACTAATGATGGATCTTGTACTTACTTTAATGTAGTATTAGGATGTACAGATCCAATGGCTTTTAATTACAATCCTCTTGCTAATACAGATGATGGTTCATGTATCCCTCTTATTAGTGGGTGTACAGATTCTACTGCGGGTAATTATAATCCTCTTGCTAATGATGATGATGGCTCTTGTCTTGCTCCTATGGTAGACTTATTTTTCTCAGAGTATGCAGAAGGAAGCTCAAATAATAAATATTTAGAGATTTATAATCCAACTTCAAATACTGTTGATTTATCAGACTATGCATATCCAAATGTTAATGGTGGGGCTAGTACATTTGGTGTCTACGAATATTGGAATGCTTTTGACCCAGGGGCCGTAATTGGACCTAATGATGTTTATATTATTGCTCATCCATCATCAGATCCTTCTATTTTATCACAAGCAGATGAGACACATAATTATTTAAGTAATGGTGATGATGGTTATGCATTAGTATATGGTGCTAATCCAGGAACACCTGTAGATCCTGTAACAGGAGGTTATGTTATTATGGACTTTATTGGAGATTGGAATGGAGATCCAGGATCTGGATGGGCTGTTGCTGGAGTATCTAATGCTACT
>MDSV01015783.1_pt1 | contig 34689 bp, 31 predicted proteins | sample 810851 | NCBI WGS metagenome assembly MDSV01 (sample SAMN05326640, study PRJNA326480) | marine metagenome | isolation source: seawater | place: Atlantic Ocean: North East | collected 2012 | reverse complement strand
TTTTTTAGCCATACTGAAAAAGTTAGTAAAGTCCATTTCATATTGTCTGATATATTTAAATTCTCTTCAGTAAAAAAATTATTTTCAATTTTTCTATTTAAAACTCCATTTTCATTCAAAAATTTTGCGTAATATGAAAAATAATCGTAGAATTTTTTATTTTTAAAAATTTTGTTTAAAGGAAGGCTGAATCCAATTTTATTTCTATAAGTAAAATTTTTATTAAAAATATTTTCTGATATATTTTTTAATATATATTTAGTATTATATCTTGAATTACCTTTTAAAGGCATAATTGGAAAATTAGTTTTTAAATTTGAAGATATTTTCTTTGAAAATTCAACAATATTATGATCTAAAAAAGGAACTCTGTTTTCTATTCCATGAGCCATACACATTTTATCTTGTCTCAATAGTAATTCAGGAAGATATGTTGATTGTTCATAAGTTAAATAACTCTCAAAATATGAATTTTTAGTTTTTTTAAATAGTTTTTTTCTTAAACCCATAGCTTCTTCATAATTAAAATCATTGTATATTTCTTTGACCTCACTAATTCTTGAATAGGATGATAGTAAAATCAAAATCTCAATTAAATTATAACCGTCCCTCCGATTACCTTTATTTCTTAGATTATTTATGAAGTATGAGATATGACCTAATTTTGACAATATTCTAGCCAAATAATATCTATCATATCCGCCAAAAATTTCATCTGCTCCTTCACCACTCAATACCACTTTGACATACTTGCTTGCTTCTCTAGCTAATAAAAAAATACCAACAGAATTTGGGTGGCTTATTGGATGATCAAAAGAGTAAGTAACATCATTTAGATTTTCAATTAAATCTGCTTGGTACATTGGCAAATTATAGCTATCCAATGAATATTTTTCATTTACATATCTAATATACTCTTCTTCATTATGATCCTCGTCATTAACTGAAATTGAAAAAGACTTCTTGTAATTCATTTTTGCACCAAAGGCATAATTGGCTATCAAGCTAGAGTCTATACCTCCTGAAAGTTGAGTTCCTATTTCAACATCACTTATTAGTTGATAATTTATTGATTTACGCAGTTCCTCGATAAGTTTTGATTTACCCTCATTCAAATTATAAATTGGATCACTCTCACTCAGCTGCCAATATCGATGATTTGATATTTTACCATTTTTAAAAATCATATAAGTGCCTGGAGAGCATTCATAAATATTTTTATATAAAGTTTGTTCACCCGCAATATATCTAAAACATAGATACTCACTAAATTTTTGACCATTTAGTTCAAACTTATATTCAGGATACTGAAGAAAAGGTTTAATTTCGCTTGCTGCTATAAAAGTACTGTCATCATAATAATAATATAGGGGTTTAATACCTAATCTATCTCGCGCTAAAAAAAAAAGATTTTCTTTCAAATCAAATATACAAATTGAGAACATACCATTAAGCAGTTCCAACATTTTTGGGCCATACTTAATATATAAATTTAATATTACTTCGGTATCAGAAGAGCTTTTAAAGATATCACTGCTCTCAAAGTACTCTTTCTTCAATTCTTTAAAATTATATATTTCTCCATTAAAAACGATTACATATCTAGCACAATTAGATATCATAGGCTGGTGACCATCCATAGAGATATCCATAATACTTAATCTGTGAAAAGCTAACCCAATGCGTATTGTTTTTTGGTCTTCAAAATATTGAGCGTCATTAATTTTTTGATTTTCATCAATAAATATCAATCCACTATCATCAGGCCCTCGGTGAGAAATTTTTGACTGCATACTTCTTAGATTACCGATTGTGAATCTATGATTTGGATTATTTGATGATACAGTTACAAAACCACACATAATAAATTAAAATCTTTGAATAACACATTTATCTGTAGTATCTGAAAAGATTAAACCTTTATACTTTACCTCTTGTGTCATAAAAATATTATAAGATAAATGAATCAGAGCATAAAAGATAATAATTATTTTTGCAAATTTATGATTTGTGAGGTAGATAGCAATCATTGGCACTAAAATTATTTCAACGATTGTAAAAAAAGTTGCTACTCTTGCGGCTAAAATTGAGTAACTATTGAATAATATGAGCCAAACTATGCCCATACAATAAATCCCAAATAATAATTCAAATAATGAGCCAAATTTATTACTTAATTGATTAAAGTAAAAAAAACAAACCATAAAAATTAATAAATGTTTTACAGTAGTTATATTTGTAATGATACCGATAGTAGATCCTTTGGTTACAGTACCTTTATAGAGAAAATATCTTTCTGGAAGTAAATTTAAACTCTCGATAAACTGAATTATCAATAAATCAATATTATAATAAACTAATATAATGAAAATAATTATAGTTATAAGAGCTATATATCTTTTAATTGAATATTTTTTAATAAAGATAAATGAAATACCAACTATTGCTGAGATATGGTTACTTATAGCAAATAATAAAAATGCTAAATATTGAAAAAATTTCTTTTCATATAATAAAACAATAGTCATCAATAAAACTGCACTGGCCAGTCCATGTCTCATTTGAGCCATCTCTTTATAAATAAATGCATGAGAAAAATAAATTATTACAGAACCATAAAACATAGGTGATAATTTTCTTAATGAATACAGATTGATTCCTACAGCTAAGATTGCGATAGAAAGAAAAACTAATACTGAATTAGTCATGAAAATTTTGATTATCGAAATTAGAAATATAAAACCATAGTCCTGAACACCAGTGATAGTCTGGTCTAAGTATTTGATATATATGTCATATAATGATTTAGTGGCAGATATTATATTATAATAATTACAATAATCTCCAGAAGTAGCGCCTCTCAATCCTGCAAAAAGTGATAATATTAAAAAGGGAGGCCATATTGTATTATTATTTTCTTTTTGACTAAATAATAAACAAATAGATAAAAATAAAAAAATTAAATAATAACTAATCATTATAATTTTTAGAAATTATAAATCCTGTAAGTGTTATTAGATCATCATGATTATACTTTTCCCAATCTTCATGAATCGTTAAGGATAAATTTTTATTATCAGACAGATACTTTAAAAATATAAATTCTCTTTTAAAAATATTCTCAAAATAATTTAAAACTTCACTCGGCCTCAAAAGATTTAAATCTTTATGATTTCTTTTTAAGTCAAACCTGCTTTTACTATAGTCATAAATACCACTCGAATGATTAGAAAAATCAATAGAATGAATATGCTTTGTATGCATACTATCGTATCGTGAAAGTTCAGTTAAAAACCCTTTTATATCTGAAATATGTTCTACGACAGAATTACTTACTATATAATCAAATTTTTTTTCATTTATTTTTCTAAGATCATATATATCAGAATGAATTTTAATTCGTTTTAGAATATTTTTATAAAAATTATCAAATGATACTGTGATATTAAAAACATTTTTAAGATGATTATAGTGATTTAAAAAATATTTTTCTTTTATTTTCTTGCTTTTAAAAATATCTTTTTTATGGTTTGGCTCAATAATATGATATTCTTCACTATCTAAAGCTATTGATGTAGGCCCCCAACCTAATAAAGGTCCAGCACCAATTTCTAAAAATACTTTATCTTCACAATTTATTTTTAAATCATAATGATTATTAATTATTTTTAAATATCTTAATATTCTATCAATTAATAATGTTGGCTTGGAATGCTTTGATCTTAAGACTTCGTTTTCATTTGAGTAATAGTCATAAAAAGATCTATTTAAAACTCTTGAAATTAATAAGACTAAATTATCATGTAAGGAAAAAAAATAAAGTCTACTTAAAACTTTATTAACTAATGTTCTTACTTTTTTTATACCATTCAACATATTTTGATACGCCTTCTTCAAATGTGGTTGATGGTACCCATCCTAATTCATCTTTAGCTCTTTGGCTCGAAATTTCTTTTCCTCCAAAATCTCCAGGTCTTGCTGGTAAATATTCAATTGATACATCTCCTATAATTTTTTTAACTGTTTCAGCAATTTGTTTTATAGTTACTTGCTCAGTTCCATCAAGATTAAAAACTCTATATTCACCTTCAAACTTTAATGAAGCAACATTTCCCATTGCAAGGTCTTCAACATAAACAAATTTTCTAAATTGAGATCCGTCTCCTTGTATTGTAATTGGTTCTCCAGCCAAAGCTTTTTTGACAAATATTGGAACAACTGCTCCCTCTCTTGCACGAGGGCCGTATGGAATTCCATATCTAAGTATTGTAGTAGGAACTTCGTATAAACTACTATAAGATTTACAGTACATTTCAGATGTAAGCTTAGTAACAGAATAAAAATGTGATGGAATATCAATAGCTGAATCTTCATCAACTTTATCTTCACGGGAGTCACTATAAATCCATGTTGTGCTTCCAAGAACTACTCTTTGTTTTAGAGATTTTCTAGCGGCCTCTAATATATTAGATGTGGCCCTTACATTAATTTGCTCTGAATAATGAGGTTCCTCAAAAACATCTTTGACATCTGCGACTGCAGCAAGATGAAAAATTACATCACAATCTACAAGCGCATTTTTTATTGCATCAAAATCTAGAAGGCTACCATTGTACCAATCAATATCTGATCTAAATGATGGTTTAACCATATCAAAAACTCTTACATCAATGTTGTTTTCAATAAGCTTATCAACTAGATGAGAGCCAATAAAACCTGAGCCGCCTGTAACTAGTGCTTTCATAATTTTCCTTTCTTCTAATAATCTGGGTTATAATATAATGGTACACACCAATGATTTTCGCTAACCCATTTTGCATTAGGCAAAGATACATCAAAATTTAGAATTTCATGACATAGATCTGCATAAACTTTACCAGTGCTTTTCTCAATGGGGTCAAATACAATATACTTATAATATCCAGATTTCATGCCTGGGGGGAATTTAACTCTGTTTTCATGTCTTAAATCAAGAATTTCACTAGCAATTTTTTGTTTCCAGTTAATTATTTCTGGAAGTCTATCAATTTGCACAACGCCTAGTGCTGCAGTAAATTCTGACATTCTAAAGTTGAGACCATCAACATCATGATCAAACTTACCGTAATTTCTATATTTTTTTGCATATTCAATTAGTTCTTCATGTTTAGAAACCAGCATACCGCCCTCACCTGTACTAATGGTTTTTGTCGCATAAAATGAATAAATGCCAGCATCGCCCCAAGACCCAGGCTTTTTATTATTCCATGATGCACCATGAGCATGAGCACAGTCCTCGATTAAAATAATATTTTTTTCAGTGCAGATCTGAGCAATTTTCTCAATATCAAAACTTATATGACCACCTATGTGAACAATCCATATAGCCGAAATATCTTGGTTTTCTATTATATGCCTTACTGAGTCCAAACTTAAACAAAGATCCTCTTTATTACAATCAGCAAAAACTACTTCCGCTCCCGCTTTGATAATTGATAGAGGAGTAGCCATGAATGTATTAGTTGGACAAATAACTTTTTTACCAGTTAGATCGAAGTAGTTCATACATGCCATTGCCGCACCAGCCCAACTTGAAGTAGCGACAGAAGACAAATTATTCCATTGTCTCCATTTATCTTCAAATAGCTCAATATATTTTCCCTCAGACCATTTTTGTGAAAGAAATATTTCATTCCAATATTCTTGAACTTTTTCTTGGTCTCTTTTGTCGAACCCAATTCTAAATTGTGAAAAATCCATGTTTTGTAAATGTTAATGTTTAAATTTATACAAAGAAAAGAAGTAAATGCAAGTTTATATTTTAGCTAAAATCTCTTCAATCTTATCTAAATCATCAGGATAATTTATACTTATAGATTCAGATTGATCAATTATGTGTGGATAACAATTTTTGCCAACTAAACTTCCATACTTTTTAATAGTACTCAAGCGGGAAGCAAAAACAACCCCATTGGGAATGTAAATATCTTCAAAAATTTGGCTTGCAGGAAATCTTAGTATTGCCTCTCCTTGGTTTTGAAAATAATTTACATAAGGCTCACATCTTTCATTTTTAATTCTTACATACCATTCGGGTCTTCCTGATTTTATTTTATGTACTGTTATTGAAGAGTCATATTGATTTTCTTCAGTTTCTAATAATCTTGATATGCAGGCATCTAAATGATGTGATTGCCTAAATGGCTTATCACACTCAAGACAAACTACAACATCAGGAATATATTTCTCATTTTTCTCAAGCCAAGTTAAAGCATGGATTATTACATCTTCCGTTGGAACATCTTCAGCTAAATCTTTTGGTCTGACAAATGGACATTCTGCTCCATATGCACTCGCGATAGATATAATTTCATCAGAGTCTGAAGAAACAACTACCTTATCAACAAAATTTGATTTGAAAGCTGCGTCAATTGCATATGCAATTACTGGCTTACCATTCAGAGGTAAAATGTTTTTTTTGGGAACTCTTACAGATCCACCGCGAGCAGGTATTACAGCTAAAATTTTTTTATTCACTAATATTATCTTCCAGAAATAAATTTATAGTCGTCTTTATACTTATAATTTTCCAATAACAGTTTGTTTGACATAATTTTTTCAAAAGCATTAATAATGTCATTCATGTCATCACGGGTATTGGGCCATCCTAATTGTGTAAATCCTAAATACTGATTATTAAATAATTCATTTGCATTTGGCAAGTTTCCAATCTTATATGCGTTTCTTTTTGAATTTATAATATTTAATAAGTAACCTTTTTCAAAAAGTGGGTTACTTGACATTAGTTTTGGCATTCCTTGAGATACAGGAATACCCTCACTTCTAAGAATATATCTTATAAGATCTCTATGAATATTTGATTTTTTACTCAACCATCTAAATCCAGCATGATAGGGACAATAATGATTAATATTTGTAATTTTTTGTGGAATTAAAAACTCTCCACACACACTTGATAAATTATCGATAAGATAAAAATAGTTTTCTCTACGAATTTTATTAAGAAAATCTAGATTATTTATTTGTTGAATTCCAATTTCAGCCATTATTTCAGTTAACCTAAAATTATACCCAACTATATTTTTTGAAAAACTATCTGAATAACTTTCATCAACAATTGCTTCTCCATGATTTCTTAAAAGTCTAAGTTTTTTTGCAATATCTGTGTTGTTAGTCACCACTACTCCACCTTCTCCAGTCATGATATTTTTTGGCTCATTGAGAGAAAAGACACCTACATCTCCATGAGTTCCTAAAAACTTTTCTTTATACATCATACCTGGGGATTGTGATGCGTCTTCAATTACCTTCAATTTTCTATTATTTGCAAAAGAAATTAATTCTTCAAATTCTCCAGGATTTCCATTCCAATGAACAGCCATAATGGCCTTTGAAGTTTTATTTACTTTTTCATCAAGTCCGTCTGCTGTTAAATTAAATGTCTCAAGATCTATATCTGCAAAGATAGGTACTGCATTAGCCTGAACAATTGCTGCAGAAGTTGCTGTAAAAGAAAATGGAGTACAAATAATCTCTTCATCTGGTTTTATATCTGCAGCTAAAATAGCGGCAAGCAATCCAGATGTAGCTGAATTAACTGATACAGAGTACTTAACATCATGCTGTTTTGACCATAGATGTTCCATTTTTCTTACTCTTTTGCCACCCAAAAATGTTACTTCATCTTTAATCTTATTTAATTCTGAACTTGATAATCCTAAGATTTCATTTGTACCTGGTATTGAAGACCCAACAAATTTAGAAAGTTTTTTTTCACTCAATAACTTCGAAACTCTTTCAATGACATCATCATCTAAATAAGGCAATGATTTAAATTCTTTTGACCTTACAGGTTCGCCACCATCAATTGCTAATTTTAAATTCTTATTCATATTTTTTTATTCCGATGTACTTCATCAATTATTTTCAATGATTGCAAGGAAGATTCCCCTGAAGAATTAATTTTTTCATTATTAATTATAGATTGTGATATATTAGTGTAAGCATCAACTAATCTTTCTCTGTGGTATTTGTTTTCCTTAATCTTGGATAAATATAATTTACTCAGCCATTTTTTTTCTTTAATAGGTTTAAACTTATATATTTCATATTTTGATCCATCATCTAAGATTCTTATTCTTCCCCCTGAAAAATTAATATCAATTTCAAAAAAATGATTTTTCATTGACTCTCCAGTTGCCTTTATAAATGTGAAGGAGTCATTTTCATGTTCAAGTAATAATATTGCTCCTGGATCTTTTTTTTTATTAACTACTCTAATTTTATTTTTTTTATCTAATTTTCCTACCACATTTTTTACATTACCAATTAAATAACAAATTAAATCAATCATATGAATAGAGTTTGTATAAAGGGCTGTATCAACATAGGCAACAGTAGTATCAATTTTACCAAGTTTTTCAGATTGAATAACTTGCTTAACTTCTCCAAAAAATTGATCCCACCTTCGCATAAAATTTACAGCTAATTTGATATTTTTTTCTTTACAAATTTTAATAATTTCCTTTGAAGTTTTTATTTCGTGCGTAAGAGGCTTCTCACAAAATATAGCTTTTATTTTATACTTTGTAGATTTATGAATGTGCTCAAAATGTTTATTAGAAGGAGACGCGATAGTAACAATATCAATTTTATTATTTGATAACATTTCATCTATATCTGTATAGATTTTTTTAATGCCCCACCTTTTAGAAAATTTCTTTAATTGCCTGGTATCATTGTCGCAACATGCAACTAATTTACATTTTTTACTTAAGCTTAATGCTTTTGCATGAGTAAAGATTTGTGGTCTTTTACCTGTATCATCTGCAAATCCTGCAATGTATCCGCATCCAATAATTGCTACTCTTAGCGCCATATTATCAAAATATCTTATTTATAATTTTAGAACTAACTGAATCATTCTCAAGCCACAAATATCTTTTTTCTAGATCTAAATCTTGTTTTCTTTTAAATGAACTTTTTTTAAAAATATTATCTAAAATTTCATTCCCTACAATTGGATAAAAATGGACTGGATCAATGTATAAATTCATTGAGTCAGATATTATCTCATCGGTCAAAATACTGTAATTCATAAAGTCATGGAATTTATCAAAATTTGCTAATTTTTCCTTCAGAAATATAATCTCATCTCTCTTTCCAATCTTCATCAAACTCTCTAAGTATATGTTGTGTACTGGAGCAAGAAATAAATCATATCTTATATTATTTTCTTCGAGTAGCTTAATTAGTTTATCCAAGTTTTGAAGCTCTTTATCTGAAATATTATAGTTTTGTAGAGAATTTTTACTGGCATTAAAATCTGATTTTAAAAAATTGATAAATATTTCTTCATTTGATCCGTATTTTGATAGTAAAGAATTATATACCAAATCACTTTTTAAATTGCCATAGAATGTAATTTCATTTGAAACTGCTTTGTCAGACATATTGTTGTACAATGTCAGAAATGTATCTTTGGCGCATGATTTAGTCAAAATTATCCTTCCAAGTTTAAATACATTCATAAATTTATTGGTATAATCAAATTCATAGAATTGTGGTCTTATGACTCTCTCATTGTGAAACATAAAAAAATCAAGACCAATAATTACTTTCTCTAAGTTATCAAGGTTATGTATAAGCTCAGACATATATAAATTCATTTCATATGGACCAACTCCTGATAAACCAAAATTATAAACTTTTTTATTTTTAAAATTTTTATAATTATGTAATTCAAAACCAATTAGTGAAGAAGAACTCCCCAGAAGTAATATGTTAGGATTATTTCTTAAAAGATTAATTTCTTTATGAACATATTCTCTTTCTAAATGAAAGTATTTTTTATTATTTATTTTTTCAAATTTAGTTTGATGAAATATATCATATGGATCAATAAGAATGACAACAAAAATATAGGAAAAAAAAATTAGAAAGAAAAAAATAAAAAAAATACTAAAAAAACTGTTTAATTTATTCATTTTAAAAAGCAAAATATAAGAATGGAGAATATGAGTTTATTGAAATAATTGATATAAAAAATATTATTGAAAAAAAAGGAATTGAAACAATATTTCTTAATTCAAATTTTGTTTTGAAACTCTTGACTATTTCTTGAGAATTTGGAGTAAAAAAAGCTATCAATGCCGCAAATAATATTAATAAATTTGATACTGTAAATGTAGATAAGTTTAATGAAACAAAATTTATTAAGTTCTTGTATATAATAAAAGCATCATTCATGTTTTCAGCTCTAAACACCACCCAACATAAATGTACAAAAAGAAAAGTTATAAAAATTGATAATATCTTTGGAATGTTTAATTTTAAATTGAGAAATAAGTGATTAATTATTATGCCAATGCCATGAAATAATCCCCAGAAAAAAAAAGTAAAATTTGCGCCATGCCAAATACCACCTAGTATCATCGTTAAAAATATATTTATATATCTATTTATTTCACCTTTTCTGTTACCGCCTAAAGGTATGTAAAGATATTCTTTTAAAAACGCTGAAAGTGTCATATGCCAACTTTTCCAAAAATCAATTAGTGATTTTGATTTATATGGAGAATTAAAATTTATTGGTAAAATAATGTTAAACATCAATGCAATACCCAAAGCCATATCAGAATAGCCACTAAAATCAAAATACAGCTGGAATGTGTAAGCTAAGGTTCCAATCCAAGTTGATATTATATCTACATTTTCTGGGTTACTAAATAAGCTATCAGCAATTGGGGCTAAATTATCAGCTATAAGGAGTTTTTTTGATAATCCAATTACAAACAATAATATACCATTTCTTATATTTAATGATGAAAGTAGATTTAGAGAATTTGACCTAATTTGTGATATAATATCTTTATGATGAATAATTGGTCCTGCAAGGACGTGAGGGAATAAAGATACAAATAAAGCATAACTTCCTAAATCAGTTTTTTCAGTCTTTTTTTTATAACAATCTACTAAAAAACCTATCTGGGTAAATGAATATATTGAAATTCCTAAGGGAATTTGCCCATCAAAGATATAACTATCATCAAAAATAAATATTCCTAAAATATCATTAAGAATAAAGCTGCTATATTTGAAATATGCTAATAAAACCAAATTAAAAACTATTGAAAATATGAGAATTATTTTTGATAAAGATATATTTTTACTATTATTTTTAATCAGGTTACTAAAAATAAAATTAATAACTATAGAGATTATTAGAAGTGGTAAATATTCAATATTAGAGTAAGCATAGAAAATGATTGATAAAATCAAAAGGTAATAAACACTAAACAAATTAATTTTAATTTTTTGAATAAAAATAAAGATTAGAAAGCTTAGAGGTAGAAATAAAAAAATAAATAAGTAAGAATTAAAAAGCATAAACTAAACTAATTGATTAATTAGTTTCTTTGACATTAAAAATCTATCAAGATTTCTCTCAAATAAAATACTTTCTTTTTGCCAATATTTATTATGTAGTCCTGCAATATGAGGTGTGATTATAAGATTTTGTAATTTAAGTAAATTAGAATTTTTATTTAATGGCTCATCATAAAATACATCAAGAGCACCTCCTGCAAAAATTTTCTTTCTCAAGGCTTCATATAAATGATTTTCATTAACTGTTTTGCCTCTACCAACGTTTATAAAATAAGCTTCTTTTTTCATACATTTAAATAAATTACGGTCAAAAATTTCAAATGTTTCATTATTGAGTGGAAGTAAATTTATAACATAGTCAGCTTTGACAATTACATTTTTTAGTTGTTTCAAACTAAATATATTTTTTTTATTATTAATATTATTTTTCTTGATAGCTAAAACTTTCATACCTAAGCTTAAACAAACTTTTTTTAACTTTAATCCTACTTGGCCCATACCTACAATCAAACATACTTGATTTTCTAAATCAGAAACTCTTTCAAAATATTTATCAAAAGTCTCTCTTGATAATTTATTTATAGCCCTTAAATCATAAATTTTATTTAGTCCTCTAGATAAAGAAATCATAAAACCTAAAATTGTAACCATAACAGATGATTCCATAGTGCCTTTGCTATTGGTAACCATAATTTTCTTAGATTTCATCTCATTAATATTTACTCTATCGAAACCAATTGATCCAAAATGAATCCATTTTAAATTTTTTGCTTTCTGAATAATATCATCAGTAATTCTGTTTCCCCAATATATACTTATCTTTGATAAATATTTAGAATCTTGATTTTTAATTTTTACAAATCTCAACAACTTATTTTTTTTCTCTAAATGATAGAGAGTTTCAGCTGGAATTTTGTATAATTTTAAGTCTAAAAACAAGTCGTACCCAATATAAATTAACTTTTCTCTCATATTTTGAAGCCGCTTCCTTTTATAAATTTAAATTGATTTACAAGACTAGATTTAAATTTTATGCCTACACCTAAAAAAGTGGGTTTAAAAATTTTACTTTCTGAGATGGTAAGCTCTTCAGATTCTAAATAGTTTGAAAGAGCTAAATTAACGGTTGGAAATTCTAAATAAATAATGTTTTTAGATAAAAAAGATACATGCAAATTTGATAAAAAAGATAATTTGCTACCCCAAACATGTAAAGCTACTTTCATGTTATTTTTCTCAGCTAATTTAATTATTTCTATAGCTCCTGTTATACCTCCACAATGAGTGACATCTAATTGAATAATATCAACTGCCTTATTTTTTATAAATGACCAATAGTCAATATATCCACTTAAAGCCTCCCCTGAAGCAATATTTATTTTTGAACTTTTTCTTAAACTTATATGATCTTCAATGTTAGAGGGATGTAAAGGCTCTTCAAGCCAAAATGGTTTATATTTTTTAAGATCTTTTATATATTGACTAGCTGTTTGTAAATCCCAAGGGGGCTTAAGTGTTCCCATTATTGCGTCTAACATTAAAATATTTTTTTCTCCCAGTATTTTTTTAGCAGACTCAACTCTTTTTAGATCAATTGATTTTTTTTGATATCCAATTCTCATTTTATATGATTTGAATCCATTATCTAATTGCTGTTGAACATCTTCCATAATTTCATTTGGATTCAAAGCAGCAGATCCACCACTAGCATAAAGGTTTTGAAAAGAAATTTTTGACTTTGATATCAAATCACAAATTGGCTCATTCTTAAACTTACTCCTTATATCCCACAGAGCTATATCAATTGCACTCCAAATACTTGAAAGCAGTCCATCTCTTCCAACGAATGGGACTTCTTTATTAATTTGAATCTGATCATAATCAAATATATTTATACCTCTTAAGCTTTGGGAGTAACTTTTTACAATATCATCAACTAGTTCTGGAAAATATACTCCACAATAAGTTTCACCAATACCTGATAACTTTGAGTCAGTTTTTATTTCAATGAAAACAAGGGTTTTTTTTGATTTTGGTTGGCCTAGTACTTTTCCATCTCCATACTTTGACGATAACGCATATGATCTAATTTTAGTTATATGAGTCATAAAGATTTCTTATTTCTTTTCCAATTCTTTCGTAAGCTTTTCTATCATCATAAGAATTTTTTTCTTTTATTATGTCATTATTAAATAAATAATAATCGTAAGTATTTTTGTTATTATCTATATCTATTATATGCTTTAGTAATTCATCTAAACTCAAAAAAACATTTTTGCTATTTAAAAATAATCCTTTTTCATATGGAAAATTAAAATCAATATTACTTAATTTACTTGGATCCCAAAAAAAAGATACATTATTTAATAATCCACTAATGATACCGGCTGTATTATGCCCAAGAGAAATTGAAAAAGAAGATTCGAAGATAGGTCTATACACTTTCGTTGGATGATCAAGTATCTCTATTCTCTTTTCTTTCCTAAGATAATTTAAGTTTTTAGTAACATTCTTATAGTTAAGTATTTTTTCATTAATTTCACCTTTGGGCTTCACTAAAAGTTTTACATTTGAGTGCTTAATAGCAAACTTTATTATTTTATCATAAAATTCAATATGATGATTAATTCCAATATTACTAATAAGTCCGGAAGATCTATCAAAAACTGATACTACTAATTGTTTTTTATCTTTAAAATCTATTTTATTTACATGTTTTTCATTTTCCTTATTCATATAGACGCACCCGACAGATATAAAGTGAGTTGTATTATTTAGATAATAATCTTTGAATACTTTTGAAACATTATCACTCCAAGTAAAGTAAAAATCTTGAGACTGCCTAAATTTTACAAAAGGATATACAAAGTCACTCCACTGAATTCCAATCTTAATTACATTAAGTGATTTAGCAGCAAGTGAAACTATATCAGGATCAAATTCAGAGTCATCTTTGATAATTTTAATGTTTTCTTCTTCAAGAAATGATCGAAATAAAATAAATTTAAAATAAAAAGAATGCCAATTTATCAATTCCCACCTACTAACTTTTATTACTTTATGAAAAAAAAATAAATAAATTATCCTTCCCATCGACTTCATGAAATATCCAAATTTGATTCTAGGGTACGTGGTTTGATATTTGGATCTATTTGAATAATGATCAATGATTCTATAATCAAAACCTCTTTTTATTATGTCATGTATTATTTTATTTGTAGCATGAGTTTTTTTTCCATAAAAATAATAAATAATATTTTTTTTCTCTATATTGGACTTATCAATCCATTCCATATCATTAAATATATTATCAAAATTTCTATTGTAATGTATTGCAAGTTTTTTTTTGTTATTAAGATTTCTTTTATTTTTTTTAGAAAATAAGAAAAATTTTAATATTCGAAATACTGTAAAGATTGTTCTTATAATTATTAGGTTATTTAAACTTGGTAAGACCTTATATGTAATTTTTTTTTCCTTTAATAATAAAAATTTTTTTAGAGTATATGAAAGATCTGAAAGTTGAATGAAAAGAAATGAACGATCTTGAATATTATTCAATTTAATATAATTCTTAAATACAATTAAATTATAAATATCTAATGCGATTTTATGTTCAATAATAATTTGAAATTTTTTTGAAGAGACATTTTCAAATAAATTTACAAGGATATTTTTTTTGATTATTGGTTCAGCAATTTTTTGTGCAATTTTTAATACTTCCTCATTAGTCAGATAGAGATTAGTTTTTCTTTCTTTAATTTCTTCACATAAATCAGGATAAAAATTAACAAATTGTATTTTTTGGAATAAAAAAAGAGAATTAAATTTTCTTAGGATTACACTTTTTTCAATATAATATACTTTAAGATTTTTTTTTTTTAGAAAAAAAAATATATATAAAAGTGCAAGATGATCTAATTTATTAACAAATACATAATTATTCATATATTTAATATATAAAATTATTAAATTCGGATAATAGCAATTTTCTCACCAACAATTTTTTCTTGGTCAATTAGAATGGGACTTGTTGCAAGGCCCATTCCATACTCAGCTAAATAAGAGGGTGTTTTTAAATTTTTTGGTAAAAAATTTATATCTACCGGTTGATATGCATTTTCATTCTCAATCCACATCTGTCGAAACTCTTCTCTACCAAAAAAAACACTATCATACATTCCAGAATAAAAAATTTTTGTACTAGCTATAATTTTAGAGATTGAAAGATTTTTGTTATGAAGATTTATATATACTAGACAATCTGGGAAAAAATTTTTTTTATAACTATTTAAAAGTAATTTTTTCAAAATTTTAATGAAAGTAAATTTATTATAATTTATTTTTCTTGGATAAAAAATAAGATTATTGTTTTCCTTACTAGTTTTCATTAACTCTGAATAAACAAATATTTTCTTGTTAGCTTTTATTGAATTCAATTTTGATTTTATTTTTTTGAATTTCTCATTACTTGATTTATCATGTCCCAATATACAAAACAAAGTTTTACTTTCTTTAAATTGCATAAATGAAGGAAGTTTTGAATAATCAAAGTCATCATTATTCTTAAGGATGCTTGATATCTTGTTTACCCGACTCATATTGCTTGAGTGATTGATTCCGTGATAGTGATATACGGCCGCCTCAGGATCATAAATTATTCTTTTTCCAGCATCAATCACCTTTCTTGCCCAGATCCTATCTTCAATGTGATCAATCTTTTCATTAAATTTATTTTTAATCCAAAATGATCTCTTTATTGCACTATTTGCGTTATGAAAAAAAGTATCTTTTTTTTGAATTCTTTTTTCAACACCAAAAGTATTTAATAAGTCTCTTGTATCACTTGCAGTTGAGCTTGATAATGGAAGCTGACGACCGTAACAAGCTACAACATTGTCGTCTTTTAGATTTCTAATTAAATTTGAAATCCATTGATTACTCTTTGGTATGCAATGAGCTGATATTATAATAATAAATTCTGATTTAGAATTTTGTATACCAATATTTATAGCTTTACCTGGATTAAATTTATTTATACTTAAAACTTTACCTTTAGGGTGAAATTTTTTAAAGATATTTACTGTCTGATCATTGCTGCAATTATCAACTAAAATAACCTCAAAACTTTTCTCGCTTTGATCCTTAATTTTTTGCAACAACTTTCCAATCCAAAATTGTTCATTATGAGATCTGATTATTATTGCAACTTTCTTCATATATATCCTATAAACTAAGAATAATCTTCTCTACCCCATCGACCTCTATATTTTTCTACTGTTTCACCCTCACATTCTTGAAAGGACATTCCATGGTCAACATTAAATGAATTAAATCGTTTAATAATATTTGATAACTCATTTAATTGCTTTGGTAAAATAGCAAAGGCGTTATCTCTTCCTGGTAGAGATTTATCAATCGTGAAATGTTTTTCAATAACTTCGATATTTTTACCTAAAGCAATTATAGAAGGAAGAATATCTGGAGAATGATCACTAAAACCAACACTATGATGTTTCTCTTTAAGCTTATCGATTCTTTGTAAATTGGCCACATTATCATTACAAGGATAAGAAGATACACAATGCATGAGAGTAAAATTAACTTTTGACATTTTTAAAAGTTCTAAACTTTCATATAATTCCATTTCAGTACTAGCGCCGGTTGAAAGATATATTTTTTTAAAGTACCTTGTTGCTTCTCTAATTAGTTTTTTATTTGCTATTTCATGAGATGGAATTTTTATGGCTTTATTAGAAATTTTGGACATGTCTTCAAGATCTTTACTAAAAAAAACACTAGTCAAAAATGAAATATTATTATTATCGCAGATTTCTTTAACCTTTGAAAATTGATCAATAGTTAATTCTGCTTTTTTATATATTTCTCTTCGCCCATCATGGTCCCATGGACCAGGAATAAGATTTTTTTCATGCCAAGTTTGAAATTTCGCAAATTGTGCACCAGAATTTGACGCTTCAATAACCATTTTCTCAATTAGATTTAAATCACCCATGTGATTCCAACCAATTTCTGCAATTAAATTTACCATCTTAATTTTTATACATTATTTAAAGATATTTGTTAGTATTTTATTTTATTAATAATTGTTTAATAATCCTCGCGGAGACCGACGATTCTTTTTCGTAATTATTATTTTTAAAAAAAACTGAAAAGTTATTATCTTTATCTTTTTTATCATTTAAGATTTTTTTCTTAGCCATTATTAGTTCTTTGAAAGCATCATTAATGTTTATTTTATTATAATATGTTCTACTTTTAATACCCTCTAAAGCCTTTCTATTAAATTTTCTCAATCCTAGATCAAAAAAAATTATTGGCTTATTAGTTGAACTTGCTTTTGCTAAGCTTGTAGAAGGATAATCTATAATAAATCCATCAATATCGTCGATATCTTTGAAAATTTCATCCTCAGAATTAGAAAGAATTTTTCCATTAATTGGATCAAATTTAGTGCTCTGTCTTTTAGGGTGTAATTGAATTAGAAGATCTTTGCCTGTCTCTAATTCAATGAAACTGATTAGCTTTTCCTGCCAATCTTTATATATAATTGGATGCACATCCCTATAAGGTCCATATCTAAGACCATTAAACGATGTCGATAGATATACGAAATTTTTGTTTTTTAAACTAGATAATTTTTCTAAGTGCTCACCAGAATCTCTAATATTATTTAGTATAGTGTTATCAGTTCGTGAAAAAAAATTTATTTTTTTATCGTGTATATTATATTTATCGCCCAAGGCATTCATACTCTCAAGTTTTCTTATATCTCCATATACCATCTTATAATCTGCAAGTGCGCCCTCATAAAAACTATAAAAAGACTCATCATAAATTAAATAATTTGCTCCGTGATGAAAAAGTAAATGAGGCACTCCTATTTTCTGATAGTTTAAAGATAAGTATCTCTGATAACTAGTTTGAGAACCGGAAATTATCAAATCATATCGTTTATTTTTTTTATCTTGAAAATTTCCACTCTCTATATTTTCAAAAATTAAATTAAAGTTAAAAATATCAATTGATGATATTTGTGTATTTAATAATTTAAATAATTCGTCATGAAGATTATTTAAATTATAAAGAAAAATATTTTTTTGTTCATCAAGTTCTCTAACTTGAATTTTTGGCATCTTATCATTTTTAATAATATGTAAAAAAATATTATCTTTATTTAAGATTGGCTCCATTTCAAACCAATTAAAAGTTGTTACGCCTATACAACCAACATTAATACTATTTTTTTTATCAGTAATATTAAGTATTTTTTTTATCTCAGATTTTTTCTTTAAAAAGAAATTAGAAAATTTATTATAATTTGTTGATCTCTTATAAGTAACTTTATTTCCAGCGTTTTTTTTTGTTTGATTTATGAATTTAATATTTTTTTCAAATTCAATAAAATAGTGATTACATAAATTTATAAATACTTCAGTATATAAAATTACACCAAGATTTTCATTCACTGGTATTTTTTTATTTGATAAATTTATCTGTTCAATAATTTGTATCCATTTTAATAGAATTGATGATGAAATATAATTATACCATTCAGGTGTTAGACTATCGTAGTTTTTGAAGAGACTTTGACCAATAAATGTTTCACATTCATTTTTTACCTTAGAGCATATTTTTTCAATCATTCAATTACCAAGCAGTCCAACCCCCATCAACTACCATATCTGTTCCAGTAACCCAGTCACTTGCATCGCTAACAAGATAGAGTAATGCTGATCCTAAATCATCCATATTAGCCATTCTTTTAAGCATAGTTCTATAATAGTAATTTTTTAAAAACTCCTCAGTTTGTGATTTATTTTCAACTCCACCGGGAGATAAACTGTTTACTCTTATATTTTTACCTTGCCAATATGATGCAAGATATTTTGTGAAGTTTACTATTCCACTTTTAGTAGTAGCGTACGCAATACTAGAATTTATCCCTGAGTCACCATAAATTCTCTGGTCACATCCCACTATTCCATAGACTGATCCAATATTAAGTATAACCCCACGGTTTTGTCTAACCATCTGCTTTCCAGCTTCTTGACAACATAAAAAAGCACCAGTTAAATTCACATTCAAATTTGCCTGCCATACTTCAAGTGGAAATTCCTCAAACTCATGCAATTTACCATCAAAGACAGTAAGTTGTTGAGCAGCTGCATTATTAATCAATATATCTATTGTTTTGAACTCTTTAATAATCAAAGCAAAAGCTTTTTTCACTTCATCCTTTTTACTTATGTCAATCCCATATCCTTTAACTCTATTATCATATTTTTTTCTAATTTGATCAGCTAATTCATCACAACTGTTTTGATCTAAATCAATTAATACCAAATTAGAACCTTGCTCTGCTAAAAGGTCGGCGTAATACCTTCCTAGTCTTCCTGTAGCACCTGTAAGAATTGTTGTTTTAGACTTTAAATCATACCATTTTTCAATTCTTTTGTTTGTTTTCGTCATTCTCTTTCTCCTTATAAAATATTAATTGTCTTTCTTAATTTCGAAGACTTTATTGCTGCCAGTGCAACTTTAAGAACATGTATACCATCATCAAGGCTTGTTAAAGGTTTTTCATTTTTAAGCACAATTTCTGAAAAATGAATAAGCTCATCAATATAAGTTTGGTTAATATCAAATTTTTTTATCTTATTTATTTTTTTCCATTTTTTAGTTTTATCACTGTAAGCCAGTAAATTATTATCTATTAAACCCCACTCTATTGAACCTTTATCAGATACTATTTGTATATTTCTGGTATATGGCCTTTGAATAAAGTCTAATTGAACTTCAGATATAATTTTATTTTGATGCTCTAGTATAATCATTGCTGTATCCTCGACATCAATAGGTAATTTAAGAGTTTTAGCAACACAAGTAACTGATTTTACTCTTCCAAATAACCAGACTGCATGATCTATCTCATGAATACTAGTTAAAATCGGACCTCCTCCTAAACTTTTCTTTGCTTCATATCTTTTTTTATAGTCTTCCCAGGGATGACATTCAGGAAGGTACTCTCCAAATTGTGAGCGACTGAAATATGATTTACCATATTTATTATTTTTTACTATTTGATTAATCTTTATTAATGATGGATGAAATTTAAGATTATGACCGATAAGAATCGGAACTTTTAGTTTTTTAGAAATACTATTGATTTTATTTAAATCTCTAAGTGAATTTGATAAAGGGACTTCAACTAGTACAGGAATTTTTGATTTAACAAGTTTGAGTAAATCGCTAGTGTGTTTACTTGTTGGAGTTGCAATAATTGCTGCAGAAATATCTAATTTTAATGCCTCATCAATACTGCTAATAAAGTTAAAATCAGTTTTTTTGATTGTTCTTGGTTTTTTGTTTTTACGTCTTACTACATAAATATTTTTTGCTCCTATTTTCAATAAATTTCTAACATGTCTTTCTCCAATTGATCCTAAGCCAATGATTAAAAAATTTCTTCTAAAAAATCTATTCATTAATTTTTTTAATGTTTAAAATTATTGTGTCTCCAAGCTTAAATACATCAAATATTTTCAAAAAAAATACGTATATATATTTCAAAATAAAATTATTTTTTGTTATCTTTCTTATAAATTCTTCATGTCTTGGGTTTCTTGATGGCATAAAGGGTATCTTTCCTCTTATGGTCACAGTCGCTGTTTTCCATTTTGTAAGCTTATAACCATGTTTATTAAAAAGATCCTTCAAATTTTGATAATTATAATGATATATGTGTCCCGGCTCTAAAAACATATCCCAACTGTGCCTACTAAATTTTGATACCCACTGATTAATGCTTCTCAAATTAGGCACTCCAATAATAAGTTCTCCATTTTTACGTAAAAAAGATTTAATTTTTATAAGAAAATTATTAGGATCTGGTATATGCTCAAAAACTCCCAATAAAACAATTATATCGTACTTACTTTTTGGATCTAAATCGTTTAGGGAACAATTATACGCGTTTAATTTTAACTTATTCGTAACAAATTTTATGGCTTTTTTATCTAAATCTATACCAGTAACATCGTACCCAGCATTATAAGCTCTTAATAAAAAATTTCCAGCTCCACATCCTATTTCAAGTAATTTAGCTGGAGGTGATTGATGAATTAAATCCAACTCATCAATAGTAGTTGTTAATTTTTTATTATCAACTTTTGAAAGTGAATTTTCAAAGGAGAGGGAGTCTTCGCTATACATTTGTTGGATTGATCTAAAATCAGATTTAAATATAGTTTGGTGTATACCGCAATTTAAGCATCGAATGATTTTCACTGAGACTGTTGAAGGTCTATCCAGGCCTTGAGGTACTTTTTTTAGAAATGAATTAACTGACTTATAATCTGTCATTAATTTATCCTCACAATGTGGACAAAATATTTTATTTTGATAAATCATTTTTTCGAATATATCTCATTGAGGTATTAATATCTTCTCTTTTTAGTGTCCACAAATTATCATTGTGTTTCCATTTTGGTTTAATTCTAAGAAGTTCAGCAAAAATATTTTTTGACTCAATATAACCTTCACCATAATTTTTATGACAAATCTTAGCTATAGATTTCATTAATTCATAGTCTTCATTATAATCCAAGGTTAAACGAAAATTTGCCAACTCCTTTTTTAAATTTAATTTTAAAACTCCATTCTTACAGATCCAATCATTATCTAAGAACCAAGTAAGATGCTCAGTCTTTGAATAATCTTGAATATGATTATGTATCTTTTTGATCGTTTTATACTCGATAATTTCGCATGACATTCCAACTGGAAGGCCTTCAACTCTAGTAAACTCATAGTTGTTTTTTTGGTGATAAGCTATTGCCTCCTCAATACTCTCGCAGCTGACAAATTGATCATCTCCTGTAACTCTCACAATAATATCCCAACCAAAATATTCTGCGCAGTTAACCATTCTTCCCATTACATCATCTGAAGAGCCTTTAAAGTAATCAATATTGTTTTTTGATGCTATTTCCACCAGGGCTTCGTCTTCTGGTAAACTTGTTGTCGCAAGTACTAAGTGACCTATATCACCATCATAAATTTTTAGTCTATTGAGTAAATACCCAAGAGTAGTCCAATTTTTATAAAAAGGTAGAAGTGCTTTATTTTTGAGTCTTGATGAAGATACTCTCGCATTACAAAAAATTCCAATTTTATTTTGTAAATCATAATTTGAAATGATATGATTTTTTTTTATATTTCTATTAACTGTTTTATTTAAAGCCCTAAACATATTCAATGAATTTTCAAAGTTTCCATCTCTAGTCATTATGACATCACTATCATCAATTGTTTGATTAATTTTAATTTCATTCTTTGATACTAAATTTTTTTTCATTTCCCTGATATAATCGAATTCTTTTAAATCAATATGAATATTCTCAGGTCCTAATATTTCTCTCACATGATTTATTTTATTTACCATTTCTAAAAAGTCTTTTGGACTTAAAGCACTAAAATAATCTTCTCTTTTTTCTTTTCTATCAATTACAACATGTTTCTCAATTATAGTTGCACCTGCAATTATAGCATACGAAGGAATATCTATCGCATCTTGAGTAGAACCGTCGACATGATCTGAGAGCCCAACATCAAATTGAGGAAAAATATTTTTTAACTCTTTTATTTTATTTAAATTTTGCTCCTTATGATTTAATGGAAATTTCGGTGAGCCACCCTTTTCATCAAAATTTTTTGGAAAGGATTGATATCCATGCATCAGTGTAATTTTTTTATGATCAGAAAAAAGATCTAAAACATCGATAATTTCTAATACACTTGATCCACTACAAGAAATTAATAACGGAAAATCAAAATTTAAAAGTTTTTTTAGGGAGTTTCTGTTTTGCATTTCAGAAGAATTAATTTTTATACCATAGATAAATTTTTTAGAATCATTTATTAATTTGATTGAAAAATTTCCAGAATAATCTATGTAAACTTTTATTTTATTTTTGTTACAGAATGAGAATATTTCTAACCACTCTTTTTTAGAAAATGATATTTTTTTTAAATATTCATAATCTGGGTGTGAATGACTGACAACCTCATCTGGGTCAAAACATTGAAATTTTATTGCTGTAGCGCCGTTTTTTTTAAATTCTCTGATTAGCTCATAAATATATTCCTTTTCACCTTCGTGTATACAAGCTACTTCTGCAATAATTTCTATATTAGCCATTATTAATAATTATTAAATATCTGGGATGTTAAATTCTTTTTATTTACTTCTGCATCTTCTACTTTAAAAATTCCATCCTTGAGGAATAAATACATTTTTTTATGATAAAAAATATTATTTTTGTTTTGAATAGGTGCTTTTTTTACTTTTTTTACCTTATAAATGAATATCTTTTTTTGTCTATATAGAAAAAAAGCTCCAGGCCAAGGTCTAACAAGCCCTCTAATTAACCTATCTACTTCATCACAATTCATATTTAATCTTATTTCACCATCAGAAATTTTTCTAGCTCTCCAATATTTTGCTTTTTTATCATCTTGTATAACTTTTTTTAATTTATTTTTTTTGAATTTTGAAATGTGAGTATGGACCAATTTTATGAGAACTTTACCAATTTTTTTATTAAGTGAATAAGCGGTTTCAAATTCATTAATTCTAATAATTTTTTGAATTATAATTGGTCCTGTATCAAAAGATTCATCTATTTCATGAATAGCAACTCCTGTTTTTTTTGCCCCAGAAATTATTGCCCAATTAATTACATGCTGTCCTCTAAAAAAAGGTAATAATCCTGGATGAATGTTAAAAGCACCTAGTTTAAATAATTTAAATATATTTTTTTTAATTTTAAATGGAAATCCTACAGAAAAAGCGATATCAATTTTCTTTTTATAGATAATGTTCTTAAAAGTGGAGTCATTCTTATAAATTATAACATTTTTTTTTTTTATAATTTTGTTTTTGATTAGTCTATTTATATAAAAATTATCGAAATTTTTTGGAAAGATAATATATATTTCTTCAAATTCTTTTTTAATTGATTTGCAAAAAATTTCACCTAAATCTGAATAAGTAAAAATCGCTATTTTCACTAATCTCTCTCAATGAATAAATTTCTCATTATTTTTTTATTTTGAATTTCATCTTCATTAAGAATTTTTTCAGGTATACCTTGCATTGATTGAATTTTTTTTGTCATTTCAACTATATTTTTTAGATCTTTAAAATCAGCTGATAAAATATGATCTGATCCTTCATACTCTTTATTTTCTGTAAAATGTTTTTCTATGACGAGTGCGCCAATAGATGCAGCAGCTAAGCAGGCTTCAATTCCAATCGTATGATCAGAATACCCAACATCATTATCTAAAATTTTCTGTAGATATGTGATTGACTGTAACTGAGCTTGATTATCTCGAACTGGATAATTAGATACACAATGAAAAACAGTTGTTTTTTTATTGTTAACTATATTAATAGCTTTTTTTATTTCTTCAATGGTACCCATGCCTGTTGACAAGAAAACTTCCTCAAATTCTTCTCCAACAAAAGATAATAACTTTTCATTTGCTAGACTTAAACTCGCGACCTTAACTTTTTTACATCCAATTTCTTTCAGGAATTTTGCCCAATATACGTTTACAGGAGTACTGAGAAACTCTATATCTAAATTGTCACATATTTCTTTTAATACTATGTGATCTTCTTTTCTTATTTGTGTTTTCTTTATTGAATTAACTATTTCTTCATCGACTGACTTATCTAAGTCTCTATAGTCATATGATTGAAATTTGACAAAATCAGCACCTGCTCTGTGGGCTGATTTTACTAATCTTCTAGCAATTTCGATATCGCCTAAATGGTTTTCGCCAACTTCTGCTATAATTCTGATTTTTTGCATATTTTAATTATTTTAGAACTAATTCGATTTGCACCTTTACCATCTATAACAGATTTTGCATTTATTCCAATTCTTCTTCTGTGTCTATATTGCTTCAATTTATTAATTGCAGAAATTAAGTTTTGAGCACATATTCTGTCTGCCCTGCCCAAAAGAATTATTGCATTTTTTCTTTTATAAAAAAGTGCATTTCTTCTCATCTTATTGAGTATTGGTATAATTATTACAGGCATTCCCAATGAACAAAATTCATACATGGTGCCGCCCCCAGTGGTAATTGCAATATCACATGACTGTGCTAAATCTCTAAATTTATTTTGAGAAAGAGATTTATAAAATTCACATTTTAGAGGAAAATTTTTTATAACAGATTTTATTGCTTTGTCATATTGAAATAGAGATCCAACAATTACTTCTAATTTAATATTCTTACTTATTTCTTCTCTTTCGACTCCTTGACGTATAAATTCAAGCACAAGTAAAGTTATATTTTTTGGATCACTTCCACCAAATGATATAAATATTTTATTTATATCTTTTCTATAATGAAATTTTTTAGCTTTGGAAAAAATATCATTTAATGGAAAATATTTTGGCTCTAAAGATATATTAAAATTTAAATCTGCTACCTCATCTTTTTTATTTTCTGTAATAATAATCCAAAAATAACTTTTTCTCTTAACCAGTTTCTTATATTTTTTATCTATTTTAATTAAATTACTTATAACAATCTTATCTTCAATATCATTTTCTAAATTTGAAATATAATTAACTTTATGGCCTAAATTATTTAAAATTTTTTTTACAGATTTATCCTGTTTTATTAAAAGGCTATAATTCTTAGTTTCTAATCTGACACAGTTTATAATATTAATAGTTTCTTGGATATGGCCCCATCCTTCTTCTTTACCCACATCTACATGAAAAATAATCTCTCTCATTTAAATAGTTTATTGATTTTATGCTCCCATTTATCATTTATGAGATTTTTAGCATCATTTCCCATTAAAAATAAACTATCTATGGAAGAAATTTGTGGAATAAATCCATTGCTACCTTGATTATATATAGGATGATAAAATTCTTGATAATTTATTTTAATGTTGTTATTTAAAAATTTCTCAGTATCTAAATAGTCTTTACCACTTATTCCTGATAAATATGTATCTGCATTCATATATTTACAGAGATTAAATATCTTTTCTGAACCTAATCCATTTACTGACATTGACGAGCTCATAATAATTTCTGTATTTATATCCAACTCTTTCATCATCCACAAAATATATGAAATATTTAATTCACTAAGATTATTCGTTGAGTCAATTAAAATCCTTTTAAACTTATCAATGTATTCCAAATAATATTGTGATTTTTTGTAAGCTAAATTTACTTTATTTATAATCTTAGTTTTCCATTCGTAATTATCACTATCAGAAATTAAAACTTTATTAATATTTGTTTTTAATTTATGTGATTTTATAGGTACAGTTATCCATTCCGGCTTACCTTTAATTAATATTCTATTTCTATTATGAAAATAATTTTTTCTAAATTGAACATCATCTAGAATTACAAAAACATCTGCTTGATTAATTTTATGAAAAAAGCCTAACCACGGGATAAATTCTGGCTGGTGGATTGTTAAAATCAGTTTTTTACCTCATAAAGAACCATGAATGCTTCAGCTAATTCACAGCTCGAACTAGCTCCTCTATGCTGAGCATGAGCTCTAAGCATATCAGGACTTCTTGGATGAGGGTATGATCTACTTTCTGACTCATATTTTTCCATAGCCTTAATTTTTAAGTCAAATTCGTCCTTGATATTTGTAAAATAGTTAGGATTAAATTTTTCTGAATTAGAAAAAAATGACATATTTGTTGAGGATGGAATTTCGTAAGCCAGAATTTTAACATGATTTAGATTCGAGATTGGTCTAAAAACTATATTTGATATCTGTGCAGCTGTTTTGTGATCTTGATGAATGTCTCCATAAAATGGAATGTAAACTATATCGGGATTTACTTCTTTTGCTACTTTTTCTAATAGTTGAAGTGATTTTCTGAAATATAAATAAAGCTGTTCATCTGGTTGATCTAAAAAAATTAATCTGTCATAATTGAGTATTAATTTTGCTTCTTCTGAGCACTTCTTTTCTCTATTTATCAAATCTTCATTATATTCACCATTATAAGCTCTATTACATAGTACACACACAGTAACTTTACATCCTTCCTTAACATGCCTTGCAATTGATCCGCCACACCCTAAAACTTCATCATCCATGTGGGGAGCTACTACTAATACGCTAGTCAAATCATTTTTCATGTAATAACCCTTTTAAAATAATAGTTAATAAAAATTTTTTTTATAAAAGCAACTTTAGTCATTAAAATCTGATATATTTCCATTTTGAATTTTCATTATTTTATCACATTTTCGCAATATTGAATCTTTATGGGAAATTATAATTAGAGTAATTTCGCTTTTAAAATTATATACATCTTCCATTATTTTATCCTCAGTTTTTTTATCAAGAGCACTTGTAGATTCATCTAATATCAATATTGATGGATCATAATATAACGCTCTTGCAATACCAATTCTTTGCCTTTGACCACCCGAAATTCGAACGCCCCTTTCGCCCACTTTAGTTTCAATCCCATTTTCTAACTCTTCTATATAGTTTTTCAATTGAGCTTTTTGTAAAGCTTTATTAACTCTAGAAATATCTATTTCATTCTCATTAATGCCAAAAGCAACATTTCTTTTGATAGTATCATCAATAAGATGAATATTTTGTGGCACGTAACCTATATTAGTAGTCCAATTAGAAGAAAATTGCTGAATTTGATTATCATCTAAAAAAATATTTCCTTTATTAAATTTTAAAAGTCCAATTAATATATCTATAAAAGTACTTTTTCCTGAGCCTGACTCTCCAATGATTCCTACTGCCGTATTTTTTTTTATTTCAATATTAAAATTATTTAACACTTTTTTATCATCATTTTCATACGAAAATGAAATATCCTCAAATAGTAATTTGTTTTCAAATTTAAGTTCAGAATTTTCATAGAAGTTTTCAAGCTTATTATTATTCTCATCAAGACAAATTTCATGATAAAGAATATCGATAGAGGTAAATGAATATTTTAAAGTTTGCAAAGAAAGTAAAATTTTATTCATTGAGGGCATCAATCTAAATGAAGCCGCTCCTAAGCCTGCAACAAAAGGTATCAGAGAGGTTGTACTGTTGCCTGCATAAGTCATGAAATATATGAAAGCACATATAATAAAAACTAATATTGTTTCAATCCATAACTTTGGGGCTTGTTGTATTGTATTAAAATTTCTATCAGCTATTGCATAGTCTAAATTAAATACCTTAAACTTTTGAAAGAAATATCTATGAACATTATACTTAATAATCTCCTTAATTCCTGCAAAACTCTCCATCAGGTGTTTTAGTCTTTTACCTGCACTTTCGACTCTTTTTTCACCCCAATTAGAAATATTAGATCGAGTTAATATATTGAAACTAATTAAAGCCAAAATAAGAGGCAAGAAAATTATTGTGACACCAATAGGTTCAATTACAAACAAAATAGATACAATGCCAATTAATACTAATACTTCTGCAATTACAATAGACAATGAATTAAATACTGCAGAGAATCTATTTGCTTCTTCAATTATATTTCTTATTAATAGTGATGAATTTGTTGTTAGATGGAAACTATAGTTTTTTAAAAAATATTTTTCTAATAATCGTTCTGAGAGTTTTAAATATATTTCAGTAAAAAATTTTTGTTGCCACCACATAAAAAAAAATAAAAATAAATTTTTTATTAAATAAAAAATAGATAACAAAGATAAAGTAATTAGAAGTAGCTCTAAGTAATCATAATTTTTAATAATTTCAGATAATATTGGAATATTATATCCCTCTATTAGCTGATTTGGATTAAGAATAATTGTAATTATTGGAATTATTAATCCTATACCAAGAGTTTCTAAAAGCATGGATATAATTATAAAAATACCCAATATATATGATTTAAAGATTTGATTCTTATCAATTATTTTGAAGATTTTTTTGGGTGTATCAAGATATTGATAAATTAATAATTTCATTTAAGAAATTTTGATCCCTTTTATTTTATAGTAATCTAAGTACCATTCTACAAATTTTTTAATACCAGTATTAAGGGATGTATAAGGCTTAAAGTTTGTAATTTGAGACAGTTTTTCTGTTGAAGCAAATGATGCTTCAACATCACCAAGTTGAAAATCAAGAAAAGTTTTCTTAGCCTTTGTATTAAGGGTATCTTCAATGATAGTGATAAACTCATCAAGCTCGATACACTCATTATTACCAATATTGTATATTTTCCATGGGGCGGAACTTGATGATGGATTTGGATCATTGGTATCAAATTTTTCATCTGATGACGCGTGTATAAACAGAAGTTTATTTATCGATGTTACAATATCATCAACATAAGTAAAATCTCTTCTATGTTTTCCATGATTATAAATTTTTATGGGCAATCCTTTTACAATTGCATCTGTAAATTTGAATAAAGCCATATCTGGCCTTCCCCATGGTCCATAAACTGTAAAAAAACGAAGGCCAGTAGTAGGTAAATTAAAAATATGACTATAGCTATGTGCTAGAGTTTCATTAGCCTTTTTTGTAGCTCCATATAATGAAACAGGATGGTCTGTGTTATCCTCTTCTAGAAATGGCAAATTTGAGTTAACTCCATATACTGAACTAGAAGAAGCATAGAGAAAATGCTTTATTTCATATTCTTTTGATAATTCGATTAGATTAGCAAATCCTACCAAGTTTGCATTAATATAGTCTTGAGGCTTAATTAATGAATGTCTGACACCCGCATATGCTGCTAAATTAATTACATAGTCAATTTTTGATTCTTTAAACAGTTTTTTTAAAAAATTGTTATCTTCAATTGAGGCTTCGTGAAAAACAAAATTTTTATTATTTAATAAAATTTGGAGTCTATCTATTTTTAGTTTTTTATCATAATAATTATTAAGATTATCTACGCCAATAACTATATGTTGATCGTTTAATAGATTTAGAGCTAAGTGAAAACCAATAAATCCTGCAGAACCTGTAATTAAAATTTTCATTTTATAATATTTATTGGAAAAATAAATTTTACTAAATGTAATAAGATTACACAACAAAATACTATTATTAAATGACAAAAATTTATGAGGCCATTAATGCTTAAAAATTTTGTTATGAAAATTCTATTATTTTCGTAACTATCAATATTCTCCCTAAAAGTATATTTATGTAAATTTGGAAATTTCTTATTATCTATTGCCACTGAAGAGAAATTATTTTTTTCTAAACTCTTTCTATCTAAAAAAGAAAAACTTAAAATCACATTATTGTTATTTGATTTATTTGCGGTACGTGCATGCCATAATTCACCAGAATAAATCATTGATTTTCCAGGTTTTCCAATGAAATATTTTTCCCTTGCTAAGAAAGGAAATAAACGAGGACTAATGTTTGCTTTCAATTTATGCAGCATCATAGGAAATTTATGAGTTTTGGGTATAAATACTGTAGTTCCATTTTTATTTTCGCATCCCTTTATTGCAAATGTTAAAAGAATAGAGTTTTCTTTATCTTGATGCATAACAAGTGAGTCACTCCCTGGAAGGGATTCTCTTATATATATTGTCCATAAATTAAACTTTTTATTCTTAAAAAGATTAGCTAGTTTGATTTTGATTTGATCGTTAGATAATATTTTTTCAAAAATACGATCAAGCTCGGTTGAAATTAATATAGGATTTTCTAATAACTTTATATCTTTATTTGAAGTATATTTTAGATATTTCTTTTCATTTAAATCTTTATTTTTATTGGATGAAATTAAATTTGAAATTTTTAAATACTCCTCAAATATTATTTTAGCTTCATTGTTTGTAATAATATCATCAAAATATTCATAGCCAAAATTTGAAACAGTCATAAATTTAATTAGTTAAACTTCTATTTAATGTATATATTAATAATATTAAATAAAATATATGAATATTATTAAAACAAAAATAAATGGAGTTTTACTAGTAAAAAATAATACCTTTTATGATATTAGAGGCAAGCTAATCCAAACTTTAAATTCTAAATTTTTAAAAGAGTCAAATTTAAGAATGAAACCTAATTTAACACTTATCACTCATTCTCTTCAAAACACTATTAGAGGAATGCATAACCAGTACAAGAATCCTCAAGATAAATTAGTTACTGTAATTGATGGTAAAATTCAAGATGTAGTAATTGATTTAAAAAAAAGCTCTTCTACTTTCGCATCTTATGAGTCTTTTGAAATCACCGAAAAAACTGGCTATTCTTTATATATACCACATTGGTGTGCGCATGGTTTTTTAACAAAAACAAAAAAAAGCATTATTTGTTACAATATAAATAATGAATATGACCCAGAGAGTCAGCAAACGATCAAGTGGAACGATGATATTATTGATATAAAGTGGAAAATTAATGAAAAAAGTAAAGCGATATTATCAAAAAAAGATCAATTGGGTATAAATTTTTCTCAAAGCCATTTTTTTAAATAGTTATTTTCATTGATTTAATTTTTTTCAAAAAACTTTTGTTCGTCATATTCCTCTCATTATTAATCCAGCCCCATTCATTAAAATATATAAAAAAAGACTTCAGATGTATAAAAAAATATTTTATGGATTTTCTTGAAGCTGCTCCATAATGATGCTCAATATCTCTAAGGGGATAGTAGATAATTTTTCCATACTTACGCATTTTGTTCAAAAAATCATAATCTTCAAAGTAAAGAAAATATTGTTCGTTAAATCCACCTATCTTTTTTACCAAAATCGATCTCGTAAACATAAAACATCCACTTATTAAAGGGACTGAAATTGGTTTATCAAGAGAATATTCATTCAATTCATATCTTTTATTTAATTTATGACTCGGAATTAATCTTCTTATTATTAATGTCAAAGGATCTGGAAGAAGTCTTACAGACGCCTGAAATGACCCATTAGAGTACATTAGTTTTGGTCCAATTACAGAAACATCACTGTCATTTTCCATAATTTGAATAAATTTAAATAATATATCTTTTTCAAAATTGATGTCTGGATTAAGAATTAGATGATATTTTTTAAGATCTTGTGAATTAATTATATAATTATATGCATTTGATAATCCTTTATTTTTAATACAAAATAATTTTATCTTATTATTCGATTGAGTATGTATTTTTATTTTTTCAAATACTTTTTTATCACCTCCATTATATACCAGATATATGGCCGATGTGAGATTAGACATTGTTATTTTGTCGATTAATTCAAAAAAAACTTCAATGTTAGAATTATAATAAACGATTGTAGCAGTAACTAATCTATCTAAATTCATATTGAAACTATTTCTTTTAAAACTCTTTTCAAATCATCAATCCATTCTTCATCTTTAAGCTTTAGAGATAAATTTAATTTCTTTGAACTTAATGAGGTATTGGGTGGCCTACAGATCGCAGAATTATTTGTCTTTATGGGAATTATTTTTTTATCTTGAAATAAATTATTAGTTAATTTGTCTAAAATATTCTTTATTTCTTTCGCAAAGTCATACCAACTTATAAAAGGTAAATTTGAATAATGATAAGTTCCCCATATACCCTGTTTATTTATTTCAATTAGTTTAACAAATAAAAGAATTTTTTTTGCAAGAAGTCTGCATGATGTTGGCCCTCCAATTTGGTCATTAACAACATGAATATCACTTGTCGTGTTTATTATTTTATCAGTAATTGTTTTAACAAAATTTGAGCCATACTCACTAAAAGTCCAGCTTGTTCTAATAATAATAAATTTAGATATTTTTTTTTGAATTTCTTCTTCTCCTTTAAGCTTACTTAATCCATAAATATTTAAAGGGTTAGTCTCATCTTCAACATGATACGGGTTAGTTTTTGATCCATCAAAAACATAATCAGTTGATATATGAATTAATGGTATTTTTAGTTGCTGACATATATTTGCTAAATTTTTAACGCCATCATAATTGACTTGATAGCAATCATCTTTCTTTATCTCAGCTTCTTTAACAGCAGTGAATGCAGCTGCGTTAATAATTAAATCTGGTGAGTACTTAACTACTATATTTCTAATAGATTTAATTGATGTAATATCAAGTTTATCTTTATTGAATGCTAATAAATTATATTTTTCTTTTTGAAAAATATATTTAATTGACTCCCCCAATTGCCCATTAGATCCAGTTAAAATAATATTCATAGATAATTAAATATTTCTTTTAAAAATATAATTGTAAGTTTTAATTAGATCATTTTTTGACTCGTATGATCTCAGTTTTTTATCTAATAAAAAACCATTCTCATATAATAATTTTTCTTCTCGTGTTTCAGAGTTATCATTTTTTTCTTCTAGCTCAATTAAGATTTCTTTCAATCGCTCGTCACTTAAGAAGCTACTCATTCCTTGCAATACTTCAAATTCGAGTCCATCAACATCAATCTTTATATATGTTGGTATATCTAAGATTTTATTTTTAACAAAAAAATTTGGACTTGTACCATAAATGTAAGTTTTGGAAATAAAATTATTATTTGAATGACTATGATCTGTGTCTGAATTATCAAATGAATTAATAGCAGCACCTTCAATCAAAGATGTTTCTTTAAAATATTCATAGTTATTCTCTTTATTAGATAAAGGAAGTTGATTAACTAAAATATTTTTTGATAGATTATTTATATTGATATTCCTTGATAAGAGATTCAAATTTAAAAATGAAGGTTCAAAAGCGACAACTTTTAAAGATGGAAACTTTGATGCGGCATATATAGAGTAAGTTCCAACATTTGCACCGATATCCCAAAAAATTTCATTTTTATTTATTTTAAAATTATTTATCCAATCAATGGTCTCTATTTCTTTGGTAAGTAATGTATCAAATCTAAACTTAGATATGTGAGAAGGAGTAAAAAATGATATTGTTTGATTATTGATTTTTTTAACTGAATAACAATTTTCTCTCAAATTTTCATACATAAAGTGTTTTATATTTTTTTTTGTAAATAAATAAATTGTCTGATCAATAATCAAAATTACTTTTAAAAAAAAAAATAGATAATAACTTTAACATCTCATCTCTTAAGTGCCTTTAAACATTATTATCTTCATTATGTCGAGAAAATGAAGTATTATTAAACAATTATCCCTTCGCTAATTGGACAGCTAAATTGGTTGCGGGGGTAGGATTTGAACCTACGACCTTCAGGTTATGAGCCTGACGAGCTACCAGACTGCTCCACCCCGCGTCAATTATAAT
>MDSV01061546.1_pt1 | contig 34723 bp, 35 predicted proteins | sample 810851 | NCBI WGS metagenome assembly MDSV01 (sample SAMN05326640, study PRJNA326480) | marine metagenome | isolation source: seawater | place: Atlantic Ocean: North East | collected 2012 | reverse complement strand
ATCTCCACCGCCAGCACCTCCACCCGCACCTCCGCCTTCTCCTCCGCCTTCTCCTCCGCCATCTCCACCGCCAGCACCTCCGCCATCTCAACCTCCTTCTCCACCATCTCCAGCACCACCAGCAGCACCACCAGTATCGCCACCAATACCGATACCACCACAGCCACCAGTACCACCTCCTCCGCCTCCACCTCCACCGCCACCGCCTCCTCCACCAGTAGAGTTTGTTGAATGCTGTGATAATACTGTTAAAATAGATTATAAAAATAAGATTGATAAAAAACCATTAGCAAGATTATACGGACTAGATAAAAACCAAATATATTATATCAGAGTATCTGCTAAAAATTATGCTGGTACTGGATCTAGATCAGACCCATTAATGGTTAAATATCATTTGACCGAACCTTTTCCTGAGTGCTTACGGGGTGAGGAAAGCCAAGCGGACAGTTCTCACTACTGTCCAAGCTCTCCCGAAACATACAACCAAAAACTATCTTGTGACCAACAACCTGTTTGCAACAAGCCATGTAAACCAGATTCTATAAAGGCGTCTGTAGAAAATAATTATATACTATTACAGTGGGATCATCCTGTTAATGATGGCGGTTGTGATATTTTTAATTATAATATTAGAATATATTATTGCCCCGATTATTGCTCAGAACCTAATGATAATTTAAACATTGCTGATGAGTGTGTTCCGGTTGCGTCTCCACCGCCACCTCCTCCACCGCCACCTCCTCCACCGCCACCTCCTCCACCACCTCCACCTTCTCCTCCACCTCCACCACCAGCTGGTCCGCCGCCAGGTAATCCACCGGCAATTAGCCCACCACCAGCACCTCCACCGCCACCTCCTCCACCCCCATCGCCACCTCCGGGTGTACAGTTCGGGTTTGCTGGTGTAGATGGTAATCTAAACGTGCTCCACCACCACCACACGTCTTTTACTCCAAATATCGGCATTGAGATTCAACAATGGACGACAGTGGATCCAGACCTTTATGGTTTGACCATTTATGAATCAGACTCCGTGTGCGGATCTCAATCCCTTAATGTAGGCCAGTTAGCAAGGTTTCCAGCAGACGGTCGATTCGGTGGCAGAGCCATATACAATCCAGATGTCTTCAAATTTGTTGGCTCGTCGCAGACAGCTCTTTCAAATACAATTGATTTGCGTGATGGCCTGACATTCAGTTATTGGTTCAAGTTTCCATTTGCCGTATCTCAAATTAGCACGTATTCGCCAGGATTCGCTTCCTCTGTAAGCTCCACACCCAACACGCAGTCGATAATACCTGTCAGTTGGCAAACAGATCCAGACGGCACGCCATTCTGGTCTTTTGGTACAGGATTTAGTTCCTTAATTGCGGCACCAAATCTTATTGATAATATATGGCATAATTTTACTTATTGCTTTGAGCCAAAAACCTGCAAAATGCAATTTTTTCTAGACGGAAAGTCTCAAGGTACGGTTATAGGTGCCAATGCTGGCAAACCCATTAGCATGTTATATTTAGCTAGTGATCTGGGAGGAGGGTTGCCTTATGTAGAAAGACAAGCATTCATGGACTCGATATTCCTGCTCAATCGTGTGTTGTACACAAGCGACTTCACGCCTGTTGTATGTAACCCCACCATCTCCATCTCCTCCAATAGTTTGGAATAGTGTATTAACTGAAAATACTGATATGAAAAGTGTATAGAATAATATGATTATAGAAGAATTTAGAAATCCACAAGAAGACCCATTTAGCCTACTTAATGTGTGTAGAAAATGCGGACCTAAGATTAATCCTTGTGATAATATATATGAAGCTCTAACGGTAAGAGTATCAGCTGGTCCTGCACAAGGACATAGATGCAATCGTGCTATATTTGACGCATTTATACTTGACTTTTTGCAAACACAGGAAAGAGGTAAGCCCGTTTGGAGGTATATTCGTAGAACAAATTTTAATAATAATCCTCCTCCTCCAGGTCAAGGTAAGCAAGTTGAATACGATATTGAATTACCACAAGAATTAGTAGAATCAGTAAATGCAGGTAAAGAAGGCAGGGAAAACTGTTGTCTTTTAGATATAAAACTAGTACCTGGACCATGGCCTGAGCCTATAACTTTACCGTATGAACAAGAGACGTTGTTAGAAGGCGGTATTGGTATGACAGAATTTGGTACTGACATATATTTACCTCCTCTTGGTCAAGATAGTATGATTTTAGCTACAAGAACTGGTTTATCGGTTCATAATAATATTGTAAATACCGCAGTATTTAGAACAAGCGATACTGTCTTATTGGCTCCACCTTTTACTTGGCAGGGACAAAAGCCTATTGACCTATGCGTAGGATTTGACAATCCAGATTTATCAAGAGATCCAATAGAGGTTGTTATATAATGGAAGATATGAATATTAATTCCGAATCTATTATTAGTAAAATAGGGCCTACAGGAATAGCTACCACAGGAATATTAGATTTAAAACAAACAGAATTATTACAAAATTTAACAGAAGGTAGCCTCCAAGAACCTGAAAAAGTATTTAATTCAAGTCAGAAACAATGCTGTATTCCTTCGAGTCCTCCGCCTAATCCGCCAGCCCCTCCTGCGGTGAGTCCTCCTCCATCACCTCCAGTTGGTAATCCAAAACAAGATGTGGCTGGTTGTGTAGAAATGTTTTCGATATACTATAGCCAGAATCAACGGTTTTTAAACACACAAGATCCATTAGAAACAGTCACTTTAAACTACAAAATACAATTTAGAGATGGTATATATGACCCCAATGACAAAATCTGGCCAACTGACGGGAACAGAGTAATTTTGTATATAGAAGCTCTTGAAGGAGTAAAAGAACTATTCGACCCTCATAATATACCAACAACATACCCTAAACAAATAGATTTAAATAATTTAGTCCAGCACTCAAGCCTACAACCGGGCCAACCGCTACCTCCAATAGCACATCCTCTTTTTCAATTTCCCCCACCATATGTTGGAACAATCTTGAAATGTAACTATGACAGGCTACAAGGAGCAACAGGCCCTACAGATCCTTCTGATAGAGTAGAATGCGGCACCCTAAGTGGCGGTCAAAATCTTGCTCCTCAGATAATTGAATTTACACAATTTACTATAAAATCTGAAGGAGCAACACCAAACAACAAAAGAACCTTAACAATTAGAGGTATTATAAGAGATAATAGATTTTACATACCTCAGCCTGGCATAACTAGTTGTGGATATACAGATGGTACGCAGGTTGAATTTGACTTAGTGTTTTATGCTGATCAAATACATAGACATTATAAGGATTGGGGATTACAAACTGATCCCGGTGGAGGACAACAACAAAGTAGAATTTCAGAATGGGCTACCTACAGGAATAGATCTACAATAGATGGAATACCTTTGAATCCAATAGATCAAGTAATTGAAGCTGCTAGTTTGACGATAGGTAGTGACGAGGTAAAATGCATACCTGCACTTCCTAGTCCCCCTCGACCTCCTGATCCTATATGCTTAGAATCAATAAGTATTGAGCATTCAAGAAGAGCAAGGGTTGCCACAAGCACAAATTACGCAGTCACTAGCTTTATTTTGGACATTTCTTTTCGTAGAGGCTCAATTGATATTACAAGTGGTAAAGCAAGCAATGACTACAGTAAAAAATCATTTAAAATAGAAACATCATTTTCTTTAGCTCCTATATTTGGAAGAATTTCTAGTGATCAAAGTCCATGGGCCATACCAAGCGACGACCCTCCCGATTTTACAGGAATAAGTGCTGCAGATATAGGACTGACTTTTAAAAAAGAAGATAAAGCCTCGCATGATGCGGGTCATAACTGCGGTAGTGTTGCGTCAAAGTTAGACGTTTGGGAAATAGCTAGAGATCCACAAAGCAATCATATTATAAAATACACAGCTAAAGGAAAAATAGATAGTCCACAGGCTGGGGCCGATAGTATTTGTGAAACTCTAGACACCCCATTTAGTATAGAATTATCGTTAGATACCAAAAGCCTTACCAAAACTTCTGCACAAAGTATAGGTACCATACCTACTGACGGAGGAATTTGGCAACCAAGTGAATTGGGTCAGGAAGCATGGGAAATCTGCTTAATTAAAGCTGTAAATGATTTGCAAATAACTATTGGTGGGGATGTTTTCACTTATAATGATAATGTTTTAGGATGCGCACCACCAAGTCCTCCGCCAGCTAGTCCACCACCAGCTAGTCCACCACCAGCTAGTCCACCACCAGCTAGTCCACCACCAACTAGTCCACCACCAGCTAGTCCACCGCCACCTCCACCTCCTCCACCAGAAGTTGGCACTCCAACATGCTTAGGTCCACTTGTTGTGGACGATAATATTATTGATGTTACTTTTGAGACTGTTCGGGATATATATGGTCAATATAGCTATAAGTATGTTTTTGAGGGATTGTCTAGTAAAGATCATGTATTTAAAGCTAGTCCTGGTATTTATGTATTTAAGATTCCATCTACCCACCCAATTGCATTTCATACAAACAGTAATGTAACTTACTATGGAGGTGTTACCCCGTATAAAAAGATAGCTTTAGATGGTCAATATAGGGAATATCATACTGGTACTGTAACGGTAACTGTTGATGGTGACTTTGGCACTATATCATATGAGTGTTATTATCATGGATATATGGGCGGACAAAATAATCTAGTATATGATTCTACTTGTCCACGTCCAGCACCAGGTGAACGAGGCGTAATATGTTTACAGGGACTCGGAAGCAGCGGTCATACGGCCGGGGGCGGTGTTGATGTTACTGTAGTTAATCAAGATGGAAATAAATATGCTTTTAGTGACCGTGACAATCCTAGTGTTTGGTCTAGTAGAGATTATAAATTTCAACTTAGAGAGGGTGTTTATAGATTTAGGGGTGTTCCAGAGAGCCACCCAATCGCCTTTCATACAAATAGTAATCGTGTAACTTATCGGGGCATTAGTTCAAATCTAGTACCTGTTACTAAAATCGCTTTAGATGGTCAATTAAGAGATTATTATTATGGTGTGGTGGAGCTAACTGTTAATGGTCCCTTCGATACTATGTCGTATGAGTGTTATAATCATGGCTACATGGGCGGAGAAAATAATCTAGAATATAATGCTAGTTGTCGAGATCCCAATGCGCCTCCGCCATCACCTCCTCCTCCAGCTCCACCTGCTCCGCTCCCTCCAGTAGCATGCGAAGATTATATTCTTAAAATGGATATGGAGAATTTAAGTGATTCTTCAAAACATAATCATACAATATCAACAGTAGGTAATCCAACAATAGATAGTAGTATTAAAAAAGTTGGAAACCACAGTCTTAAATTTAATACCTGGCCACAAGCTGTAAACATAGATACACTAGATATAATTGCACATAATAATCAAAGCGCTTGTGCTAGTCGTTTTACAATTCAATTTTGGGTTTATTTTACTGCTTTTAATCGACCCACATCAAGCACCGGTCTTTATTCTCCAAGTACTAATATTATTCTTGGCAATTCAATAAACTCCGCAGAAAATTACTCAGGAGTTGGATCTCAGTATACAAGCCCAGGTAACTTTTCAATATTTTTAGTTGAGTTCAATGGTGAACATACTATGCATATGGAGGTTCTAGGAAGCTGTGAAGTCAGGACCAACCGAGTTAGTGTTTTTAATACTGAGCGGATTCAAAAAAACAAATGGTATCATGTCGCCATATCTAGATTTCGTGATGTTGAACGAGACTCTCTAGTTACTAAAATGTTTATAAATGGTAAGTGCAGAGGCTATAGGTTTGACGGTAGCGATCATAGTCACATTGACTATAAGGATTATCTTTTAGGAAATGGATATAGTGGAAACCCTTTGACTCAAACCAAGTTAGCCATAGGATTCGAAGGCACCACATTACCGGGGCCTGGCCCTAACACATATGTAGACGCAAAAAATTTCATAGGAAGCATTGATCAGCTAGAAATATTGGACAAAGGCTTGTATACACGAGATTTTGATGTTAACGAAATTGTATATAACGATTGTGATTCCTCTCCATCTCCACCCCCACCGCCACCATCTCCACCTCCATCGCCACCTCCGGTTCCTATTTCACCACCAACCCCAGAAACCCCACCTCCATCTTTTGGTGCTGGAACATTCATAAAGTTTGAAACAAATGCCCCGGATGGAAACAAAAACTTCTATGTTAAGTTAACAGAAAATACCCCTAAAACAAAAGAAAACTTTTTAAAGTATGTAACAAGCGGAAGATACAACAATACATTTTTCCATCGCTCTCTACCTCCAATGCCATCACAAAACACAGCCCACCTTACACTTATTCAGGGAGGCGGCTATAACGCACCTGTTGTTCCTTCTACTGATGCTGGCAGCAATCCTACGATGATACATAGATATGGAACAGTTGTCAACGAACCGGGCAATTCGAATGTTAAAGGTTCTATAGCAATGGCTAAATTGGGCGGTCAACCGAATAGTGCATCAAGTCAATTCTATATTAATACTAAAGATAATGTGCCTTGGTTAAACGTAGATAACGGAGGATACACAGTATTTGGTAATGTAGTACACGGCATGGATGTTGTTCACAAGATGAATAATGCAGAAACATACGACGCCACAATATTTTACGGGATGCAGGGTTTTTCGGATATGCCCTTGTGGAGGTACGAAAAGCGTACCAACATAGTACGGCCGGACGATTTTGTGAAGATTTTAAAAGTTAGCATATATACACCATCGGCTGCTCCTCCACCTCCTAGCCCACCTCCAGCTAGTCCGCCGCCTGCACCACCAGTTCCTATTTCAATAGCAAATTTTAATGCTATGGTATTAAATTCAGCTGATTTTTTTGATCTGCCAACAGCTATGTACAGTCAAGCGGTTGTTCCTAGTACAGCACCCGATTATAAGCAATGTTTATTTACATACCAGTTGACACAACCAAAAGACGTAGCGGTTACACAAATACAAATATATGCAAATACAATAGAAGATGACGGAAGTGTGCAGGCAGCATTGAGAACAGTTTTTGATAATCCTCTTGTCAATGGCAACGATGCTGGTAAATATACTGCTGGTGAATCAATGAATTACCAAGAAGTTATTGTAATTCCTGAACAAAACAATAATCGCGTTCTTAATGTTCGATTTTTAGCCAACGTTTTGTTTGAAAGTGGTATATCACAAAATATCAACGCTCTTGATCGGCCCTATAGTAGACGACAAAGGTTTAAGATAAGATACAAGTATCGTATGTCTAACGATACCACTGATAGATGGACCCCGTTTATAGAGAGTAATATTGTAGACCCAGATAATATTAACGATCAGTATTTTAATGATCAGACACAGATTGATTCTTCTCCAAGATGGACTACGAGTACCGAAGCTACGCCGATAGTTAAAGATCCATCTTTATACGTAAAAAGAAATCTTACTGATGATAATGCTGAGTTAGAATTAAAAGTAACAATTCCAAATATCTCAGGTCGAGCTGGAACTACTGAAGCTAAAAACTTTAATTTAAGAATAGAAACAAAAAGTCACGAAAATAGAGATTGGCGTTATCGTAATGATCCAATATCTCGAACTACAAATAAATGGACAGGGAAGCCCATACCTAACAGAGGATTAGTAGTAAAAGAAGGACAAACTAAAACATTTACAATACCATTTACTTTTACAAATTGGATGCAATATAAAAGTCAAGAATTTAGAATACGTATTGAAGAAAATATTATAGATAATGGATATATTAATACTCAAAATTTTTCTAATCAGTATCAAGGCAAATGGCTTGTAGAAAATAAAAACAATGATGCATGGATGTACAAACCAAACGCTAGATTACCAGAAAACTTTTTGGTAGGCCCGTGGTATTATTTTAACAATACATACAGTAATAGAAATGGACCTTTTAAGACTGCGCCCCCAAGTCCACCACCAGCATCTCCACCCCCTGCACCCACTTCAAATCTTTACGCACAGTTTTGGGATGGGTATTTCTGGCCCAACTTTTTGGGAAACACAGTAGTAGAAGGACATTTTCCTGATCATCCAAGGCCACCAGGCGTAACAATAACATATAAAAAGCCTACTATTATTCAAACGTATTATACATCTTCATTTCAATGGAATCAAGACCCATATCCTTTTACAGGAGCCATGGGAGACATTGGATGTTTTGCTTTAGGTTCAAATACAGCAATAGAGGTTTATGAGACTGTTGAGGATGCTGAAAATAATCGTAACATGCTAGGATTTGTTGCTGGCCCTTTAATTTATGAAACCAGCAGAGGCGGGGCTAAATATTTGTATGATAATCTCCAATACAAAGTGAATGTCCACACTGGAAGAACATGGCAAATTGAATTGCCTCCAGGTGTTAGACATAAAGCTCGTGAAAAAACTTTGCCGTACAACAGAACATGGGTTACAGCTATAGGTGTAGGGGATAACACATACATACCTCCTGGAGGTATGCTTCAACCTACCTGGGAGGCAGAGATTTCGGGTTTATTTAGTCAAAAAGCATTAAAGATAGTTGAATATCCTCCTCCTGCCCCTTCTCCACCTCCGGCTACTCCTCTTCCACCACCACCTGCTTCGCCTCCCCCTGTAGGTACAAATTTTAATTTTACATCAAGATATTCATTTTCTCATTATGATCGATCTACTAATATATCATCATCTAAGATAAAAATACAATCTGATGGCTCGTTGTGGAATCCTAGTTTCATATATGAATTATCTATAGAAATATCAATTGATGATTACATGGTTAAAACAACAGATGATTTTGAAGTGGAATGGTTTTCTAGTGATAACAATACTAATCCTGTAAGTAATGGTCAAATAAAATATTATTCTAGTTCTGAATTGAAAAAAGTCAGAAATGGATCTCAGATAAAATTTGTATTACACCAAGGAAGTGTGCCTAATAAAAAATATTATGCTGTACAGATTAGAAGAATCAGAAATGGTACAGTCAGTGAATACTATAAAGCTCCTAATTATGCTAAAATACCATCAAATTATGCAGTGCCTTCGCCCGACACCAATTATAAAATTATTACAGGTAAGCCATTTTCTAATCATGTCTTAACAGTTAATAACGACCTTGATGGTATACAGGTGGATCTATCAGCAGATAAGGACAATGGATATTTTAAATATCAAAATATAAAAGGTACTTTGTATCGCATAAATACCAACACTCCTTTAGGACAAGTTTTCTTAGACAAAGAATCAAGTAGGACTTTATCTACTCATAGTCTTCTTTCAAGTTCTATCTTTATAGAATTATTTGATGCAGACAGCAGCGATTATGATAAGGTCGATATTACAGCAAATTGGTTTAAAACATATGGAGAACTAGCGCAAAATTATGCATATAGTAGAACTTTCGTAAGTGCTAGTAGGAAAATTACAGATTTATCTAATGCTAACTTTAGCAGTCACTATTTGATGTGCGGAGGGTTTACATTGCCAAGAGTACCTTCTGATGATTTAAATCTAAGTCTTAGTAATCCTAACGACATAAATACGGCACATGATGTATATAGATACCCTGAAACCAGTTCTCCAGATTATAATAAAAATCCTCCTAAAAGAGGTATAGTTTCCATGAATAGAGCTGGTCAGAGAGCCGCTAATTCTCAATATTATGATACTGCAACTCCAGAGTGGTTTATAAATGTTAGATATCAAGCGCCATACGACTCTCCAAGTAGTGTATATGGAACATTAGAAGGTGGATATACCGGCTTTGCAAGAATTGTAGGCAATCAAGGTTTAAGAATAGCAGATATCCTTTCTACAATACCTACGTATAATACAACTGATTACTATAAAAATACGACGGGTAATCCTGTTAGATATACAGCCCTGGGTGCTGTGCCTTACTGGAATACTAACGATAATGGAATAGTTTATCCTCAAGACTTTTTACAAATGGAAACGGTTCCTGTATACTCTCATGAACAAATAATGAGATACTCTGTGGTTGCTGAAACAATTACTTACAATCAAGAACAAATAAACGCTATCACTGTTCGTACGGTAAGGGATTCTCGTAATATACTGCATGGACAGTATCCTGTTTTAGAAATAAAAATAACAGACAAGATGAAAGAAATTATGTCTCAAGATAATAATTTGAGACAAGTAACGTGTAAAGTAACAGTAAAAGCATTTTCTTTATTAGATTTTGGTTCCGAACTTTCTGCGACACAAACATTTAATGTTATATTGTCAAATGGATTTAGTCCTGGTGGCGACACTACTGCTCCTGTTAGCTCAATGTCATACAGTACAAAAAGTGATATTTATGACATTAGAGGTAGCGGGGAATTGCATTCTAGCAAAAAAAATATTTTTGACTTACGAGGCTCTGGCAAATTGTACACTACTAATTAAAAGGTTTAATAAAATGGCACTTACTAATTTAAATATAGAAGTAACACAAATGGCTGTAGGGTATGGTCACTATTTAGCTATAGGTACTGACGGAGCTTTATACTCATGGGGATTAAATAACCATGGTCAATTAGGTCATGGAGATAAAGTTAATAGATCTAATCCTACAAAAGTTGGAAATAAAACAGATTGGACTCAGATAGCATGTGGGGATTACCATTCTGTTGCACTGGATAGTAGAGGGATTGCATATGGTTTTGGTTTCAATAATAATGCGCAAGCTGGTGTTGGACAGTATGTAGGTAATTCACACACTGGTATTGGTGGTACAAATAGTACATCTGATATAATATTTCCTACGCAAGGATTTTCAACCAGCAGTAATAGTGACCTCTCCACCATGAACGGTACTGACTATGGTGGAGCAGCATTGATAAAAGCTGCTGCAAATTACACTGTGATTGACTATATATTTCCAGGAGGAAATGCATTCACCACCTCATTTAGTCTAGGAGGAACTTGGGTATACGGCAACTCATTTGTATTTGATGAGATCGATAACCTTACTGCAGGGCCAAACGCGATATATAGTGAACGAAGGCATATTGCAAACTTACGAGACGGATCGGATTCCGACAGTGGGCGTATTGGTGGCTATGCCACCAAAGTCTTGCGCAATATAAGCAAATGTGAAATTAGTAGAAATTTTATAGCAGTTACAACAGGAACATCAGGTATAGACTGTTTGGGGAATTTACCGCTGAGTATGGTGACAAAACCTACAATCACTGCTCCTAACGGAGCTGCAGGTGATAAAAAAGCGATTGCTGATAACGAATGGGATTCGGGCTCAGGACCCAGAAAGGGCCTTTTTGGGGTAGGACCGCAATATGGCGTGGATACTGTACAAAACTTTATGACAGTTAGAACACAAGGGTGGGAGCGTTTAAGAAGAGCAGAAGGGTCAGTCAACGCCAATAATTTTTCTGGTCCAGTAGATAACACCAACTATATTGATTTTGGGGTAGGTGACGATTTTATTTTAGCAATAGATAGCGAAAACAGATTGCACGGAATGACTTTTGCAACATCTAACGGAACTGAAATCCCATCTACTTCTGTTGGTAATTTTGGAGTGCAAGTATTAAGGAATAATCTCATCAATCCTAATAATAGATATGTTATTCATGGCATGGCTTTGATAGATTCTAGCAGACGTTGGCTCAGTGTTTCTTGCGGGGCCAAACATGCTATAATTTCTGATGTTGATGGTAATATATTCTCTATAGGCAACAACAGATACGGACAATTAGGTAGAGCCTATAATAATTTAGGAAACATTACAGAGATAGCGCAATTACAGTCCCCAGCAAACACATCAGGTTTCAATATACATGCCTGCGGCCCACAAGCCTCATTAATTGCTAAAAGCTAGTGCTCTCTTCTAATATTTCCGTCATAATGATCAAACCGATCATGTGTAATAGGAGAAAGTAATAGTAAAGCTGGTTTTATATAACCAGTAAGTGTTTTTTGATATATATACGACATCCATGTTTGTTCATATGGATGTGCCCATTTAGTTTCTAAAAACATTTTTTTACTACCCTTTTTACTTACTATCTGAGGCCAATTGCAATAATAAACCTCACCATCAGCATAAGGTAACCCGTTATAAGATTTAATATTATTAAAATTGCATAGCGGGGGATTTTTCTCTAAACCATGTTCTGGTAGTTTAGTTTTGTTAGGCCACACCTCTTCTCTAACCTTTTGTGGGACATTGTACCAAGACCACTGTATAGTATTATTTCCAAAAAATTCAGTAAAGCTCCATTTCAAAAAGTCATATTGCTCTCTATCCATAATTCCCAGCATGTCATTATAGATATTTTCATGATATTTAGAAAAACCATTTTCGCATTTTGCTGCTGCAAAAGAAGAGTCATTCATACCCATATCATCTTCAAAGAATATCATATATTCGTTAGCTGTAGTGTCAAAATGTTCAGCAATAAATTGTCTACCTCCACAAATACCTAAATTGTCTTCTTTAAATTCTGTAAAATTATATAGTTTAAAAAGACGCTTGTACTCTTTATCACAAGATTCATCAACACTATTATTTAATACATACTTATCGCTATTATTAAACATTTCAGGTGAAGCATTTTGTATTTTATTGACTGTAAACTCAAACTGTTTTGGTGAATTAAAAGTAACTATATATAAATCGGTTTTATGTTTAAAAGACTTTGTTTTGCATACCCAAGCAACATCTGCAAATTCTGTATGGTAGTCTTTTAATTTATGTTTAACAACGGATTCCGATATATCATTATCATTAATCTCCATCCAATTCCACACCTTGTCCTTATATTTTTCTGCAAAAGTTGTTGCATCAGGCGCATAATCATGAGCCATAATTATATCACCAAGCTTTAAAAAATCAGAATAGGTATTAAACTCTTTAATTTTATTGCCACCATCACATAACACTAGAGCTTTACCGTGTGTAGATATTAGCTCTTTAACTTCTGTTATTGTTTTCTCGTCAAAAATGTCTTGTTGTTTAAAATTTATGCGTCTTTTGGTAAATTCGTCATTGTTTGTAATGCCAGCATCAGGATTTTTTTCATAAGTAATGAAAGATATATCATGTTTTTTACACTGATCACTTAAAAACATAGACAATCCACCGCCACCAGATCCAAGTTCTACTACTAAATCTAGATCTTGATTTTTTTCAAAAAACTTTTCAAAAACTTCTAATGCAGCCGGGTGCTGTTGCACTCTAGCATTAAGATGTATAAATGTTCCTACTCCTGTAAACTTTTTTAGTTCATCACTTTGTGTAGTATTATTCTGTAATCTTTCAAAGAAATCAAAAACAAGACCATTACCTTGTATCATTTGGGTATTGCATAATCCAGGATAAAGATATGTAAGTATTGTATATAAAGATTCTTCAGTGCCCATATACCCTTCATCTAAAGAGTGATGAGCAAGTTGTCTAAACTTATCAGAAAAGAAAGTACACTCTGTTTTTCTTCCTCCAAAAAAAGTAGCTCTAGCTACTCTATCAACATACTTTGCTTTACTAAATTTGTGCATTCCATCTCTTTTGAAGCCATGTATTTCTCCATGCCCTTCATAAGGAAAACATAAAAATAAAAACTTATTTAGATGAGGTTCTAGCCTGTCTTCTAACCAAGGCTTAGAAAAGTATCCGGGGTGACACTGAGCGTTGGCGATACCTGCATCAAGCCAAACAAAATATTCTGTATCAAATGGATTCTCTTCTGCTACATCAGACAGCCAGTGAATTTTATTAAATATTAAAGGGTTATATAATTCTAAATTAGCTTGAGTAGACTCAGACAACCATCCCACTTGATTTCTCCACTCATCGTCTTTCCTTATTTTTTGTATTTTTTGGTAATATTCTGATTGTCTAATACTGTCGCAGTCTATATATTTGACAATAATATTTTCATTTTTAATAGATTTAATTAAAGGCTCATGTTCTTTTTCTATATAGATAACTAAATTTTTATCTTTGATATGCTTCAATAATACTGATAGTGTGTCTAAGTATCTTTTGAATGGTCTTTGGAAAGTATTTGAAGTTAATTCTTCTCTTTTTATATCTAACAGTGCTGTGACAAATGTAATCTTACTCATTAAAGGCTTCCTTGTATAGTCTAAAATCATACGAGTTAATTGTGCGTAGAAAATTCTCAATATCTTTTGGTACTTTGTGTGGATTTTCTGTTTTGCTTTGCATTGGTCTATGTTTCAATTGGAACAGGTCGAAAACTTTACCAACTGTTGCGGTGTAATCTTCAAACTTACCCACGAATATCATTCTCTTTAAGTTATGTTTTGCTTTTTGAAATACTTGCTCGTCTACATCACATTCATTTGCTAGATTTATCCCTGCTAATATTTTTGTCATATAATTACTAAAACCATGCCTCTCATGCATCATGAGTCCAGATGTGTTATTGGTTTCAATATATTGCTTGGCATTACTCCAGAACTGTTCACTATTAATCTCACAGTCGCTAGCTATTGCGCTTTTAAAATTCCTGGAACTAGTAACCTTTTTTATAAAAGAAATTGTTCTATTTAAAGGATCTCTTAATATAGTCATATATTTATATTCGTATTCTTCAGGTAAAAATTTATGAATATTTAAAGAAAAATGTCCAGAAAATAATCTGGCAGTAGGCCAGTTGGGAATAGATAAAAGATTTTGCTGTCTTCCTACATCTCTTTCTATATATTCTACAAGACCCAACTTATTGGGAACCTGTTCATTGGGTGTTCCAAAAAAGTTTAAAAATTGATCTGGTCCCATAATTGTAAGCAGGGCTTCTAAATATGTCCCACCAGTTCTGGGTATATGAGCAAAACCTATTTTCATAATTCTACCACCTCACATGAGTTCTACCGTCTTTAGATTGAAATTTAAAACATTCTGACATTATCTTATGATGATTATTAATCGCTAACATACCAGCATCTGTATATGACATACCTATCTCAACTCCTTCAGCCCAAGGTCTTATGTTGTTCTCTAAACATATAATATTTCTTTTCTTCCAAGAATCAACGAATATTGACATTTTTTTATTATTTTTAAATACTAAAAACTGTTCATTAACAACATGCGCATTATCATACTTATTTGTGTTTTTAAGATTATATAAATCAACCTTATGCCTCCAAAACAAACGGTTTTCTTTTTTACAGCCAGATATAAGATGAGGTCTTTCAAAAACAAAATCCGAGTCCGATTGCATGAATGTGTCAATAAATAATCTAACTTTATCTATTTGAAAATTACCATGAGTCTTCCAATCAGAATCTATAAATATTATACAGTCTGTGTCGTTTTGTGCTGATGAAGCAGCTATGGGTAGATATTTTAAATTAAAATTAAATTCATTTCTGTGTCCGTGTCTATAAAATAATTTATGATTACTATTTGCTATATTAATATTTTTACAAGAGTTGGACATATTATTGTCGGTATCAGTAACGCATAAGAAGTTTAGCTTTATTTTGTGGCTATGTAAAGAATCTTGTATACAAATATTATCTATTAATCTATAAAAACTATCTTGATAATCCTTACCTATTGCTATGCTGCATATAGTAGTATTAATCATTAATAACTTTCTCTAAAAAACTAAACACATAATCTTCTTTATAATCATCAGGAAGTCTATTGTTTGTAAATATAGGTTGTTCTAATTTTTGTTTAAGTAGTTTTTCATCTTCATTAATTCTTTTTATATGTTCTACAACAGCATCTATATCATCATTAAAATCGTGACAATTAATAAAAGCTTCAGGATTCCAACCGTCTTCTAATATTTTATGGTTGCCCCAGAATATCGGAATAGTATTTGCAGCAAATGCCTGTATCATTTTTTCTTGAGAAAAATAATTAAGCAAGTGAGTCTGTATCTGTAGTGAGAAAAGACACTCATCCATAAATTTATGTTTATTCCCATATCCTTCTTTCTCGTCTCTACCTCTTACAAACCCTTCTACATTAGTCTCAAAAGCTCCAACGGCACGAACAAACTTATATGCATGTAGCTTATCAAACATTTTACGTCTGTATTCTACTTTAGAATTTTGAACAATAGCACAAAAGTATTTCTTTTTTTGTTTAATTACTTCATAGTCTTTTTTGTCTAACATCCAACCTTCCGGTATAAGATTACAAACAGCTTGAAGCCACCACCCCTGAACAACAGAATGAAATTGACATGGTAAGATTTTATCATTAATCACACTAGAAGGCCAACCAATTGCATAATTTAAAGGCTCCTTGATAAAAACAGAAAAATCATTCACTACTTCTCCACTAACAAAAATTCTTTTGTGTCCAACATAATCAGAAGAGACTTTACACTCTTGTCCTGTTACGGTATCTATTTGGCCTTTGGGGGTAGAAAGATTAGAACATATAACAATATCTGGATTGTCATTAGTCACTATGACATTATATTTTCTGTCTAGTAAATACTTTACATATTCAAAAAATGCTGCTGCAGATCTCTGAGAACAACTGGCTCTTGTGATTTTTACATTTGGTTTATTCATAATTCCTTGGTGATCTTTATAGTATCTGGGGTATTAGGACCATTATCGTGAACGATATACGGAGATTGTTTGATAATAAATTTATCTCTTTCAAATGTTATGTCTGCCTTGGCTTCAAGCGTACTAAAGAAAATAGACCTATGTTGATCAACCTTAATCTCTTGTTGATTATCATGTATGTATAAATATGTCCAATTGCCTTGATCGTCTATATTTTCATACGGTCTCTGATGTGTCAACGTCTCTAAACAATGTATGATATAGTCAGTATATCCAATATATGCACCAGAATTTAAGTAGCAATAGTCAGAAAGTTTTGGTTTAGTATTATAAAGATTGGTCGCTTCTGTTTTAGGCCATATATGAGGATCTGCACAAAACAAAGCTTTGCATTGATGTTTTAGAAAATCTGTAACCATATTGATAGGGTCTTTATAAAAGTTGGTATCGGTAGCGTCTAAAAATAATATATAATCTTTAAGATTTTTACAAGACTTAAGATATTCTAAAAGTTTTGGAACTTTATAATAATATAGTTTATCGTACCTTGAACCTTCTATTTCTTTCTTATATCTTAATATATGAATGTCAGAATTATCAAAATACTTCATAGCATTACTTTGGAATACTGTAGGGTAATTATCGGGGTACTCAAACAAAGTAGAAAGTAAACTTAGATTATTAGTCATTTTTAATATCCTTCCAGTATTTTAAACATATATTAGGCTTATCGAAGTAAGTATCATAGAATGGTTTTGTTTCTTCATAAAATGGAACACCTAAAGATTTTTGATCTTCTCTATTGAACCATACTATATTCAAATCTATAGATTTAAAAAATTGTAATAAAACACCAAATCCTGTAAGACAGCTATATATAGGATTTGTATTCTTTACACATAAGTTAACATTATAGTTTATGTCAAAATTTTTATCAAATTTAATATATTTATATCTGTCGTCAGGAAACTTCCCGCATCTACGCATGATAGGTCTATCATTATTGGGTGTATTTTTGTCTATCACTATGGGCATAGATAATTTATCAAAAGGAATATCTACATCTTTATAATTTAATATTAAGTTTTCATCGATACTTAAACCTAATCTTAAAGCCTCACATCTTGCTCTGCAGGGTCTTGGTTCATCACACCTATGAGCCTGTATATCTAAATCTCCTTTAGTGTCTAAAAAATCTACTTCATCTATAAAGTTTTGATAAAGTAAAAAGTTTTTTAATCCTGAGAAAACAGAATATCTTTTAGGCAAGGAAAGGTGGATGTACTTCTCTCTTTTTTTTAATGAAGAAACAAGAGGTAACAATGCAATAAAATCACCTAATGTGCCTGTATTTTTATGAGTAACTATCATAGCATTCCGGTAATTGGTTCACACCATCCCTTTGATATACTATGGGGCCATACTAACCAGCTTTGTGGCTGTTTTGTGGTATTAAATTCTCTCCATAACTTAATATAACCATCCGGATCATTTTTGATTCTTTCTATCTCTGCTAAATCAGCGTCTTGTCTAAATACATCTTCATTATTAGAATCTCTAAAAGCAACACACCAAAAATCATAATCAGTATCAGGCACTTGACTAAATTGAATATCTATACAGTGTTTGAATATTCTACTTAAAGATTTATCAAAGTCTTCATCAGAAATATTTTTTATATTATCAAGATCAGGTATCTTTTTTTCAATCACCGTTTGAGTAATAGACCTATTACCAAAACATAAACCCGCATATTTTTCATAATCTTTTAAAGATCTAGTTTTACCAAAACCATATTCTCCAAAATCAATATCTCTTTTTTCTCCATCCATTTCAAATAATTTTCTATTTCTCAAATGACATGCACTGTTCCTTGATCCCCATTCTTTATCGTCGTCCCATTGCTTGGTCCTTCCTTTCCTAGTGTACTCATGCCAAACAAGTACCTCATTAGGATGAAATAAGTCATAACCATGAGTGAAAGCCCTAACTGCTATACTAATTTCTTCTCCATGAAAATAGTAATTAGGATCATGAGGAACTTCTTTGCAGAATTTACCTGTTGTAAAAGCAAAATGGGCGCTATAAAATCTAGACGGTAAAGGCTCATCGGAATTATCCCACGAATCATATGAAGCAGGAATAAAAAATACAACTCCCTCTGGAGTAAATCTATCAAAATTCATTTTCCAAGGCACATTCACACGGCCTTCAGGATCATTTTCTGGATCAAAACTAGGTATATAAGATGTCAATAAAGGTTTTTTATGTCCTTTCTTCTTAATCTTTTTATACATAGACACCAACTTCTTGTCCCAATCTTGTACAAATCTGTGATGGCTATCTAGTTGTAAAGTATATTCTTCATTGTCATACATCTGCTGAACAGCATGTCTTGCCCAGCATACTCCTTTGCTTTCAGAATAATCAACATCCATAATCTTAAATCTTTTATCATTAATAAATTCATCTAAATTATCCCACTCGTCTTCTTTACTATGCTGCCAACATATGCCTACAACCAAGTTTTCTGGCTTTGCTGCTTTACTAATCATATCTTTTAAAGTTGGCAATAATTCTGGATCTCTATAGGAAGCTATCTGTATGAATATCTTATTCTTTTTCATTATTATGTTTCGTTATTGTTGAGTATAAGGAAGTATATTAATCTCGCTGGCCTGCATAATATTAATAACCAAATGGGTTGTAGTCAATCTAACAAAATCTTATTTTCTACTGCTTTGTAGCTTGACAAGGTTCGTGCTTTAATATACAATATACAGTGGAACCCAATAAACTCATTTCCCTTTTCTGTGGAGGAAATACTATGAAAGCTACATCTCGTCAAGGTTTTACTCTCATCGAACTTCTTGTTGTTATTGCAATAATCGGCGTACTTGTTGGTCTTTTATTGCCAGCCGTACAACAAGCTCGTGAAGCTGCTCGAAGGTCATCATGTGGAAATAAGCTTAAACAACAGGGTTTAGCATGTCACAATTATGCAGACAAACACGCCACTCGTGGCGACAACTTCTTGCCTAGTGCATTTGGTGTCAATAACACAGGTGTTGCCGTCAGTACTAACCCAATTACCGCCGTTGGTGATGCTGCAGCTGGTGCTAATACTGGTTGGAGTCACATTGTATCAATTCTTCCATATGGTGAAGAAAACAATCTTTACAATGCGATCAACGGAGCTGGCAACTACGCTGTTCCAACAGGTGCTAACGCAACAGTAGAAGTTGATTGGCTGATCTGCCCATCATTCGTTGGTGACACAGCTGGCCAAAGTGTTTACAAGGCCAACGTTGGAACCAGTGATGAAACAGGTGCAAGCGTTACTGCTTCTGGTCCTATCACTGGAAAGACACTTGACGACAATGGTGGTCTCGGTCTTTTTGCTGATAAAGGATTTGCTTCCTATCGTGATGGTACCAGTAACACTCTCATGATCGTTGAAGAAAATTTCAATGAAAATTACTGGGAAGGACACACAAACACATCAACGTTTGGTCTTGCAACTGGAGCATCAGTTTCACCAATTCCAGGAACTGTTTCACAGGCTTTCCCAAGTTCACCACATGCTGGTGGAGTAAATGGTTACTGCCTTGCTGATGGTTCAAGCGGCTTTTTGTCTAACACCATTAGTAAAGCTACTTTACGGGCTTTGTCAACCTGTAATAGTGGCGATACTGTTGGTAGTGATCGTCCCTAATTATTAGAAAATATAAATAAAAATGGACGAAGTTAAAAATAAGAAGCATAAGATTATTAAAAGAAAAACCAAATCTATTAGTAATCCTAGTGAAGAAGAAAAAGAAAAGAAAAAAATAGCTAATAAGGAATTTAAAAAAAACAAAAAAGAAAATATAGAAGATCAAGAAGATTGGGAATATTGGCAGGAATATTATAAATGAAATATATAGAAGAGTTTGCTCCCGGAGAGTGTTTTTTACATTCGGATAGTTATTATGTAGTTACATCTGATTTCAATAATAGGCAAAAAAGGCTCTGTATAAATTTACAAACAGGTCAAAATAGATGGATTCCATTTGACAGTGCGGTAGAGAAAATTAGTATATATACGATAGACGATAATGGAAATTTTGCACCCATAAATCCAGAGCCCGCCAATGCTTCTATTAAGAATCAAGACATTTCTTAAGTCTTTGTTTTTTCATATATATTCAGGTTTCCCAAAGGCAACCGTAGAAGAAATACAAGAAAGATATAAAATCTGTACAGAATGCGAGTATTTCGACAGTAAAGAATCTCAATGCAATATATGTGGGTGTAATTTATCTAAGAAAAAAGTGTTTCTTAATAAATTAGCTTGGGCAGATCAAAAATGTCCCGATAATAAATGGCACCAAATCATCAGGAGATAGTAATGAAAACATTAAATAAAAATAAGATATCATATGATAAAGTGCATGATATTTTTAATGTAATAGATAATCAGATTAATGGACAACATTTAGGAAGTAGTGTCATAGTACCAAATATATGCAATATTAAAAGTATTAATTTTAGCAACGGCTTCGCTTCAACATTAGCAAGCCATTATCCTAATGCTTTAAATGGATATCAGGTATTATCTAATAATGAAAGAAAATTAGGATATTGTCAAATATTTGCTGTAGGTTCATCTAAAAGCAAAGAATATCAACACAAAGTTTATATTGCAAACATGATGTGTCAAGTTGGCTTTAACTCTAAAAACAATAGATCAAGAAACTTAAACTATGCTGCTATGGCGACATGTTTAAATAAAATTAATCACTTTCTTAAAAACCATTTAAACAAAGATCAGCAATGCGAAATTAGAACTCATAAATATTTAGTCAATTACGTTGGCTCAGACAGTAGATTTGTTTCCTATTTATTAGAAGACACTTTTGATAATAATATAACTATACATCTTAACTAATGTAATTATGAACAAGACTAAAGTAATATCCTTTTCTTTGTGGGGCAGTTCTTCAAAGTATTGCGTGGGTGCAGTTCGTAATGCTGAATTGTCTCAGTCTATCTATCCTGGTTGGAGATGTAGATTTTATATTGCAAATAGCGTTCCAGATATTTATATTAAAGAATTACAACAGTTTGATAATGTAGACATAGTACAGCGCTTGCAAGAAAGTGGCAGCTGGGAAAGTATGTTCTGGAGGCATGAAACTTGCTGGGATGAGTCTGTAAGTGTTTCTATATTTAGAGACACTGACTGTAGATTAAACAGTAGAGAAAAATGTGCTGTTGATCAATGGTTGCAAAGCGATAAAACTTTTCATATTATGAGAGATCATCCTTTTCACGGATATCATATACTAGGAGGAATGTGGGGATATAAATACAATTCAAAGTATAATTTAAAAGAAGCTTTTGAGAAATTTAAACCGCAAGATCATTATGGTACTGATTACATTTTCTTTAGAGATATATTATTTCCTTTAATTAAAGATGATAAAATTACGCATGATGAATTTTTTGAAAAGAAACCTTTTCCTGTAAAGAGAAATAATAATGAATTTGTTGGAGAAGTCTATGACGAGAAAGATATAAGACACCCTGATCATTATAGGTATATTAATCAATGAAAATACAAGAAATACGGACTAGAGATAAAGTTATCCAATATATAAAAACCTTGGATTCACCAAAGATATGTGAAGTTGGCACTAGAACTGCTGACTTCTTTTACAAGTGGATGTTTGCAGATAATTGTGAATTAGGTATTATGGTTGATATATGGCAAAATACAGAAGATCCTAATCAAAACGATAATAGCTATAGTCAAGCAGAATTAGATAGTCAATATAGGGAAGTGTTTCAAGAAACACTAAAACACCCCAATGCTAGAATCATTAGAGAATTTAGCGATAAAGCATGTAATTTTTTTCCAGATGAAACCTTTGATTTTGTTTATTTAGATGCTGATCATAGCTACAAAGGATGTTTAAGAGATTTAAGGTGTTGGTATCCTAAAGTAAAAAAGGGAGGCATTTTGGCAGGTCATGACTATATAGATGCTGAAATGACAATCAGAATGGGACACAGAACGGTTTTTGGTGTGGTACCAGCAGTGACAGAATTTCTAGAAGAAAAAAATATAGAAAACGAACTAATACATATAACGTCAGAGACCTATGGAACATACTTCATTAGAAGATCATAAAATATTTTGTATATGGTCTGGTAATAATCAAATGTCGGATAATAGAAAAAGATGTTTGCAGTCTTTAGAAGAGAGTGCCGACTGTGAAGTTATATTAGTAACTCCTAATAATTTAGATACTTATATTCTAAAAAATAATCCATTACATCCAGCTTATGAATACTTAAGTCTTACACATAAAGCGGATTATCTAAGAGCATATTTGATGTATCATCATGGAGGAGGATATAGCGATATAAAGCTTAATAATAATTCATGGGAAAAATATTTTTCTGATTTAAATCAAAGCGATAAACAGTTCAGTGGCTATGCAGAGGTTAGACCAGAACACGTAGCATCTAATTATGACTTTGTTAAAAGAGATTTCCATAAATTACCAGGAGTTGTACACTTTGTATTTAAAAAAAATACATCTTTAGCAAAATCTTGGCTAGAGCAAGTAGACAAAATACTAGATATTAAATACGAATTATTAAAAAAATATCCCGGAGACTATCATCCTAGAGCAGTGTATGGAGGCGCATTCGGTACAAGTCTTTTTAAAGACGCTAAGTATCCGCTAGGATGGAATGAAATTCTGGCTATGATTTTTCACGAATTGTGTTATCATAATTCTAATATTTATTCTTTAAGTATGCACTATCCAAATACTCATAACTATAGATAAAATGAATAAACTATCATTCTGCATTACGTCATATTATAAAGATATTCACTACTTACAAAGTTTGTTAGATAAATTAATAAATCAAACATGCGCACCGCATGAAATCATTATATATTGCAGTGGTGTTAGGGGTATTGATATTCCCAGTAGTATTGCTATTAATAACATTACAGTACCCATGAGAACAATTATTGACCAAAGTCCTCAATTACAAACCGTAGCCAGAAACATTTGTGCTGATGCCGCTCACGGTAATATTGTTACTTTTTTTGATATCGACGATATACCCCATCCACAAAAAATAGAAGCAACTCTGAAATATATCGGAGACTATGACTTTTTAGTTCATTCTTATAAAAAAGATAAAAATGAATTCGATACAATAGATGTTGATAATATTAAATACAATGATAAAGTCAGAGCTAATCCTAATCCGATAACGACTAATTTACAGGTTCTTCCTGAAAGACCTATCCATCACGGTCATTTAACTGTAAAAAAATCATTGTTTTCAAATATTAGATACGATGAAAACTTTTATTTTACTAATTCTTTAGGGCAAAAATTTTGCAATGGAGAAGATGGTAAATTTTGTCAAGATCTTGTTAATAGTAATTACAAGGGTATTTTTCTAGATGAACCTCTAATTATATATACATAAATTATGGAAACAGTTTTTATACATCATCATCTTGGTCTTGGAGATCATATTATATGTAATGGTCTCGTGAGAGAGTTTGCTAAAAGTTATAATATTAATCTTTTTTGTAAAAGCAAAAATATGTATAATGTTTCTGTTATGTTTGCAGACGTAAAGAATATTTCTATAATTGGCGTATCTAAAGACGATGATGTAACCAATTTTATTTCACAGTTAGCAAAAACACAAAGTGAAAAATATATTAAGTTAGGTATTGCTTTAAATTCTAATTTTGACTATAATAGGATTGACTGCTGCTGGGATGAAATATTTTACGAACAAACTAAGTTACCATTTGATTTATCATGGTCCAACTTTTCCTATAAAAAACCTTTATCTCAACAACCTATCCCAGATACGCCTTATGCTTTTATTTGTGACAAAGGATCAGATGGTATCAACGGAATAGATTATAATTTTGTAGATAGTGACCTTAAGAAAATTTATAGCAATCAAGGATACTTTTTTGATAATTTAGAATTAATCCAAAACGCCAGTGAAATACACACAATTAATTCTTCTTACATACATCTTATAGACAGAATAAACAATCTTAATTGTGACAATCTTTTTTATCACAAAAATTTTGTTAAAAAACCATATAGTAATTTTACTATAAGAAAAAAATGGAAAATATTATGAGAATCTATATCGGGAGGAAATATGATTATTAAAGGACAGATTTTGCCGGAGTCAGACTTTGCGCAATCGATTGATAATACTATAGCCACATATAAACCACGAACCATTGTCGAGATAGGTACTTGGAGAGGTCTAGGCTCTACTAAAACTATTATTGATTCCATAATTAAAAATAATTTACAAAGCGAATTTACAAGCATAGAATCTAATCTTACTTTTCACACTGAAGCTGTAGAAAATTTAAGAGATTATAAAAATTATGTAAATTTAATTCATGGCAGAATCGTCGAAGTCGATGAGGTTATATCTTTTTGTAAAAAAGAAGGAGTAAGTGTCGTTTATGAATGGCTTAAAAATGATATTGTAGATATAGAAAATAATAAAAATATTATTGCTGACATTCCTGAATTTATTGACTTTCTATTATTAGACGGTGGGGAGTACGCTACCTTTGCAGAATGGAATAAGCTAAAAGACAGAACAAAAATAGTAGCTTTGGATGATACCCTTACAATGAAATGTCAACATATTAGAGCAGAATTAATAAAAAATGATGAATACGAATGTCTTATCGACTCTGATGATCGTAACGGCTACAGCATATTTATAAAAAAATAATATTATGGACTATATACAAATAAATAAGTTTTCTGATTTACATGGATCTCCATCAAATGTTCATTTTTGCAAAACAGACTATATCATTTCAGACTTCAAAAAAATTTCTCAATTAGATACAAGTGTTGTTTTTATTACAGGCAATTCTGATTATGCTATTCCAGATGACGCCATAGATATTGCACCAAAAAATATAAAAGTGTGGTATGCCCAAAATGCATTATCTAACCACAATAAAATAGAACCTTTACCTATAGGTATAGAAAATAAAGAGCCATCAAAAAGAGAGGGTCATGGAGTAGGATATTTTGATAGAGTAAGCCAAAAAGAAAAGATACTTAATGCAATAAATACATTGTCTCCATTTAAGTCAATACAGCCTAAAAAATTTATGTATTCGAATTTTGTTGTGCGTACTAATCCTACTCACAGAAGTCTAGCAAAAGAAATTTCAATTAAACAAGATTATATTGATTGGGAAGAGCCTAACCTGTCTTTAGAGCAATTGTTCTTAAAGTTCTTACGATACAAAATGGTACTTTGTCCTATAGGGAATGGAATAGATACACACAGGTTATGGGAAGTTCTGTACTGCAATAGAATTCCTGTTACAATCAAAGTTGGAGATTTCAAAGTATATAGTCTTTATGAGCAGTTGCCGATTGTTATTTTAGATAGCTATTCCGAATTGCTAAAGCCGGAACGCATAGAACAAAAATATCAAGAAGCAATAAATAAAAAATATGATAAAAATATATTATCTGCAGAATACTGGAAGAATAAAATAAGGAATCATAAATAATGAAAGTATACATAGAGGCAGGAGCTAATGACGGAATATTTCAATCTAGATCTTTAGAACATTTAAATGAAGAATATTTTGGAATTTTAATAGAAGCTTTACCTGCTGTCGCTGAACAGTGCAGAAAAAACAGAAAGGGTACAAATTGTGTAGTTGTTAATACTGCGTTAGTTCCATTTAATTATCCAAACAAAACTATTGAAATTAATCTACATAAACAGCATACCGCAATGGCCACCCTAAGAGATTTAGATAAAGATGAATATCCAAATACCATAACTGTAAATGCATCTACGCTGACAGATATCTTAAATACTTTAAATATTAACAAGATTGATATATTTTACCTAGACGTTGAAGGATATGAACTAGAAGTTTTAAAAGGAATTGATTTTGATAAAATTCATATAGATAATATTGAATTAGAAGCCCACTATAATCTTAAAGGTATTGATAATACCAAAGAAGAAGAAATAAAAAAACATGTTGACTATTTGACTCCTCTTGGTTATAATCATAAGATAGTTAGCGAGCAGGGACAACACGATAAAATTATTTTTACAAAAAATTAAGGTATTAATTTATGACAAACTATAAGTGCTCTTTATTTTGTGTTTATGTTAATGAAGATGAATTTATTCGTGAATATCTACACGATTGTGTAAATCAGTCTATATTCCAAGATATAGAATTTGTATTTTTAGACTGTAACGGTACAGGAAATGATAGCTTTATTTTACAAGAGTATAGTAAGCTTTTTCCTAATATTAAATATCATAGAGTAGATGAAGATCCTGGTCTTTATGCTGGCTGGAACATTGCAATAGACCTTTGTTCTGCTCCTATTATAGGTAATTGGAACATAGACGATAGAAAAAATAATGAAGGTACAGAAATTTTATTAAAGCAGTTTGAAAAAAATGCCGATTTAGATGTAGCGTATGGTATAACTTATGTTAGCAAAAAGATGAATGAGAGGTATGTCGATAGTGACTTTACGAATGTCTACCCTTGTCTTCCGCATTCTACCGAAAACTTATTTAAAAATAACAGTCCTCATTGTATGCCCTTATGGAAGAAAAGTTTGCATGAAAGATTTGGTTATTTTGACGAAAATTACAAAACAGCATCTGATGGAGATTTTTGGTTGCGTTGTGCCATTGGGGGTGCTATAATGGAAATGGTTAATCATCCTGTGGGTTTGTATTTTGAAAATCCTAAAGGTCGATCAACTAATCCTGAAACTCTTCAGGAAATGATAGATGAAGTTAATACTATGAGAAAAAAACACTTGGAAAGTTTAAAATAATGTACGGAATACTATTCTTGTTTTTGTGCGCTTGTGGACTGATACAAGCATTTGGTAAAAACAATTATGTTATTTATTCAGGGAAAAGACCAAAGAACAAAGCCCACGACCACTATGTATTTTTTATAGATAATTAATTAATATGTTAAAAGATTTATTAATACCTTATAAAATTTTTGATAAGATTAGGCTTGGAAGTCCTCAAGATGGGGGATATGTTGTTTCTTCACAGAATTTAAGGTCGAACAGATTAGTGTCTGTAGGATGCGATAATCAAACATCTTTTGAAGAACATTTTTTAAACATAAATCCTCATAGCGTTGTAGACATCTATGACAAGAATGATGTATGTGATTTTGCAAGTAGACATCCAAACGTTAACTTTTATAATATAGAGGTCAATAATTTTGAACAGCTAAGTATTGACTCAAACTGTATAGTACAAATGGACATTGAAGGATCTGAATACGATGTATTTTCTAACTATAATGGAAATTTTGAACATATTCAACAACTCATAATAGAGTTTCATTTCAAATTTAAAGGCGATTCATCGGGCTGGGAAAATGTATTAAAAAAGATTAACGAGAGTTTTTATCTTGTTCACGTACACGGTAACAATTGTGCGCCAATAACAGAATACAATCCTGTGCCCGATGTAATCGAATGTACATATATAAATAAAAATCATTTAACCCACACAATGGACAAAGAAGATGTAGCATATCCATTGCAAAATTTAGATAAGACCAATTGTAGCAATAAGGATGACTTTGTATTGAGCTGGTGGTTATGAATAGATTAAAAAATCAAAGAGCATATTTAGCTGGCGCTATGGACCGCGTTGCAGACAGGGGTAAAGGATGGAGACAAAATATTACTCCGTTTTTAGAATCTTTAGGTATAATAGTCTTCAACCCTATCACTAAACCAACAGATATAGGTTTAGAAGATAATGATAGTCATTTAGTAAAAACTAAACTAAAAAGCGGCAGAAGATATGACGAACTAAGTTCTATGATGAAAGTCATTAGATCTGTAGACTTGAGATTAGTCGATATTAGCGATTTTTTAATAGTCAATTTAGATCTAGATATTCATCCTTGTGGAACTTACGAAGAAATTTTTTGGGCTAACAGACAAAAGAAGCCTATTATTATACATATGGTTCAAGGTAAAGAACATACTCCGGATTGGCTTTTCGGTACCGTTCCTCATCAAATGATATACTCAGATTGGAATGACATCTATGGATACCTACAACATATAAACAATTCAGAAAGCATTAACACCTACAACAGATGGTACTTTTTTAGCATATGAAAAAATTAAATATAAATTGCCCAATAAATAAAACAGGTTATGGCATTGCCAGCTTAAACATAGTTAAAGAACTTAATAAATTATATGATCTTTATTATTTCTCTCAGGGAGGTATCGCAGTAGAAACTCAAGAAGATTATGATATTATTAAAGAAGTTTTAGAAAAACAAGTTAATTTCGATTGCAGTGCTAATTTTTTAAAAATCTGGCATCAATTTGATCTAGCAACTAGAATAGGCAATAGTAAATCTGAATATAATGCTTTATCTTTTTTTGAATTAGACACCCTAAACGATCTTGAGAAAACACATATAAATTGTGTTGATCAAATGTTCGTAACCTCTAAATGGGCAAAAGACGTATTAATCAATAATGATATAAAAACCAAAATTAATGTCGTGCCTCTAGGTGTTGATACCAATATTTTTGATTATAAAAAATATCCTAAACCACAAAATGAGAAATATGTATTTTTAAATCTTGGCAAATGGGAGATTAGAAAAGGGCACGATATACTTTTAGATATTTTTGAAAAAGCTTTTCCTGATAATACAACAGAGTTATGGTTAATGAGTGCCGAGCATACTAATAATTATTCTCAAAAAGAAGAAATACAAAAATGGCATCAAATGTATGATAAGCCAAATATTAAAATAATTCCAGCCGTGAAAGATCATGCTGCTGTAGCTGAACTTATTTCACAAGCAGATTGTTGTATATTCCCCTCTAGAGCTGAAGGATGGAATATGGAATTATTAGAATCTATGGCAATGAACAAACCCTCAATCGCCACTGATTATTCAGCACATACAGAATTTTGCACAAAAGACAACTGTTTTTTAGTACCTATTGATAATATAGAACCAGCACATGATGGCAAGGCATTTCATGGGCAGGGGAATTGGGCCAAAATGGAAGATAAACAGCTAGATATGTGTATAGATTATATGAGATACGTATGTGCTCAAAGAGTCACAGAAAATCCTGAAGGATTAAAAACTGCAGAAAAATTTAGTTGGTCAAATACTGCATCAATAATACAAAAATATATAGAGTAAATATTATGCCTTTACCTAAACAAAAACCCGGTGAAAACAGACAGCAGTTTGTTTCTCGCTGTATGAGCGACCCAAAATCTAAAGAAGAGTTTAAAGACACAAAACAGCGCATTAGCTACTGTGTTAAAACTGCACGTGAAGACAGTAAGGGAACTTTAATTGAGCAGGTACATGACAATCTATTGGCCTCTAACTGCTCTTGGGATGATGAATGGGATGAGTTTGTCTGGGAAATAGAAGCTAAAGAAATATACGATGAAGAAGGCAAAGCTTTAGGTGCTGAATATCAAGGCCGTAAAGTAAGTTTAAACAAACCATTCAGGACTCCAGATGGTCCCAAAAAGTTTAGTGTTTATGTTAAAAATGAAAAAGGCAATGTTGTTAAAGTAAATTTTGGTGACCCCAATATGGAAATAAAAAGAGACAACCCAGCTAGACGTAAAAGTTTTCGTGCTAGACATAAATGTGATACTAACCCCGGACCAAAATGGAAAGCCAGATATTGGTCTTGTAAAAAATGGTAAAAAATAACGGAGAAAAATAATGAACTATAAACAAATTCTTGATGGCATTCAAAGACAACTGACTAAATCTGTAACGTTACCACAGCCTAGTGTTGATGTAAAGCTTGAAAAAGAAGGAGATATACATAAGAAATCTCTGCAAGAGGGGTTGTCAGATGAAAAGTCAAAGAAAGAAGCTATGAAATCTGGTCAAGATAAAATTGAAGAATTGAGGCCAGATAATCCTAGCAAAGACGCTCCCATAAGTGGGGAGACAGAAGCGGATGAAAAAAATTTACAAGAATACAAAGAAGATTTTTTAGAAATGAATGTAGGTTCTTTAACCTCAATAGTTAGAAACGCTCAAGCCATTTTGGAATCCTTAGAAGAAGAACAAGTAAAAGACAACTTGACAGAAGGTTGGTTACAGGGTAAAATTGCTATTACAGAAGACTACATGACTACAATACATGATTTTGTAAAGTATTCTCCTGATAATGACGATAAAGAAAATATGGCTCCTGCAAGTTTGTGGGAGAACATAAGAAAGAAAAAGCTTCGTGAAGGCAAGAATTATAAACCGGCACAACCGGGAGATAAAGACAGGCCAACACCAGAAGCTTTAAAGAAAGCGCAAAAGAAAAAGTAATATTTGATTTTAGGATTTAAACTTAAGGATTTACAATGGAAAAAGAATTTGACTGTCTGTGTGACTATATATCTTTAGCTAAGAAAACTATTTCTAAGTTTGCACCCAAGTTTTATAAAAATTTGTCAACAGAAATGTTGCAAAGCGAGGATGCGATCTCTGATGTTGCTACTGCAATTATGTATGCTGATTGGAGATATGATGAAACTAGAACGGGCAAAACAGGATTAAAAAAGACTCAATACTCATATAGAAATCAGTGTGCGATTTGGGCTATCAAAACCTACATTACACAAAAGTATAAAACAAAAAGCGTTAAGAAGAATGAGTATAGCTTAGATTATCAAAGTAATGATAAGTCTTTAAATGAGTTTATTCCTGACAGCAAAATAAAAACACCTTTAGAAAACGCTATAGAAAAAGAAGACCTACAATGTCTTTCTACAGACGTCAGGGCTCTTATAGACTCTCCTTATATTACGGAAAAACAAAGAGAGCAAATTATTTTATATTATTTTAAGGACCAAACATTGGCTCAAATAGGTAAAAAGTTTTCTATATCCAGAGAAGCAGTAAGACAAAATATTAAAAGAGCATTTGACTCTATTAGAAAATATGACTACAGTACAACTTAATTTATATATATTTACATATAATATTAATAATAAAGATTTTGATGTAATTTCTTGTAAAGAAGATAGACTAGAAGTTCCACATATCAATTTCGAAAACAATACTTTAACACTAAGGCAACAACTAGACTCTTTGTTTGAAAACATTAGTATAGAGTATAAACCGGTTTATAGACTACTAAATAATATATATATTGATTCGCTTTTCCATTGTGTTTATTTTTGTGTAATTCCAAACTACATTCCAATTAAAGATACAGTTTTTAAGATACCAGTACAAAAATATGGAATTCATTCGCCAAATATACAACAGATTTTGCAAACTATTCGGTAGACGAGCAAAAAATGAGAGTGATGAACCTAATATAATTTTTTCGATCGACATAGACGATGAATATGTTAGACATATTAATGTATACATACCAGAGGATATTGATATAGACAAAATAACAGAATTAGCTAATGCGTATAGCGAAAGTCTTTTGGATATGCGTTCAGGTAAAGTGGTACAACAATTATTGTATGCTTTAGAATCGTCTATCGATAAAACAAATCCCAACGAGGTTTTATTATTCGAAAATATATTATCTTTATTTGTTCAAAGCTCTCAAATCAGATCGGACTCAACAGACCCTATGATAGAACCTTTATCGGTTTTTAAAAAATGAATAAGGATGTTCAAATAGTGTGGGAAAAATGGTACTGTCCTTTTGGTCAAGATGATCCAGAGGCTGAATCTTTGTTGGATAGTGCTGCCTTAAATGAATTATTAGAAGAAATAGATGAAGAGAATAGTGAGGAAGCTGAAACATTATTACCTCCAATCGATCTTGATCAAAAGTTATCCAAACAATTTGGCGGACAAAAATTCATGATCACTCCGATGGGGGTTATGCCAATAACGGATAATACAATTAGTACGAAAATTTTTAATTTTTGGACTGGACATACAAATTTTAATATTTCAACTTCTGTTGCCGATACTATACAAAGGTGCGACGGTGTTGAATCCTTAGATGTTTTTACTAGATATAGATTTAGAATTAGCATAGGCAAAGTGTTTAAAGAATCAGATGTAATGCACACCATAAATCAAAAAGTATACGAGTCATTATGATAAATAGCCAAGGCGACATAATCAACGACCTGCATAATAATTGCATAGATTTTAAATCAAGAGAGATATATCTTCATAATTATTTTGGTTCAGCAGATACGGAGAATCCTGGTGTTGAATATAAAATGTCTAATATTTTCTTAAAAAACTTAAGAGTATTAGAACTAAAAAGTCAAGATCCTATTATTATACATATGAACAGTATTGGCGGAGAATGGACTGATGGTATGGCAATATTTGATGCTATTAGAATGTGTAATTCTTATGTGACTATAATATCTTACGGACAGGTAGAATCCATGAGCAGTATTATATTACAAGCCGCAGACTATAGGCTCATAACTACAAATTCTTATTTTATGTGTCACTACGGCAGTTCTGGTATAATAAGTGATTACTTGAGCGCACAAAATTGGATTCATTATGAAAAATATATATGTGATACTATGTTAGGTATATATTCTAATAAATGTTTTAAAGGACAATTTTTTAAAGAAAAATATGTTAAACCTGATGAAGTAAAAGTAAAAAACTTTTTATCTAAAAAGCTTAAAGATGGTGATTGGTATATGACTGCTGAACAGTGTGTGTATTACGGTTTTGCAGATAAGATAATTAAAGATTGGAAACAATTGACATAGACGCAATATTATTTAGTGTATAGTAATATGAATATTAAATATTATAAACACAGAGTTTGCAGTATGTTAATTGAATTACAAATAGTAGACGAAACACTGTCCAACAAAGATATAAGACCTTTTATAGATCAAATCAATACTAAAAATATTTCTAAAGTATGTGTATTGCCTTGTCATTTACCTGTATTTAAAAAATATCTTAGCGACAAAATAAAATTATCTACAATCATAGATTTTCCATTTGGTATATTGTCTACGGACAGTAGACAGTCTTTGATTAAAAACGCTATTAAAAATGGAGCTAAAAGCATAGAGGTTATATGCCCTTCATATATGATAGTAAATAAATTATATACCCAATTAAAAAATGACATATCAACAATTTATGATATATGCTCTGAAAGCAAAGTAGACATTTCTTATGTGCTAGAGTATAGAACTTACACATACGATTCTCTGTATAAAATATCTAAAATTTTATTAGGTAGCAACATTAATTCTATTTATATTTCTACTGGATACAAATTAGATGATATTTATGACCATTTAATTGCTATGACAATGATCCAAAAAAAGCTGCCAGATATGAATATTGTTGTTAATGGCAATGCTTTTAACAGTAATCACCGAAATGTAATAAAAATGGCTGATTTGCCCATTGTTCGGGTGAATTCCCTTAATGCTGTTAATTTATTCTTAAATTAGCGTATTTTTGGGGTATTATACTACATAACGTTATTGTAAGATGTAAATTTACACACTCCATGGAGAAATCGAATGTCAACACAAACAGCTAAAGGTAGCGGATCTACGGTCAACAATGGTGGCACTGTTGTTGCTGGAGGTACAGCTTCCAAACTAACTAAAGTTATTCACGGACAAGAAGTATTCCGTAGCACAAAACCCCAAGTAGCCTCAGCCGATTTGCAAAAATCAATTAGTGCTGGCACTTTTGCTTTTGACGATGCTGGAACTGGTATTGTTGCTAAAAAAGTTAATACCACTCTTTCTGGTGCTGCTAATACCTTCTTAAGGTCCGGAGCAGCTACAACTGCTGATGGTCCTATTAGAGCTAAGGTTCACAAGATTGAAGGCTTAACAACCAGCAAAATTACTACTTCTCTTAGAAATGGCGAGTATAACCACGTATCTGGAGTTTTTGATGGTGGCAAGCCAGCTTCTTCAGTAGATAGTTTTGGTACAGATGATGCAGTCACTTCAAACGAATTACAGTACATGTACGGTAATCCTGTTCCTGCAAGTGGTGCATACGGTGCTGATAACACCACAAGTCTTGTT
>MDSV01031537.1_pt1 | contig 34736 bp, 29 predicted proteins | sample 810851 | NCBI WGS metagenome assembly MDSV01 (sample SAMN05326640, study PRJNA326480) | marine metagenome | isolation source: seawater | place: Atlantic Ocean: North East | collected 2012 | reverse complement strand
TTGGCGACAGAAATCTTCAACTTCCCCTTCGTCACCAACGTGTTCATGAGCGGAAAAATGGTCAGCATCACCAAAGACGACAGCCTTGGGTGGGAAATGATTGTGCAGCAACTGCGTGAGTACATCCGCGAGTGGCTGATGGACCACGCCGACGCGGTGGAAGCCGACAAGCTGGAAGAGGCCCTGCCCAAGTTGGCGTCGGCCGTGTCTGAAACCCCCACCGCGGCGCCCGCCGGGCTGGACCCTGAGTCGGTGAAATTCATCGCCGAGGAGGACATCGTGCCTTCAGAGCACGACGACACCATCAAGCAACTCCTCGAAGAATTCGTGCGGCCAGCCGTGGAACAAGATGGCGGCGCCATCGACTTCAAGGCGTTTTCCGAAGGCACGGTTTACGTGCACCTGCGGGGTGCGTGCTCCGGTTGCCCTTCTTCCACACAAACGCTCAAAGGCGGCATCGAGCAATTGCTCAAATCCAAGCTCGACGCCGTCGAAGAGGTCGTCGCGTTGGGCGTGTAAGCTTCGTCGTCTGACAACGTCCTAATCTGACTTTCAGCTCGCCGATTCAGACCGCTTCAGCGCGTCGATCTCGCCCCGCAACGTGTCCAAGGCGCTGCGCAAGCTCGCGGCCGAGGCAGGTTGTCCGTCCAGTGCCGAGGGCAATTCAAAGCTGAGGTACGCCGCCGCACGCCACACCTCCACCACATCGTCTCCTGCCACGGCGTAAGGCGCAAACGCCGGGTTGTCGCTGTGCAACACCAGGCGTCCGCCGCCAGGCAAGTCGTTCTCGATGCGTTTGAACACCACCCCGTCGTTGCGGGTGACCACGATGTGCGGCCTCAACCCCCCCACGCTCATCCAGTCGTCCACGTACTGGCACAGGATGTAGCTGCCTGACGGGATGGGCAACATGCTGTCCCCTTCGATTTGGAACATGCGATAGGTGGAGTCAGGGGCCAGCTCCTTAAGTGGCAATCCAAACGTCGGCAACCGAGACACCCATTCTGGGTCGCCGTATCCGTGGGCGTACCCAGCGGCGGCTTTTACAGGCACAACGACCACGCGTTCACGGTCGCTGGCCGAGTCCACGGACACCGTCAACACCCGCATCCGGTCGCCTTTGGCGCGCTCGGCGGATTCGGCGTCCTTCTCGCCACGCACCAGAGTATCCACGGTGGTGCCGAAGCACGCCGCCATGTCGATGAGCACCGACAGCTTGGGTTCCGAACGGCCTTCCTCGTACGCACCGAGGGTGGGACGCGTGAGGCCCAAACGGTCCGCAAGGGCTTGCTGGGTCCAGCCTTTGGACTTCCGAAGTGACTTCAAGTTCTCAGGCAATTTGCTTTGCATGAAAACAAAGATAGCTTCTTTTGCTCGAATTACTGGATTTGCTCATTATTTTAGCAGACCCGTTTGACCTGTGCCATGAATGACCCAAAAACTTCGCCCCAACGGTCCATCCTCCACATGGATCTCGACACGTTTTTCGTGTCGGTAGAGCGGCGCATGGACTCACGACTGGAGGGCAAGCCCATCCTGATCGGTGGGACCGGCGACCGCGGTGTGGTGGCGTCGTGCAGCTACGAGGCACGTGGGTTTGGGGTGCACTCGGGGATGTCGATGAAAATGGCGCGGGCGCTCTGCCCTGAAGCCGTGGTGATTCGAGGCAACTCGATGGCTTACTCCAAACAATCGGAACTCGTCACCGAAATCGTGCGGGACGCGGTGCCCGTCTGTGAGAAGAGCTCCATCGACGAATTCTACGCCGACCTGACTGGGCTCGACCGATTCTTTGGGTGCTGGCAGTTTTCCCGGGAGCTCCGGGAACGGGTGATTCGAGAAACCGGACTGCCCATTTCGCTGGGGTTGAGCACCAGCAAAACCGTGGCCAAAGTGGCGACCGGCGAAGCCAAACCCAACAACGAACGGCAAGTCAGCCGCGGCACAGAACGACACTTCCTCGGCCCACTCTCGGTCCGAAAAATCCCCATGGTCGGCGCCGAGACGTACCGGACGCTGCGCAACCTCGGCATCTCCACCATCTGCACCTTGCAGGACATGCCTGTGGAGCTCCTTGAGCAGGTGCTCGGCAAGAACGGCCGGGCCATTTGGCGCAAGGCCCACGGGCTCGACACCGCCCCGGTGGTGGCGTACAACGAGCGCAAGTCCATCTCCACCGAGCGCACCTTCGCCAAAGACACCACCGACGGCGACAAGCTCCACGCCATCATGTTAGCCATGGCGGAAAACCTGGCGTTCCAGCTTCGGAGGGGCGACAAACTATCGGCGTGCGTGACCGTCAAAGTGCGCTACGCCGACTTCTCGACGAAGAGCATGCAACGCCGCATTCCCTACACCGCCGCAGACCACCACCTTGTGCCCGTGGCGAAGGAGTTGCTGGAGAAGCTGTTGGACCGGCGCGTGCGCGTGCGCCTGATTGGGGTGCGCTACAGCCATTTGGTGGGTGGAGGATGCCAAGTCCACCTGTTCGACGACACCGAAGAACGCCTCAGGCTGTACGAGGCCATGGACCACATCCGGATCCGGTACGGGGATCGAAGCGTGGTCCGGGCGGCGGGGCTTGAAGCCCGAACCATCGGACGAAGCAACCCCTTCAACGGCGGGCCGCCCCCCCTCCTGGCCCACCGGCACCAATGACCTGCCTCCTGCCCCCTCTTTGTCCCACCATACTCAATCTTTTTCCCATGTGCGGCCGCTACGTCACCGTCTCTTCCATCCAAGCCGTGGAGCAACGCTTCAACGTCCAGGCTCCCACCCCTTGGACCGCCAACACCAACGTCAGCCACGGCGACCAAACGCCGGTGGTGGCCAGCGACAAGCCCAATGAGGTGCAGATGATGCAGTTCGGGTTCACCCCGGGCTGGGCGAAGAAGCAGTACTACATGATCAACGCGCGGGCAGAGGGCGACCGAAACGCAGTGAACGACCCGAGCTACACCGGGGCGATGGGGATCTTGGACAAGCCGATGTTTCGCAAGGCGATTCGGTCGCAACGCTGCCTCGTGGTGGCCGATGCGTTCATCGAAGGGCCTGAGCGGGAGAAGCTGTCCAAACCCTTTGTGATTTACCCCCGCGACGGGCAGCGTCCGTTCGCCTTGGCCGGGATTTGGGACGAGTGGTGCGACCCGTCGAGCGGCGAACGGCTCCGCTCTTTCGCGGTCCTGACCACGGTGTCGAACGCCCTGACCCAAGCCGTGGGGCACCACCGCGCCCCGGTGATCCTCGACCCGGACCGGGAGCGCGAATGGCTCAATCCCGACACGCCCCTCGGCGACGTCACAGCCATGCTCCGGACCTGGGACGCCAAACAGTTCAACGCCTACCCCATTTCACCCGCCATTCGCGACCCGAGGCGGAACGGGTCGGCCTTGTTGCAGCCCGTGGGGCAAAGGGTTTGGCCTGAATTCACCCACGAATTGCACGAGACGCTGGAAGTGTTTGGGATGGGCGAGTCCCAATCGCGCAGCAGGCGGGCGGGCGAGGCGTCGGACACCACCCGCGGAGGTGGGCCGATGGCCAAAGAACCGCGCAACACGACCTGGGGACACCAAGGGTCTCTGTTCGATTGACGTCTCCATGCACTTCCACGCGCACAGCCGATTCAGCCTGCGCTACGGCATCCTGTCGGTCGATGAATTGATCGACCGGGCACAGGCCGTGGGGGTGACACGCCTTGCCCTGACCGACATCGGCGTCACATCTGCAAACTGGGACTTCGTTCGGAGGGCGCAGGAGAAGGGCATCCAGCCCGTGTTGGGAATGGACCTCCGAAACGGCCGAGAACGGTGCTTCGTGGCACTGGCGCGGCACCCGGAAGGCTACACTGCCCTGTGCCGTTGGGTGTCGGAACACCACCTCTCCCACACGCCGTACCCCGCGCGGTTGCCCGAAGACGTCCGACGGGCCGGCGTGGCCGCCGTGTACCCGTGGCATGCCGCGATGCACGACGACGGATGGGGGCACGACGAATGGATCGGGGTGCAAGCGTGGGACGTGCCGTCGGTGAGGTTGGCACGCGTCGGAGACAACGTGAAAAAGAGGTTGGTCGCCCAATCCACAACCACCTTCACGCGCAAGCGCGACTGGAACGCCCACCGCTTGCTCCGGGCGATCGACCACAATACGCTGCTGAGTCGCTTGGATCCGGGCGACTGTGGCGACCCGCGGGATTGCTTGCGAGGGCCTTCAGAATTGCGGGACGCGTTTGCCGAGATGCCTGAGCTGGTGGCGCGGGCGGATGCGTTGCTGGCAGGGTGCCACATGACCTTGCCCTCTCCTCCTGAAGGCCGGCTGCACAACAACCCACACACCTACACCGGATCCGAAGACGAAGACGAGGCGCTCGTGCGGGCACTGTGCGCGGAGGGGTTGGCCTACCGCTACCCCGACCACGACCCCACAGTGCTCGAACGGATGGAGCATGAAATCGCGCTGATTCGCCAACAAGGCTACCTCGCGTACTTCCTCATCAACTGGGACATCACCAGCTACGCACGAAGCCAAGGGTACTTCCACGTCGGACGGGGCAGTGGGGCCAACAGCTTGGTGGCGTACCTGCTGCGCATCACCGACGTCGACCCCATCGAACTCGACCTCTACTTCGAGCGCTTCATCAACCTCTACCGTGCCAATCCTCCAGACTTCGACATCGATTTCTCGTGGACCGACCGGGACGACGTGGTGGCCTACATGTTCAAACGCTTCCCCAACGTGGCACTTCTCGCTGCGTACAACACCTTCCAGTACCGGGCCGCAGTGCGTGAATTGGGCAAGGTCATGGGCCTGCCCAAACACGAAATCGACGCCCTGTGTGCAGGGAAATTCCACCCCAATCGGTTGGGCGAAATGGAAACGGTCGTGCTCCAATACGCCGCCGTGCTGCGCGATTTCCCCAGCAGCTTGACCCTCCATGCCTGCGGGGTGCTGATCGCCCACGACGACATCCACCGGTATGGCGCCTTGTTCATGCCGCCCAAAGGGCTGCCCACCGTGCAATTCGACATGCTGGTGGCCGAAGATGTGGGGCTGTACAAGTTTGACATTTTGAGTCAGCGCGGCCTGGGCAAAATCAAAGACGCCCTCGACATGGTTCGGGCGCGAGACCCTGAAGCCGCCGCAAGCATCGACATCCATGACATGCGCAGGTTCAAGGCCGACGACGGCGTTCGGTCCATGTTGCGCGAAGCCCGCGCCACAGGCTGCTTCTACGTGGAATCCCCGGCCATGCGGATGCTCATGCGCAAGCTGCAAGTGGACGACTACCTGGGCTTGGTCGCGGCGAGCTCGGTGATTCGGCCTGGGGTGTCCCGAAGCGGCATGATGCAGGCGTACATCGAACGGCACCGCAACCCGGCAAAACGCCAAGGTGCCAACCCCGTGTTGCTTGCCCTGATGCCCGAGACCTACGGGGTCATGGTCTACCAAGAAGACGTGATCAAGGTGGCGCACCGGTTTGCAGGGCTCGACCTCGGCGAAGCCGACGTCCTGCGGCGCGGCATGAGTGGCAAGTTTCGGTCGCGCGACGAATTTGACCGCGCCCGCGACGCCTTCCACACCAAGGCGGTCGCACAAGGCCACCCCGTGCACGTCGTTCGGGAGGTGTGGCGCCAAATGGAAAGCTTCGCAGGGTATGCATTCGCCAAGGGACACTCCGCCTCCTACGCCGTCGAAAGCTACCAGAGCCTGTTCCTCAAGGTGCATCACCCCCTGGAATACATGTGCGCGTGCATCAACAACTTCGGGGGTTTCTACCGCACTGAGTTTTACGTGCACGAGGCGCGGATGTTGGGGGCTAAAATCGCCGCCCCCTGCGTCAACACCGTCGGCGACCTCGCGGCGACCGACCCGGACACCCGCACGCTGACCCTCGGTTTCAACCTGGTCAAAGACCTCCAAGACAGCACCGTGAATCGCATTGAACAAGCACGGGCAGCAGGCGGGCCCTTCACGTCCCTGGTCGACTTCGTGGAACGGGTCGGGCCGTCGCTGGAGCAACTCACCCTGCTCATCCGCGTGGGGGCGCTGCGGTTCACCGGCGCCGAAAAACAGGTGCTGCTCTGGGAAGCGCATTTCCTGCTGGCCGCCCAATCATCTCCACACCGCCCCTCACCGCAGGACCTTCTGACCCGCAAACGCAGCTTGCCCGCTCGGGCAGGTGCAGGCACGGGAGAGCTCTTCGCCCCGCCCAAGCCCAGAACCTACGTGTTGCCCCCACTGGATACGGCGCCCCTGACGGACGCGTTCGACGAATGGGAATTGTTGGGCTTCCCCCTCTGCTCGCCCTTCCTGTTGCTGACCGACGAAGCCAAAGCCGTGGTCCGAAGCGGCTTGCTGGCACGAGACCTTCCTGAACGCGTCGGAGACGTCGTCACCGTCGTCGGCCACCTTGTGATCGTCAAAGAAACCTCGACCGCCAAGGGCGAGCGCATGTGCTTCGGGTGCTTTGTGGACCTCGAAGGCGCCTGGCTCGACACGGTGCATTTTCCGGGTGTCGCCCGCGACTTCCCCTTCCGCGGCAAGGGCGTGTACGCCGTGCGTGGCTCCGTGTCGGAGTCGTTTGGATGCCTCAACGTCGACGCCCAACACATGCAGCGCCTGGACACCCTGCCCGACCCGCGCTACGCCGACCAAGGCGTGCTACCTGCAGGCGTGGACAGCGGCATCACCACACGCCGGCGGCAACCGCCCAAGCTCACGTCACGCCGGACTTGACCCCTGACTTCTGAGCAGCAAAAAGCCCCTCCGCACAGGGCGGAAGGGCTTCCAAAAAGTTCGTGGCTCAATGTCACTGGACCACAATCCGACGCTTGATGGCACCACGCTCAGGTACCGTGAATTCCAACATGTAGGATCCGGCACTCAACGCAGAGATGTCCAAGACGTCGCGCTGGTTCACTATCATTTCCTTCACCGAACGGCCTGCACCATCACGGAGGATTACGTAAGCGTTGTCCAAAGTCGGCCCCGTCCACACCAAGTGAAGGTTGTCGCGGGCAGGCACTGGGAAAATCTCCAGGCTTCCTTCCAACGCCTCTTCAATGGAACTCACGTTGACGTCCACAATCAAGCACACTTCCTCGCCTTCACAGCCGCCTTCACTGGTTTCCAGCACGCAAACCGATCCGGGTCCTCCGACGTTCCAGACCACCGAAATTTCACTGCTGCCATTGCCTTGGAGGATGTCGCCACCAATCACGTTCCATTCGTAGGAGCTGCCCTCCGTGTCTGTGTAGGTATACACTTGAAGCGTTTGAGAGAAGGGATCGACTTCTCCTGTCAAGGTGTATTGGCCGATGTACGAACACTCGCTGTTGTCCTCGATGCCTTCAGTAGAGAAGTTGCAGGCTTCAGGGTCGTGACAGCTCACCCCCAAGCATCCGCAGTCGCCCTGGATTTCATCGTCCACCGTCAATTCGATGCCGTCGTCGCAAGGGTCGCCTGGATAGAAGCATGTGCCGTCGTCGTCGCTCGCGTTGGGATCGTAGTTGCACGCGCCTTCTCCGGTGCATCCCTCCACCTCAAACTCGTCACAAATGCCGTCGCCGTCCGAGTCGTTGAGGCAGTCGCCGTTGCAGTCGTAGGGGTCGGTGGCGTATTCGCACGACATGTCGTCCTGCGATGCCTCAGGGTCGTAGTTGCACGCCACAGGGTCGGTGCATCCCAACACCTCAAACTCATCGCAAACCCCGTCGCCGTCGGCATCGTTCACACAATCACCATCTTGGTAGGGGTGGGTCACCATCAAGGGCTCTGCACATACGTAACTCTCCACGCTTTGGTCGCCGCCAGGAAACGTCTGCACACAAGACTGAATGGTGAATTGACCGCAGGTGGTGACGCGTGCAACCAGGACTTTCAGGTCATCGCCAGCCACAGCCACTGCAGGTCCGCTCACCAATCCTGTTTCAACGCTGATCTCAGGCACCACGAACATGGCACCGTTGGTGGTGGTGAAGCCTTCACAAGGCCCCGCAAAATCTTGGGTGAGCGGGGTCACGGCACCGGGCGAACCGCCGTTGTACATGCCAATGGTCCATCCGGTGGAGTATTGCAAATCGGGGAAGGATGGAATCAACGCTGGATTGATGTCCCACAACCATGGCGAGGCCGCGATGTCCGACTGATAGCACCCACACGTTCCTTCAATGCCCGCCGCAGGCGTGCCCAACGCTTCCACATCGGAGTAAAGCGAACTCAACACATCTGTGGCGCTCGTAAATTCCGCATAAATCGAGTAGGCCCCGTAAAACTCAAGGCCATCTATGTCGCCCGCGCCATCGGCGTGCCAAATGGTGTCCATCACCGCAGAAAAACCCGTAAACTGGGCCTGAACCGAAGAGGGAAGCAACATCGTGAACAACATTGAAGCCAACACAGCAGGCCTCCAAAATGGGGTTGAAGTTTGAGAACGCATAAGTGAGAATTTGAGCACAAATTACATCCAATTTGTCACCACGTTCTCCGTGTTTCAGCAGGTTGCCAACAACGAAATCAGGAGTTCATGGCCTCCTCAATGGCCCCCGCCTCCAGCGGGATGTGCCCCATCAAATCGTGAAATCCGTCCTCGGTGATGACGATGTCGTTCTCCAGGCGAATGCCCAGTTGTTCTTCGCGGATGTAGATGCCTGGTTCCACCGTGAAAACATGTCCTGACGCAATGGGATCTTGCCAGTGACCCACATCGTGCACGTCCAGCCCAATGAAGTGGGAGGTGCCGTGCATGAAGTATTTCTTGTACGCAGGCCAGGCCGGGTTTTGCTTCTCAATGTCGTGGCGGTCGATGAGCTTGAGGTCCAACAGCTGGGCGGTCATCAAGTCCCCAACTTCCTTGTGGTAGTCGTGGAGAGAAACCCCAGGACGCAGCAACTTCATAGAGTCTTGCATGACGGAAAGCACCGCGTTGTACACGGCTCGCTGACGGTCGGTGAAGGTGCCCGACACAGGAATGCAACGGGTCATGTCCGAAGCATAATTCCCGTACTCTGCACCCACGTCCATCAGGATGACGTCGCCCGCTTTGCACTCAGCGCTGTTCTCGATGTAGTGCAACACACAAGCGTTGAAGCCGGATCCGATGATGGGCGTGTACGCAAACCCGCGCGACCCGCGACGCAAGAATTCGTGCATGAACTCCGCCTCAATCTCGTACTCCATCACCCCGGGCTTGACGAACCGGAGAACGCGCTCAAATCCAGCTTTTGTGATGTCGCAGGCACGCTGCATTTGATCCACCTCTTGAGGACGCTTCACCGCACGAATGCTGTGCAGAATGGGCGCGCTCCGCTCGATTTCATGGTTGGGGTATTTGGCGCGCAACACGGCATTCTCGCGGTCAGTGCGCGTCTCCACCGTCAATTTGGCCCGCGTGTGCTGGTTGTCGTTCAAATACAACGCACGGGCCTCGGCCATCAGCCTGTGCAACGTCGGCTCAAACGCGGAAGTCCACTGCACGTTGGCGACCCCCGTTTCTTGATTGGCTTGGGCTTTCGTCAATTTGGCACCTTCCCAAATGGCAAGCTCCTCGTTGGTCTCCAGGGTGAACAAAATCTCGCGGTCTGCGGGTTTGTGTGCATCCGGAAACAGAAGCAGCACGGTGTCCTCCTGGTCCACCCCGCTCAAATAAAAGATGTCCGCATGCTGCTTGAAAGGCAGCGTGCCGTCGGCGCTGGTTGGGTAGATGTCGTTGCTGAAGAACAAAGCCAAACCGCCGGGCTTCATGGCCTTCACAAACGCCTCGCGGTTCTGGACGAAAAGGTCTGAGGGAAGTTTCTGGTAGCGCATGCCCCGAAGGTACTGCGGCAGGCGCCGAGGCCGACCTACCTTCGTGTCATGAGCGAACGCATTTCCACCTCTGACGCGCCCAAACCCGTGGGCCTCTACCCCCACGCCCGCCGCGTAGGCAACCTCCTTTTCTTGAGCGGCGTCGGCCCTCGCAAGGCAGGAAGCGACGCCAACGACAGTGGGGTTCCTGGCTTGGAGCTCGACCACAATGGCAACTTCAAGGCGTTCGATTTCGAAGCCCAAGTCCACAGCGTCTTTGCGAACGTGAAATCCATCTTGGAGGCCAGTGGCAGCAGCTGGGGGCAGCTGGTGGACGTGACCGTGTTTTTGGTCGACATGAACCGCGACTTCCACACGTTCAACCGCCTGTACGCGGAATACTTCAAGGACAACCAGCCTTGCCGAACGACAATGGAAATCAACCGATTGCCGACCCCAATTGCCATTGAATTGAAGTGCATCGCCACGGTCGACTGACCTCGGATTACGCCCACGGGGCGGTGGACAACCCGTTTTGGACAGTCGTCAGTGCGAGGAGGGCTTTCCGAACTTGCCTGCATGTCCACGGAACAGAACACCTCCCCCTCATTTGACCCTGCGATCCTCCAGAAGCTGGAGCTGCTTCAGGAAAAGTACGCGGCCATGGGGCAAGACCTCAGCAGCTACCTCGACGGGCTTTTGTATGCCGACTACCGCACATATTGGGACCTGATTCACCTGGACACGTTGCTCAGCCTGCAGCGCCCCCAAACCTCGTTTCATGACGAGGTCGTCTTCATCGTCTACCACCAAATCACCGAGCTGTACTTCAAGCTGACGCTGCATGAGTTTGAACTCATGTCAGAGACGGCCAAAGCCAACAGCGGGTTGGTTGACAACGATTTTCTGTTGGAACGCGTGCGACGCGTCAACCGCTATTTCGAGGCACTCACCACCAGTTTTGACATTATGGTGGACGGCATGGACCCCAAGGAGTTCATGAAGTTCCGCATGTCCCTGCTCCCTGCATCGGGTTTCCAAAGCGCCCAATACCGAAAGATCGAGCTCTGCGCGACGTCGCTGGACCGCATTGTGCACCACAACCTACGCGACCAATACACGGAACACACCGCGCACGACATCCCGGAGTTGATGTCCCACCTTTATTGGCGAGAAGGTGCCGTCGAGTTGCAAAGTGGGAAGAAGACACTGACGCTCAAGCAATTCGAAGGGAAATACGACGAAGAATTGGAACGACTCGCCCGTCACATGTTCACATGCAACATCCGCAAACTTGCCGCGACTTTGCCAGACGGGCCTTCAGAGGAGTTGGTGCGCGCCATGCGCTGGCTCGACACCAACGTCAACGTGAACTGGCCTCTGGCGCACTACAAGAGCGCGGTGAGATACCTGCACAAAGACCCCGTGGACCTCGCGGCAACGGGTGGCACCAATTGGCAGAAGTACCTGCCTCCACGATTCCAAAAACGGGTGTTCTTCCCTGAGCACTGGAGCGAGGCCGAGCTGAACGAGTGGGGCAAAGGATGGGTGTTGAAAGAGGTGTTCGGCCAAGATTCATGACAGCCCTTCGGCGCACAATCTCCTGGGCGATGCTCGGGGTACTGCTCCTGACTTGGGCCTCTTGTGGTCACGGCGACGGCGGATTGGGGCGTTTTACTGCGCCTCCTGTCCCCGATCCCACGTACCGCTTTGGGGTGGTTTGGGACAGTCTCGTGGTGGACTCTGGACAGGTGAAATCTGGACAAAGCTTGTCCCACCTCCTCGACCCCGCAGGCATTGGCCCAGGCAAAGTGGCCACCCTCGCAGCCAACAGCCGTCAGACCTACGACGTACGCAACATGCGAGCCGGGCGTGAATGGTGGATGGCGTCGCTGCCGGTTCGGGACAGCCTGGGCAAGAAGGTGGGCCTGGCTCCCCAATGGTTTATCTACGAGCGGAACCCCAAGGACTATGCCGTCTTCTCCTTGGCAGACACTTTTGGGGTCAAGCTCGGTTCGTATCCCGTGGACACCGTATACGCCCGGGCCGTGGGAAGCATTGAGAACAGCTTGTACCTGGACCTGGAGAAGGGAGGACATCCCACCAACCTCGCGGTATCCATGGCCAACGTGTACGCCTGGACCATCGATTTCAGCCGGGTCCAACCTGGCGACACCTTCGACGTGCTGTACCGGCGCGAAACGGTAAACGGCGAGCACGTGGGCATGCCTGAAGTGTTGGCCAGCCGCTTCAACCATTGGGATTCAGAGAAAGAGGCTTACCTCTTCAATCAGGGAGGCGGCAACGATTACTTCGACCTGGAGGGCGGTTCACTTCGCAAGGCCTTCCTCAAAGCACCCGTGGAATTCAGCCGCATCTCAAGCCGCTTCAACCCCAAGCGTTTCCACCCTGTTCTGAAGAAGGTGAAGGGACACTTCGGCACGGACTACGCTGCACCCCACGGCACCCCCATCGTGGCGGTGGGGGACGGCGTGGTGACCAAGAGCAGCTACACGAATGGCAACGGGAAGTATGTCAAGATTCGGCACAACGAGACCTACGAAACGCAGTACCTCCACATGTCCCGCAGGGCTGTCAAACAGGGCCAAACCGTCAAGCAAGGCACGGTGATTGGCTACGTCGGACAAACGGGGCTGGCCACTGGGCCCCATGTGTGCTTCCGATTCTGGAAACACGGCAAGCAGGTGGACCACCTGCGTGAGGAATTTCCGCCGTCTGAACCCATCGAAGCCACAGCTCAACAAGCCTTTGCGGAAGAGGTCAACCGTTTGGAATTGATCAAGGAACAGATTGCCCCCAACGCACAAGGGGTGCGCATCACGACTGTGCCTGGGCCAACATGGCCGTGAGCGCTTCGCGTTCATCCTCGGTCATCCTCGGCACGGCATCGTCGCTGTAGTACCACCCCAAAAGCCATTGTTTCAATCCGCTTGGCAATGCCGCGCCCAGCGTGCGCTTGAGTCCGGTCTGGGTCAAAATGCGATTGAGGCTTTCGAACCGAGACAACCCCGCGGTGTTGGCGTTTTGAGCACCCTCGTCGGCCAACAAATCCATGGGTGTGAGCCCTAGCCACTCCTGCAGCATCCACCACGTTTCCTCCAGGCGCAGATCTGCCGATTGCAACACCTTGATTTGCTCAGGGGGAAACACGGCCTTCCAGCGGGCGAGCTGAGCTTCGTAGCGACTCAGCTCCAAGAACAACTCGCTCCTGCCCCAAGACGGATCCGGATGTTTCATGTCCTCCTTGACAGCATCCACCACTGACCCCTTCACAAACCCATATTTGCGGGCCATGAGGTAATGCGAGAAGATGCGTTCCACCGGGTCGCGCAAGCTGACGACAATGCGTGCGTCTGGGTGGTCACGGCGAAGAGACTCTGGCGCGCTGGGGGACCACAAGTACGAGGTGCTGCACTCGCCCACCACGCGGTGCGCGTCCGTCGCCTCTGAAAACAGCCTCGCGTATTCCTCCGTGTCTCGCAGGAACCCCACTTGCCGTTCCGGCAGGGGGTCAGACAGCGCCAAATACTCGGCGTGGTCCAACCTGGTGTTGGCTTTGAACGCCTTGGAAAACCGGCTTGGGTCGAGGTCTGCACGGCTGTGATAGTTGGGCTCCTTGAGGGGGCTGAGGAACACATCAGGATGGCGGTTGAGCCGCGTATGAAGTGTGGTCGTGCCGCATTTGGCCGCCCCAATCACAAAAAAATTCACCCGCTTCAGCGTCCCTTGACTCATGTCTTGTTTCGTTGTGCAAAGCTCCGCAAGACCGCCCAAACCGACAGCCCCAATCGCATGTGAGCGGCCACAGCCGCCGCAACATTCCACAACACCATCGTCGCCGCGGTGGAAGCCGCCGCCCCTAGGATGCCAAAGCGGGGAATGGCCCATATGTTCAGCGCCAAGTTCAGGATGGCCGCCACCCAAACAATCCGCTGAGCCACACGCTCATGACCAGTCATGTTCAGCAGGTACATCACCGGACCACACAGGGCGTTTACAAGTTGGCCCAACGCCAAACATACCATGCATGCCGCCCCGGCTTCGAACGCAGATCCAAACCAACCGAGCCACCACGCAGGCGCCGCCGCAAGTGCGACAAAGGCAGGCACGCTGAAGACCACATTGAGTCCTGTGGTTTGGGCCAACGCTTGATGCAAGCCTTGGTCGTCTCCCGCGGCGTGGCGTTCTGCAAACCAAGGTGCCGCATAACTGTTCACCGCAGCCTGAACCAACGTGATTACCGATGCAACGCGGAACGCCACCCGATACACCCCCACATCTCCCTCGTCCAAGTAATGGCCCAGCAACAGGGTGTCCGTCCAGCTCATCACCATGAACATGGCCGACCCAAGAAGCATTGGCCACCCTGTGGACAACATGGCTGACCCGCTGTAGACCGAAGGCACCGCGGCGTTTTTGGACCCCCTTGGCAAAGCCCGCTCGACCTGGATCAAGGCTCCTGCACCCACCGCCAGCAAGGCAAACCCAAACGCAGGAACCACATCCAACCCCAGCGCAAGCATCGCTGCCACTGCCAAAGCCGTCAGAATGCCTTGCTGAACCAACGCAAAACCCGCCATGCGACCCAAACCGCGCAGCATCTCAGAAGCCAGACCCCAAAGGGCCATCAAGGGCACACCCCAGGCCACCGCCGTCCACAAACCCTCATCCCCTCCCAAGATGTGTTCAAGCCATGTCCGACTCAACCAAACCAACCCCGCCACAGGCAAGGATGTCCCCAACACCCATACCATCGCCCGGCGGGAGAGTGCGCGCTGCACCCATGAATGGCCATCCACCTGGGTTGCCGCGAGCCATTTCACCATGACCGCATCCAAACCCAACCGGGAAAACATGGCCGCCATGGTGAGCACCGTCAGCCCCAGCTCAAACTGCCCATAGGCATCGGCACCGTAGCCCCGGCCGACCAGCCATGCCAATGCATACGCCGAGGCCGCGCCGAGAAGCTTGACGGCAAGCATCAAGCCTGAAGAGCCGAGGAGTTTGGACTTCACAGCACAAAGGTAGAACCTTACCTTCACGGCATGTCCCTCAGGCAGGCCCTCGAATCTCGGTTGGCAGCGCGCGTGCTTGCGCGACGCACCTTCCGTCCGGACGAAGGGCTTCACCTGTTCAGCTCCGCGCGAGGTGGAAGCACCTGGCTCATGTCCATGCTGTCCCAACTGCCGGGTGTCGCGCCAATTTGGGAGCCCCTTCACAAAACCAAGGGCGTGGGGCAGGTAGGTTGGGGGGACCGACCCCATGAAAGCGCTTTGGGACCCCAAGCCCGGGGTCACCTCGAAGCGATGATTTCGGGCCGCATGCACAACGCCTGGACAGCGTCACGTGCAAGCGCCCACCAATCGCTGCAAGCCCAGCAACTGCTGTTCAAATACGTGAGAGGCAATGCCCTGCTCCCTTGGTTTTTGGAACAGCACCTCAAACACAAGCCCCTGCTCCTGATGCGCCACCCGTTGGATGTGGTCACTTCTCAGGTGCGGGCCTTTGGGCCACGCCCCATGGAGGTCGATCCCAAGGTCGCCTTCCCTGGGCATGTTGCATTGCACCGCGCCTGGCCCGACCTGAAGCACATTGACGACGACGTCGAACGACAACTGCACTTTTGGGCGCTCACGGACGGACAAGTTTGGGAGCGATATGCCGCGGCCGATGACGTGGTGGCAGTGCATTATTGCGATTTGGTCTTGCAGCCTCGGGAATCACTCTGCGGCGTTCTGGACGCTTGGGGCTGGCGTCCCTTTGCGCGCGATTGGGATGCCGAGGCATTCATCCAGCGCGTCGACCCCAATATATCGAGCGACACCGACTTCAAAGGTGACCGTTTGAACAACCAACAGGCCCAATTGGCCAAGAACGTCGCACGATTGACCCCAGCTAGGAAAGCCCAACTCCAATCCGTGCTCGACATGCACGGCATCGGCCTTTACCACATGGAGGACATCAACCCTGCGCCATCAACGCCAGGCCGTACAGCTTCATCTGCTTGACCATGGCTTGCAGCCCGTTGCTTCGGGTCGGACTTAAATGGCTGTGCAAACCAATGTCGTCCAAAAACGTCAGGTCTGCAGTGGCAATGTCGCTCGCAGGCGCGTCGCTCAGCACCCGTACCATCAACGCGACCAACCCTTTGGTGATGATGGCATCACTGTCAGCGTGAAACACCACTTGGCCTTGCTCGCTCTTCTTGGCGGCCAGCCAGACCCGGCTTTGGCAGCCTTTGATCAGGTTGTCGTCGGCGCGGTCGGCGTCGTCCAGGGGGGCAAGCTCCTTGCCAAGCGAGATGATGTGTTCATACTTCTCCATCCAATCGCCAAACATGGCGAACTCCTCTGAAATTTCTTCCTGACGTGCGTCGATCACTGATGCCATGGCGCCAATTTACGATGGGACTGAACTGCGGGTGCTCAGCGCAGCATGGAGACCGCCCGGCGCACGCCGGCGGCGAGCCTGTCCACTTCTTCCACGGTGTTGTAGGCCCCGAAGGACGCCCTCACAGTCCCCGGAATGCCCAGCTTATCCATCAAGGGCTCTGTGCAGTGGTGGCCAGTGCGCACTGCAATGCCCAGTTGGTCCAACAGCGTGCCCAGGTCATACGGGTGCACGCCATCGACCAGGAACGACACCACCCCCGCCTTGCACGGCGCCGTCCCGTAAAACGTCAAGCCGTCGATCTCGGCCAAGACGTTGTGCGCGTGCATGGTAAGCAGGTGTTCGTATCCGGTCAAGGCGGACAGGCCCAAATTGTTCATCCAATCCAGCGACGTTCCCAAGGCGACGCCGCCGCTGATATGCGGAGTGCCGGCTTCGAACTTGTACGGCAACTCGTTGAAGGTGGTCCCCTTCTCGAAGCTCACGGTGTCGATCATTTCCCCGCCGCCACGCCAAGGGGGCATGGCGTCGAGCAGAGCCTCCTTGCCGTAAAGGATGCCGATCCCTGTGGGTCCGTAAGTTTTGTGGCCGCTGAAGGTGTAGAAGTCCACGTCGAGGTCGCGCACGTCCACGGCGAGGTGAGGCACGGCCTGCGCACCGTCGACGAGCACGGTGGCCCCAACCTCATGGGCGCGCTGGGTCCAGTGCTTCACATCGTTGACAGTGCCCAACGCGTTGGAGACATGGGTGAATGCAACCAACTTGGGTTCCCGTCCCAAGTGTGCCTCAAACATCTCTCCATCCAAGGTGCCATCCTCGTTCAATTCAACCACAAGCACTTCCACGCCGCGTTCTTGGGCGAGCATTTGCCAAGGCACAATGTTGCTGTGGTGTTCCATCCGGGTCAACAGGATGCAATCGCCTTGATCCAGGTTGGCCCGCCCCCAGGTTTGGGCGACGAGGTTGATGCCGTCGGTCGTCCCTGCCACGAAGAGCACCTCATTGGTAGACGCCGCGTTCAAATGGGCACGCACTGTTTCGCGGGACGCCTCGTACGCCTCGGTGGCCTCTTGGGCCAGGGCATGCACCCCGCGATGGATGTTGCTGTGGCGTTCGGCCAAATACTTGGCCTGGGCCTCAATGACCGCCAACGGTTTGTGGGCCGACGCTGCGCTGTCGAAGTAGGCCAGCGGCTTGCCGTGCACCTCCCGATTCAAGACCGGAAACTGCGCGCGAACGGCGTCGATGGGGAAATTGTGACTCATGACTACACTCTTTCAAGTCTGAGAAGATACTCGTGGTTTCCGTCTCCGCCTTGAATGGGCGAATCAAGGGCATCGGACACATGAAAACCCAGGGCAGTTGCAGAGGCCTTGGCCGTCTCCAAAGCCTTGCCACGAACGGCAGGGTCGCGCACGATGCCCGCACGGCTCAAGTGTTTCCGTCCCACTTCAAATTGGGGCTTGACGAGGGCCACGACAGGGGTGCCCGGTTGGGTCAACGACGCAACCGCAGGGAAAATGTGATTCAGCCCCACAAATGACACGTCGATCACCACCAGTTCAGGAGGCCCGCCCATCACCTTGTCGACTTCAGCGGGGGTGAGGTCTTTGACGTTCGTGGATTCTCGGACCACCATCCTTGGGTCGTCGGCCAACCCTGCATCAAACTGATCACGCCCTGTGTCAACCCCCAAAACCACCAACGCCTCTCGCTCCAGCAACACGTGGCTGAAGCCTCCCGTGGAGCATCCGACATCCAGCGCGCGCTTGCCCTGCACGGTCAAATCTGTCCAAGTGTCGAGCGCAGCAAGCAGCTTCAAAGCCCCGCGAGACACCCATGGCATGTCTTCCACAACAAGTTTCAACAAGGCATCTTGAGGCACTTTTTTACCTGGCTTGTGCACGAGGACTCCATTGACGTGCACCCCGTGCTCAGAAATCATGCGCTCCGCGCGTGGGCGAGAAGGGACATGGCCTCGTTCAATCAACAACTTGTCAAGCCGAACCAAGTTCGCCCCTTCCATCGTTCAGCGTCAGGACCAACCGTGCCGGTCGGCCAACAAGGTTTCCACTTCTTGGGCCACTTCCTCCTGACTCATGCCTTCCAGAACGTCCCCGATGAACGCCTGGACCATCAGAGCCCGAGCAGCCTTGTCTCCAATGCCCCGCGATTTGAGGTAGAACAACGCTTCATCGTCGAATTGTCCGACCGTGCATCCATGGGAACACTTGACGTCGTCCGCGTAAATCTCCAATTCCGGCTTGGCATTGATGCTCGCGCCTGCATCTGCCACGATGTTGGCATTTTGCTGATAGGCATTGGTCAACTGGGCTTCTTGACGCACGAAGACCTTTCCGTTGAACACCCCGGTGGACCGGTCATACAAAATGCCTTTGTACAACTCACTTGACGTGCAATTGGGCACCGTGTGGTCCATGGTCGTATGGTTGTCAACGTGCTCGCGGTCCTTGGGGAGGTACGCGCCGTGCATGATGGTGTGGGCCCCTTGACCCTGTTGCACCACATTCAATTCGTTGCGCACCCAATGACCCTTCACCGTCATCGAGTGAATTCGGAAGGTGCTGTCCTTGCCTTGAGTTACATGCTCGTGGGCCAAATGAAACACCTCGCCTTCCTCGTGCTGCACCTTGTCCAGCCCCAATCGTGCGCCTGCACCCAGGCTGGCTTCCAACACCCCATTCACCATGCCTGTGGCACCGCTGGAGGCAGAGTGCCAAAGGATCACTTCCGCATGGGCCTGGTCTTCCACAACAATCCGATGGCGCGGACAAGCTGCGGTGTGGTCTCCTGTGGTGTGGTGGTGAACCAGCACCGGGCGGTCCAGGGTCACCCCTTTGTCCACATGCAAAAACATGCCATCCTGGACGTAGGCCGCATGCAACGCCCCCACCCACTCGCGCCGGTGGTACCCGCTCCAATCGAAGTTGGCCAAGTGGCCTTCATCCACGGCATGACGCCACGGCATGCACACCACCCCATCGGCCACAGGCAAATCACACGCCTCAGGCACCACGTGACCGTTGACAAGGACAATGCGGTATGCCTCCAGCCCCGGAACGGGGTTGGGCTCCACGTCGGCGGGCCAGCCATCCGGGGCCGGGGCCAATGCCACCGGGTGGGCCAACATGGCCGTGATGGGGCTGTATTTCCAACGTTCCGACTTGCGGGTCGGCACGGGCAACACATCCAGGCCCTCTTGCCCTTCCTGGGCCAAAGAAGCCACCGCGCCCTCAGGCACTTGAACGTTCGCCACGAAGTCCTGAGCTGCCGAAGATTGCGACATCACACTGCGGGTTCTTTGATCCAGTCGTACCCTTTTTCTTCGAGCTCGAGGGCAAGTTCTTTGGGGCCAGATTTCACGATTTTCCCTTCGCTCAACACGTGCACCACGTCGGGCACGATGTGGTCGAGCAAACGCTGGTAGTGAGTGATCACCAAGAACGAACGGCCTGCATCGCGCATGGCGTTGACCCCCTGAGACACGATGCGCAATGCATCAATGTCAAGACCACTGTCGGTTTCATCTAGGATGGCCAGCGTTGGTTCCAACATGGCCATTTGGAAGATCTCGTTGCGCTTCTTCTCTCCCCCCGAAAAGCCTTCATTGACGCTGCGGTCGCGCAGACGGCCCGCCAACTCCACCAGCGCAGACTTTTCCTTCACCAACGCAAGGAAGTCCTTGGCGGAGATGGGCTCAAGGCCTTGGTGTTCACGTTTGCCGTTGATGGCGGCTTTCATAAAATTCAGGTTGCTGACGCCCGGAATTTCTACAGGGTATTGGAAAGCCAAAAACAGCCCCTCTCGCGCCCGAACGCTCGCGTCCATGTCGAGCAAATCAGCACCGCAGAAGTCCACAGACCCCCGAGTCACTTCGTAATCCTCGCGTCCTGCCAAGACCGACGCCAGCGTCGACTTTCCAGACCCGTTGGGGCCCATGATGGCATGGACCTCACCGGGTCCAATTTCGAGGTTCAACCCCTTCAAGATGGGGGTGTCTTCCACTTGTGCGTGGAGGTTCTTGATCGTCAACATCAGCCTACAGATCCTTCGAGTGAAATGGCCAGAAGTTTTTGGGCCTCAACGGCAAATTCCATGGGCAATTTGTTGAGCACCTCCTTGGCGTATCCATTGACAATCAAGCTGATGGCCTGTTCTTCGTCGATGCCACGCTGGAGGCAGTAAAAAATTTGATCCTCACCGATTTTGCTGGTTGTGGCTTCATGCTCAACCTGGGCGGTGGGGTTTTTGATTTCGATGTATGGGAAGGTGTGCGCCCCACATTGGTCGGTCATCAGCAAGCTGTCGCACTGGCTGAAATTCCGAGCCTTGTCCGCGTTGGGCATGACCTGCACCAACCCGCGATAACTGTTTTGGGACTTCCCTGCAGATATGCCTTTCGAAATGATGGTGGAACGCGTGCGCTTGCCGAGGTGCACCATTTTGGTGCCCGTGTCGGCCTGCTGGAAGTTGTTGGTCACCGCCACGCTGTAAAATTCGCCCACGCTGTCGTCTCCTTTAAGGATGCAGCTCGGATACTTCCATGTCACGGCACTTCCCGTTTCCACTTGGGTCCAACTGATTTTGGACCGTGTGTGGCAGATGCCGCGCTTGGTTACAAAGTTGAACACACCGCCTTTGCCTTCTTCATCCCCGGGGTACCAATTCTGAACAGTGCTGTACTTGATTTCTGCGTCGTCCAACGCCACAAGCTCGACAACGGCGGCGTGCAATTGGTTCTCGTCTCTTTGCGGGGCGGTGCATCCCTCGAGGTAACTGACGTAGCTAGATTCATCGGCCACCACCAGCGTGCGCTCAAACTGGCCTGTCCCAGACTCGTTGATCCGGAAGTAGGTGCTGAGCTCCATGGGGCACCTCACACCCTTGGGGATGTAACAAAACGACCCGTCGGTGAACACCGCAGAGTTCAAAGCCGCGTAGAAGTTGTCCCGCACGGGAACCACTGTGCCGAGGTGCTTCCGAACAAGTTCAGGGTGCTCTTGCACCGCTTCGCTCATGCTGCAGAAAATGATGCCGAGCTCGGCGAGCTTGTCCTTGAAAGATGTGGCCACGCTTACGCTGTCCATGACGAAATCCACCGCCACCCCGCTGAGGCGCTTTTGCTCTTCCAAGGAGATGCCAAGTTTGTCCATGGTGTTGCGAAGCTCAGGGTCCACGTCTTCCATGGACGCCAGCTCCTTCTTTTGTTTTGGGGCCGCGTAATAGCTGATGGCCTGGAAGTCTGGCTTCTGGTATTGAAGGTGAGGCCATTCCGGCTCCACCATGTCGCACCACAGCTTGAAGGCGTCCAAGCGCCAATCCAAGAGCCAGTCCGGCTCGTTCTTTTTTGCGCTGATGAGCCGAATGATGTCTTCATTCAACCCGGCCGGTGCCTTGTCTGACTCGATGTCTGTGGTGAAGCCAAACTCATAGGCTTTCCCCGTGACTTCCTCCAAAACTTTATCTTCCCTGTCGTACGCCATGTGTGTCGTGTCAGAGTGAAAAACTCTCGCCGCAGCCGCAGGTTCGGTTTGCGTTCGGATTGTGGAACTCAAAACCTTTGCCGTTGAGGCCTCCGCTGTAGCGCAACTCAGTCCCCACGAGGTAGAGGAAGCTTTTCTTGTCAACCACCACCTTGACGCCGTTGTCTTCAAACACCTGATCGTCGTCCTTCATTTCATGGTCGAAGTCCAACTGGTACATCAAGCCACTGCATCCGCCTCCTTTGACGCCCACACGGACAAAGCTGCCCTCGGGGCAACCATCCTCGGAGAGCAATTTCTGAACTTGGTTTCGGGCGGTGTCGTTGACTTGAATCATGATGATGCTTGAAAGCTGCAGCAAAAATACCCTTTTTAGGGGATGCAAAGGTACATTCTCTAGATTCATTCCAAATAAACTTGCGGCCTCGATTCCGCGTTCTGCGTCGCATCTTTGACGCATGGTTGGCCCCTCTCAGCGTCCCAAACCACGGGCATCTCGCGCCCAACTGACCACCCAGTTCACCACGGTTGTCGGCATGTCGTTGACCCTTTTCATGGTGGGTATGCTCGGGATGGCAGCGTGGTTCGGGCATTGGGCCTCGCTGCAACTTCAGCAACACGTGCACCTGCAAGTGCACCTGCAGCGAGAATTGAGCCAAGCCCAAATCGACGGCGCCAGGCTTGCCGTCACAGCCGACCCGGCCGTTGCGCAAACGACTTATCTCGACCCTGCCGACGCAGCTGCGCAGCTCGAGCAAGAGCTTGGGGAGTCCTTTGTGGAGTTTCTCGGCTATGTGCCGCTGCCGCCTGTCATCGACGTGATGGTCCGGCCCGACCATGCCCAGCCCGAATCTTTGGCCCAAGCTGCCTCCCGAATCGAGGGCGTCCAAGGGGTTTCGGAAGTGGTTTGGAACGCAGGGCTGCTGCAGAGCATCCACGACACCTTGGGCGCATGGTTCCCGGCGTTGGCCTCGGTCTGTGCCGTGAGCTTGCTCGTGGCGTTGGCCCTGCTGAACAACACCATTCGACTGACGGTGTTCGCCCGTCGCTTCTTGATTCGCAACATGCAACTGGTTGGGGCCAAACCCGGCATGATCCGGCGCCCCTTCATTGCACAAGGGCTTGTCCTCGGGGTTGGCTCGGGGTTGCTCGCCTTCGCCGCCATGATGGGCATGCTGGCCTTGTTGAAGGCCCAGATGGGGGCCCTCGATCCCGCCATATTTGGACTCCTGGCCGGTGGCTTGATGAGTCTCGGAGGGGTGCTCGGGGCAGGGTTCAGCGGGGTGGCCGTCAACCGTTACCTCCACGCCGACCTCTCCAAACTTCACTGAGCCGCGTCTTTCAAAGCGCCTTAATTTTGAACCATGAACGTGTCAAAACAACCCACCTCCAACTTCGCCTTCAGCCGCAGCAACTATGTGTGGCTCGGTGTCGGCATTGCGAATTTGATTTTGGGTTATGCGCTCATGAGTGGTGGTGGATCCGACGACCCTAACGTCTTCGATGAAAGCATCTTCAGCTTCCGCCGCATCACGCTTGCGCCCACCGTGGTCTTGGCTGGTTACGGGTTGATCTTCTACTCCATCCTGAAGAAGCGATAAGGTGGAAGTCTTGTCCTACCTGTTGCTGGGGTTGGTTCAAGGCCTCACCGAATTTTTGCCGGTGTCCAGTTCTGGCCACTTGACGCTGGGCCAAGCCATCCTCGGGCTCAGGGAGGAAGACCTCACCTTCACGGTGCTCGTCCACGCGGCAACCGCATTGAGCACCGTCGTGGTGTTCCGCGACGACATCTTGGGGTTGGGGCGAGACGTGTTCTCCTCCAGAGAAGCCGGGGCCAAAGCGCGCAGGTACACGGCCCTGTTGCTGCTCAGCGCGATTCCAGCTGCGGTGCTGGGACTCAGCTTCAAAGACGCCATCGAAGCCCTTGCCACCCCCAAGTTTGTGGGGGCCATGCTTTGTGTCACGGCCCTGGTACTTTTGCTCTCGCAGCGCGCAAAAGGGGGCAACCACCCCCTGGGCGGCGGACGTGCTTTGGGCATTGGGTTGGCCCAAGCTTGCGCCATCCTTCCCGGAATTTCCCGCTCTGGATCCACCATTGGGGCTGCCTTGATGCTCGGTGTCTCACGCGAGGAAGCCGCCAAGTTTTCTTTCTTGATGGCTTTGATTCCCATTGGAGGTGCCACCCTCTTGACAATGAAAGACTTGATGGAACAACCTGCCGCGGAAGTCTCTGGACCATGGCTGGGATATGCAGCGGGCACACTGGCCGCCTTTGCAAGCGGTTGGGCCGCGTGCACGTGGATGATTCGTTTGGTGAAGCGCAGCAATTTGGCCGGATTTGGCGCCTACTGTTTGGTCGCTGGCATCCTTGCCCTCATTTTTGGCTGATGTCGTTGTTGAAATCCACCTCTCTCGTTCTAGGGGCGTTGTGCATGCTGGCCACAGGCTGCATCTCGGTGACGTTCCCAGAGCCCATGCCTTACAACAGGAAAGACCTCACGTCGTTCCCAAACACGTGGCACGGCATTTGGTCTTCCCACGACACCGGCACGGACGACACCGGGGAGGACGAGCTGCTTGTCATCTTCCCCGACCGGCTTCAAGGTCACGAAGGCGACGACCTTATTCTGGGCAAGAACTGTGTCCTGCGCAAGTGGGGCAGGAGGCACGTGCTCAGCATCGACCTGGACGACAGCAACCGGAAAATGATCCTGGTTGCCCAGCGACACGGCAACCACCTCGACGTGATGTCCTTCGACGCTTCGCAAGAGGGAGCGCTGACGAGCTGGGAGGACGTTTTAAGCAGCAAGCGTGTGACCACCTTGCACAAGAACGACGACCCCACAGACAAAGTGCGGGAGGTCCAACTCAACCCACGCTCCAACTGTCAATTCCGGAAGTTGGTCAAGCACGGGTCGACCGACCTGGTGACTTACACCCGGGTGGCCTCTGAATGAGCCTGGCCTGAGGTTCCTTATTTCACTTGCGCCATCGCGCCCCCCAGACGGACAGCCACGGATTCCCAGTTGACCAAGGCCAAGAACGCTTGGATGTACTCCTTGCGGCGATTTTGGTAGTTCAAGTAGTACGCGTGTTCCCACACGTCCATGCCCAAAATGGGGGTGCCTGTGTTTTCCACGCACTGCAGCATCAATGGGTTGTCTTGATTGGGCGTGCTTGTCACTTCCAACTTGCCCGCATCGTTGACCATCAGCCAAGCCCACCCGCTGCCAAATTGTGTGGCGCCCGCTTTGGCGAACGCCGACGCAAACGCCTCAACTCCGCCCAAGTCACGGGAAATCAACTCCGCCAAATCCCCTTCCGGAGCCTCAGGGCCACCGGGACGCAGCACTTCCCAATAGAGCGTGTGGTTGAAATGTCCCCCACCGTTGTTGCGCAGCGCGGCGTTGTCAGGCGCCACCTCGGTCAACAAGGACTCCAAGCTCCCGTCCGACGAGAAAGATGCGCCGTCCAGCGCCGCATTCAGTTTCCGTACGTAGCCCGCATGGTGCTTGCCATGGTGAATGTCCATGGTTTCTGCATCGATTCCAGGAGCGAGGGCATCTTTAGAAAAACCCAGCGCTGGAAGCTTGAAAGTCTCTGGTCCAAACGTGTTCACCCCCGAGCCCGCCGACGGTTCTGTGCCCTCGCCTGGGGCGCACCCCAACCAGGGGCTCAACATGAGTCCTGCGCCCGCGGCGCCGGTGAGTTTCAGAAACGTTCGCTTGTCCATGACACAAAGATGGTTTGGGATTCCGTTGGGGAAGAGACTCTCCACCGTTTCATGTGAACACTTGAATTCCAGACGTGTTCAAGCCCATCTCCCGCCTGCGAACTTTCGTACTCTCATGCCCACCACCGCCCCATCCAAAATGATTCGAGTCGTGTGGGGCGTTGTGGCTTTGACCGCAGGGCTCGCTGGCGCAGCAGCCGCGCTGACTCAAGTGTATGGCGACGCTTGGAAACAACAAGGAGTGGCCCTGCTCAACGACCGGGTCCAGGGGGAGCTTGTTGTCCACGACGTCGACCTTTCCTGGTGGAACGGGTTTCCCAACATCAGTGTGGACCTGTGGGAGGCTTCGCTCACCCTTCCCGCTTCCTCTGACACCTTGCTTGCCGCCACACGCATAGGGGTTGAGATGGACGTTTGGACGTTGTGGGACAGACAGCCAGAATTGTCCTCCCTGACCTGGACAGGTGGCCACCTCCAAATCGCAGAGGCCGCGAACGGTTCTTGGAATGTCTCGTCCATTCTGGCCTCCGCTCCTGAGGACAGCGCGGCCGAATTGCGCTTGGACCAAGTCGTTTTGGAGGACGTACATGTGGAAGCCCGCTTCAACGACGGCCGGCTTTGGGAGGGACAACTTGGCGAAGTCATCGCAACCCAGCAACGACAAGGACATTGGTCCTGGGCTGTGCGTGCATCTCGAGTCCGTCTACCCTACCCGGATGTGCCCGCTTTGCACCCCATCCAAGTCGAGGCCGAGGGTCAGCTCTCGTGGTCCGACGAAACAGGTTGGGCGTCTCGTGGAACAGGAAACTTGTCCGGCATGGGGATCGTATGGAACGCAGCCCAACAACCCAACCAACAGCACGAAATCGACGTGGCGGGCACCCTCACCCAACCGCGGTTGGACGGCCTGCTCGTGAGAGCGCCTTGGCGCGACAAGGGGAGTTTCGAGCATGCCGTCAAGGTGAAAGCCCGCTTGCGCAACGGAGCCTGGCAAGCATCTTGGAACGCACCAAAGGCTGCATTTCAATTGGCTCCCGCATTCACCGGTTTGACCATGGCCCTGCAAGGCACATGCGAAGGCCAAGGATCTCTTCAGCAAACCAAAAATGGACTGGCTTGGGAGGTGAGCGACGGCCAGGTCCAAGGACCGGGATGGAAGGTTGCTGGGAGCGCCTCACCGCACGGTTCAGGCGGGGTGACCCTCCAAGGCACGGGCGACCTCGACATGTCGACGCCCCTGCTTGCTTGGTGGCCCAATGTGCCAGCGTGGATGACCTCGACCTGGCCTGCCAACGGAACCGCCCACGCCGAAGGGTCGGTGCAATGGGCGCCAGGCATGGTCCTGCCTGAACTGGATGCGCTTGTCGCGCTGGAAGGTTGGATGGGAACCTTCGAAGGCTCGCCCTACCAACTGTCGTGCCCTGGCATCAAAGCGAAGGACGACATCCTGACAGCCGAAGGGTTCGAAGCGCAATGGTCTGGAAACAACGCCACCCTGAATCTTCGCAACTTCGATTGGGTCCAAGCGCTTCACGGAGGGGCGGTGCGAGGTGACTTGGAAATCACCGCACGTGATTTGAGAGCTGACCCATGGGTCCAGTGGCTAAGTTCCGGAGAGGCCAACACAGAAGCGGCACTCCTTCCTCCAGGGTCAGAAATGGACATCAGTTTGATCTCCGACGAACTCCTGTGGGGCGCGCTGGAATGCTCTGACCTCCGGACCCAAGCCAAAGTGCAACACAACCGCTGCAAGCTTCTAAGCGTGGGCCTTCGTGGGCTTGAAGGGGAAGCCCAAATCGAAGGGTCCTTGCGTCCCGGCCTGGCAGGGTGGGCCCTGACGTTGCGAGGTGCCGCAGAAGACGTGTCGTTGCCTTTGTTGTTTGAGACATTTGGGAACTTCGACCAAGCCCTGCTGAGGCATGACCACCTCGGTGGAGCGGTTTCGATGGCGGGCAACCTCGGCATGTCTTGGGCCTTGGACGGCACCTGGCGGCCCGACGAATTCACGGCCAACGTCGAAACCTCGATCGACCACGGCAGGCTCCGAGACCTGGAAGTCTTTGCGGACGTGGCCGACTATTTGGACGCGCACCGCCTGATGGCCCCCTTGGTGGATCCCGACGACCTAAGATCACGCCTCTCGGATGTGGCGTTCGACCCTGTGAGCCAAACGCTGGCGGTCTCCCAAAACGTCGTTCGGTTGCCCAAAACCACCATCCAGTCCTCGGCCATGAACGTCTCCATCGAGGGCGATTATCACTTCGAAGAAGTCATGGACTACACCCTTGGGTTTGCACTTAGAGACCTTCGCGCATCCGCATCCGACGGTGTCGGGGTGATGGAAGACGACGGCTTGGGCAACCAGTTCTTCCTGAACATGTCTGGACCGCTTGACGACCCTGTGTACCGCTACGACCGAGCTGCTGCGAAAGAGCACCGTCGCAACGCCATCGACCAGGAGAAGGCTCGCCTGCTCAACGCGTTGAAAGGAGACCCCGACATCGTACCTGAGGACGGAGCACCGCTTTTGGACCGGAAAAACCGGGGTAACCGGCGCAGCCAGAACAAGCAGAACAACTTGCTGAACCCCGACGACGAGGACTACCTTTAAGCCATGGAGCCGCTTGACATTCAAGACGTTCAAAAACAACTGATTCGCTGCCAGCACGCCCTCGACCAAGCGCGTCAGCAAGGCTGGGACACAGACTTGATCCGAGAATTCGAAGAAGCAACGAGGCACCTTCACGAAGGCGCCATCATGCGACGTCACTTGAATGCGTTGGAGGAACAGCAAAAGGCTGTTCAAGCCCAAGCGAAATCCGATGAGCCCACTGTCCAAGAACCGCCTCCAAATCCAGTCAACCGCCTTCTCACCCCTGAAGAGCGTGGCGAATCTGACACCCCCCCAGAGCAGCAAGTGGACTTGTTGTCGAGCATCGGAGAAATGACGTTGGCTGAAAAATTGGCTTTGCAACCCTTGTCCAACGTCGCCGAAGGCATGAGCATTTTGGACCGCGCCCAATTCACCAGCGTCTTGTTCTCCGGCGAGGAAGAAATCTTCAGTGCATTGCTGGCCAAACTCGAACGCGCGGCCACTCAAGAGGAGGCCATGGCCATGTTGCGGGAGACCCTGTCTCCGAGGGGCGAAGATGCCGAAGTGAAACAACTCCAAGAAGCGTTCGCCAAACGCATCTTGCGCACCTTCGTCTCATGAGTGGAGGCAAACTCATCGTGGTGCCCACACCCGTAGGCAATTTGAGCGACATGACACCTCGTGGGTTGGAGGTGCTGAAAGAGGCCCACGCCGTCCTCGCAGAGGACACCCGAACCACAGGAAAACTGCTGCGTCACTTCGGGGTCGACACCCCGCTTTGGGCTTTTCACCAACACAACGAGCACCGCGCCCTGACCGGCGTGGTCCAACAATTGAAGGGCGGCGTGACCCTCGCACTGTGCTCAGACGCAGGCACGCCTGGCATTTCAGACCCAGGGTTCCTGCTGGTTCGCGCCTGTGTGGAAGCCGGCATCGACGTCGAGTGTCTGCCTGGTGCCACCGCCTTTGTGCCCGCATTGGTGACCTCTGGCATGCCTTGCGACAGGTTCCTTTTCGAAGGTTTCTTGCCCCACAAAAAAGGACGTCAAAAGCGGTTGACGGCGTTGCTCGAAGTGCCCTGCACCGTGGTGCTCTACGAGAGCCCTCATCGCGTGGCCAAACTGCTGGCCCAGCTTCAAGACCTCGGCGCGGGAGGCCGAACCGTGGCCTTGTGCAGAGAGATCTCCAAGCTGCATGAAGAAACGCTTCGGGGCACGGTCGATGAGCTCGCCGTTCACTTGGAAAGCCACCCTCCTCGGGGAGAATACGTGGTGGTCCTGGGCGAGGCGGTTTAGAAGATCACACGGTGCACCTCAGACACGCGCTTCACAGGCACCACGGTCAATCCTTTGGGGGCTTTGGGGTGTGACCCGTGGCCCGACACCAACATCCGCTCCATCCCCAGACGTGCGGCCTCCATCATACGCTGCTCCAAACGTGGCACGGGCCGAATCTCTCCACTCAAGCCCACCTCGCCTGCGAAACATGTGCGGTTGTCCAAAGGTGTATTCAGTGTGGAACTGAGGATGGCCGCCACCACCGCCAAGTCATTGGCGGGGTCCTGGATCTTCAGTCCTCCAGCCAAATTCAGGAACACATCGAACTGGCCAAGCTTGAATTCACAGCGCTTCTCAAGCACAGCCAACAACATGTTGAGTCGGCGCAGATCAAAGCCAGTGCCTGACCGTTGCGGGGTCCCGTACACCGCTGTGCTGACCAGCGCTTGCGTCTCCACAAGGATGGGGCGCACCCCTTGCAAGGAAACGGCAACTGCAGAGCCGCTCTCCGCGCTTCCTCGCTCACCCAAGAGCACCTCACTTGGGTGATCCACCGACGCCAACCCCTCTCCTGTCATTTCGTAAATACCCAACTCAGCTGTGGTGCCAAAGCGGTTTTTGGCCGCGCGCAACATTCGGTAGGCGTGGTGCCGATCTCCTTCAAACTGCAGAACCACATCAACCATGTGCTCGAGTACCTTGGGGCCCGCCAGCGAGCCTTCCTTCGTGATGTGGCCCACCATGTAAAGCGGCGTGCCCGAGGCTTTGGCGTAGGTGGTCAGGGCGGCCGCGGATTCGCGGATTTGACCCACCGACCCTGGCACGCCATCTTGGTCAGGCAAGTCCAAGGTTTGGATGGAATCGACCACCACAAGGGCAGGTTTCTCACGGCGCAGCGCATCGAGCACCGCCGGCACCTGGGTCTGTGGATAAATCAACACCGAAGGCGCAATGGCCCCCAGCCGATTGGCCCGCATGCGAACTTGTTCGGCGCTTTCCTCACCGCTGATGTACAACACTTTGGCGCCCGAAGTGCCCACCGCCAATGCAACTTGAAGCATGAGGGTGGATTTGCCGATTCCGGGCTCTCCGCCCAACAACACGACCCCACCAGGAACCGACCCGCCCCCCAACACTCGGTTGAGCTCCTTCTCTCCCATGTCTAGCCTCGGCAACTCGGCGACATCCACCTCATGAAGCGGGCGCACCTTGGGTGTCTGAAGCTCCGCCATGCCCGAACGCTTTTCTCGCTTCGTCGCAGGCACCACCAGCTCTTCCTGGAGGGTGTTCCAAGCTTTGCATTGGCCACATTGACCCACCCATTGGGGGTGGGCATGGCCGCACTCCGAGCAAATGAACTGCTTCTTGGCCTTCGCCACGTCAGTTTTGACGGAAGAGGTTCACCGTGCCTGTATATTCTTCGTCGTTGGGCAAAAGGATGGTGTAGAAGTAAACCCCTTCCGCCGAACCCGTGCCGCGCCATCCCGAAGCGTTCTTGTACTGGTCGTTCTCATAGACCTTGTTGCCCCAGCGGTCGAAGATGCGCACCAGCACACCTTCGCTTTCCCAGGGCTCCAAACCTTGAATCCAGAAGCTGCCGTTCGGGTCGGTCGGGGGCGAAAACACATTGACCGGTTCAATCTGGCATTGCGACAGAATAACATCATATTCATGCGCCAAACCCCCTGGCAAACAAGGGGTCGAGAACGAGCCCGTCAGCGTGCCGTAAATGCCCGTGTAAAAGGGATCGTTCCCCGGATCCAAACCTGGTGTGGGTTGCGATGGTGGGAAGAACTCGGCGGGGATGTCGTCGCCGCTGAGGGCCAACACGCCTGGGTTGGATTGTTGGCTGCTCAAATCAAGCTCCATGCCGTTGGCTTCAAGCACCCACGAGAAATTGAAGTAGTCCGGGCCGTTGATGTTCGCGTTCAAATCGAAAATCACCAGTTCGCTCTCCACGCAGATTGTCTCAATCGTGGTGGGCTGTGGGTCGTTGACCGGGTCGTCGCCAATGAACACCAAGCCGCAGGCCTCCAACGAGTAGCAATCGTTGATGTCTTCGACGGTGACACAGATCTGCTGCCCGTTAAAAAGGGTGTCCTCAGGAACATCCCATGTGGCACCCAAGAAAGGTGTGCCGTCGCCATTGTCTGCTGTAGTTACGGTGCCATCGGGCCAGGTCACCACGTATTCCGCGTTTCCAGCCCAGAACCCATTGTCGACCCCCAGGTCGGCCAACTCGCCCACCTCAATGCCTGGCAAGCCACCGTCGCAATCGGTGATGGCATTCCCAGGGAAGATCAACTCAAGGTCCGGCTCATCCACAAAATCGATGAAGGCGCAGTCGCTCGCGCCGTCTGGGAAGCACCCATCGATGATGGTCACGCAGTACGACCCCGTTTCTGACACTTCCCATTCGTTGTCGTCGACCTCGTCGACTTCGTTGCCGTTGTACGTCCACTCGTATTCCAAATCCGTATTTTGATCACCCGCCACAGGATCCAATTCCACAGTTCCCCCGGCGCACAGGAATGCATTTTCCAAGACAGGCTCGAACGACGCTGTGATCTCCACTTGGTCCGAGGCGTCGCCGCATCCGTTCTGCACATTCACCACGAGCGTGGTTTCCGTGTATTGGGTCCAAGAGTACTCGTTCTCCAGCACATTGTCGTTGCCCGGGAACGGCCAGTTGATGGTGGCTGCGTCTCCTGGATCGAATACGAACGCTTGAATGTCATATCCATCTCCATCACACGCAAACGCGATGCTGTCCCCGCTCAGTTCAATGGTTGGGGGCAGGTTCACCTCGACCTCGTAGCACGTGGCGACGCCGCAGTCGGCGTCCCCGAAACAGAGGTCGTACAATCCATGCGCTTCTGGCACCCAGGTGGTGTTGAATTCGTCGGTCACGCTGAAGCCGTCGCTGGGGTCCCCGTCGACAGTCCAGGTTCCCAAGGCGGGTTCCACGTTGCACAGCGCCGGCCCATAAAACAACACCCCCGTCGAAAGCTCTGTGAACGAGTTGCAAGCGTCTGGATTGCTGATGCAATTCTGGACGCAATTGAACATGTCGAACGCGAAGTACTGGTCGTTGCCTGGGCTGTCGCTGACATACGTGACGGAAATGCTGTCTCCGAAGGCCAACGCCAAATCGGGTTGGTCCTGGATGTTTTGGAACCCTCCAGAGTTCAACGTGACAATGGCGTTGGTCACGGTGCTGTCTGGGTGGATGATGTCGATGCTCAAGAAGGATCCTTGCCACCCGCTCAACGAACTGAACAACTGCAACTGCAAGTACCCTTCGGCGGGGCTTGAGTAACCCCCGCTGAAGGTCACCGTGTCAAACGGCGCTTCACCACAGATGGGGTCTATTGTCAGGTCAGGAATGGTAGAAGATGTCCCAGAGATGACAAAAGTCCGCTTGCCCTCGCAGCCCCCTTCGTCCACGACCGTCACCTGGTAAACCCCTGCGGTCACTTCCGCGGAAATGCCGTCGTCCGAGACCACTTCTCCTCCTCCGCCATTCCAGTCGGCCACCCAGATGTAGTCCACAAAGTTCTCGTCTTCGTCAGGCACCACTGTGACCACGGCAGACTCGCCCGGACAAACAGCTTGAAGAGTTCCCTCCACTTCAGGAAGGTAGTACGGCGTTTGGAACACCTCGAAAGGGTGCTTCACCACGCAACCAGAAGCCGTCGTGCCGGTCACAACGAAGGTGCCTCCAAATGGGATGGTCGCCTCGTTGGTTGTCCAGTACTGGTCGTTCAAGTTCCAACCCCAGTCCAGCACAGGCTCATCTCCGCCACTGGAGTTGGCAGTGACCTCCAGCTCTGAGCCCGCACAGATGCCAAACTCTCCGCCTGGCGTGGTGGTGGAAATTGCAGGGGGCGTCACATTCAACACCTCAATCACAATGTCCAAGGTGGTCAATGCGCCCTCGCTGTCTTCCGCCACCATGGTCACGGTCTCAATGCCCGCCACATTGGCCATGAAGGTGCCTGTGAACGTGGCTGTGGAGCCACTCGTCACGTCAAACCCTTGGATCTCATTCTCGCCAGTCAAATCCTCAACTTCCAAGGTAACCGTTTGGGTGGGTTCAGGCCCCAAGAATTCCACATCAAGAGAGAACTCTTGGCCCAAGCAGAGTGTGATCGTGTCGCAGCCCAAGTTGGCCGTTGGCACAGGGCTTAAGTTGTTGTTGGTCTCGGCAGTGTTGATGTTGAAAAACTTGTAGTCCAACCAGTTGATGCCGTCCACTTCTGTTTCACCTGCCCCGTATGGGCCGTTGTAGGTGTCGTCCAACAAGTTGAATCGTCCAAACTGCACGTGTGGGCTCGCCGTGACGTCCGGGTTGGTGGACTGTCCGTCTGCTCCCGTCACCCCAGGGTCGGTGCCACAACACCCTCCGGAGCCACCCACATCGCCGTGGGCCCAGTTCATGTCGAGGTAACACACCTGCGCGTTGTTGCCTTCTGGAAGCACGCCACTTTCCGGATAGGTGATGATGATCTGAAAACTGTTCTTGAGGTCACCTTGGTTGTTGTAGTACCCCACGTCGATGAAGTTCACATAGACCGCATCGTTGGTCCGCTTCCACTTGATCTCCCCCACAGAGCGGATGTCGGTGTCTTGCCAATAGCCTGCAATTTGGTTGTACTCGGCTGCCGGGAACCCGGTCGGAGTCCAGTCAATGACGTCGCCGCCAAACGAGATTTGGCCCTTGGAGTTCACGTAGAAGTCGCTGTAATTGGCGCCGTACAACTCGAATTGCCAAGGGTTGGTGTTGGGGCTGACAGGAATGGGGTCCGACGAACAGTCGACGTTCCACCCCGCACCACCTTGGTTCGCCCACGCCATCTCGTCGGGTTCCAATCCTCCGATGCCTGTGGGCGGAGGCACCATGGTTGTGTAGGTTTCATCCGGCTCCACCCAACATCCGCAAGCGTCGTTTTCCAACACCTTCTGCAAGCGCACCTCCTTGCGGGAGGCGCGCTCCCCTTCAAAGCTGTCGTGGTAATCATGCAGGAATTGCAAGTAACGCTCGTTGTCGAAGCCTTCCCACGCGCGGACCACATCCCACTCTGGGCGTGTCATGCGAAGCACTGCCTTCTCAAACGAACCGTAGCTGTCCAAAATACTTTTGGCATCGGCCGGGATGTCATATTCAGGTGTGTCTTGGGCCGCGGCTGCACATGCCGTGGTGAAGAAAAGGGCACACAGGCCAAACAAGCGAGAGAGGGGTGATTGGAGTTTCATGAATGCAGGCGTCGATTGTTACAGAAACGCAAGGGCATGCCTTGACGTTGCAGGTGGGCGCGCGTAAATATAGCAAAGCCCCACGCCGAATTTCCCGGAGTACCTTTGCCGGTGCATTCGGTGCCGTGAACCATCCTCAGAGAAGCGAGAACGCCAGATTTTTGACCCATGAAGAACATTCG